>WNFD01021081.1_pt1 | contig 12702 bp, 13 predicted proteins | sample 5400491 | NCBI WGS metagenome assembly WNFD01 (sample SAMN13153343, study PRJNA577476) | soil metagenome | isolation source: 120 cm saprolite under Douglas fir tree site 2 hole 2 replicate 2 | place: USA:California | collected 2015-04-18 | reverse complement strand
GCAAGTCGCCGAAGTGATCGACCGCCTTCGTGGCATCATCCCTATCGCCGCCTGCATCGACACCTGCCACACTCACGTCGCCGGATACGACATCGTCAGCGAAGAGGGCATTTATGAAACGCTGCAGCAACTCGACGCCACCATCGGCTTGAACAACGTAAAAGTCATTCACTGCAACGACGCCAAAGCCGCGTGCGGATCCAAGCTCGACCGCCATCAGCACATCGGGAAGGGAACCATTGGCATTGAGCCTTTCCGGATTCTGCTCAACGATCTCCGCCTAGCCCACGCCGCCTTCATCGCCGAAACTCCGATCGACAAGCCCGGCGACGACCGCCGAAACGTCGAAGCCCTGAAGAACTTGGTGGCCTGACATCGCCATCCTTAACTTTGTGGCATCCTATTGCCCATGAGTACCACGGTCCGGTGCCGCATTGTCCTCTCGCTGATGCTCTTCGCCGTGCTATCCAATCCCTTGCTCAAAGTGGCGGCCCAGTCCAGCGAAGCCGCCGACACTCGCCCCGTCGAGTTCGCGATGAAGAACGTTACTTATCATTACTCCGAACCGGTTGCCGTGCATATCGCCCAGTTGCAAGGAGAACTCGTCCCCACCAAAGCCGGGGCGATCGTGTTCTTCGACGACAAGAATTCATTCACTCTCCACCTCAAGTACGCGGAGATCGCCATAAGCTGCAACGCGCTCGCCCAAGTGTTGAACGAAAATGTTTTCTCTTCCTCCGATGCTCCCATCAAGCACCTCAGCATCGAAAGCAAGAACAATCAGCTCATCATGAAAGGCAAGCTGCCGCAGAAAGCGGACGTCCCTTTTGAAACCATGGGAACGCTCTCTGCCGACCCGGATGGCCGAATCCGCGTCCACAGTGACCACGTCAAGGCCGCTCATCTGCCGGTGAAAGGTCTCATGGATTTGCTAGGCATCGACATCGCCGGCCTCATCGACACCAAGAAGATTCACGGCATCACAGCCGAGAAAGATGACCTCATCCTCGACTCCGAGCAAATACTTCCCGCGCCGCACATTCAAGGGAAGGTGACTGCAGTTCGCATTCAGGGCAAGGATATCGTGCTGACTTTCGGCACGACGCGCCCCTCGAACATCGCCGGCCAACAGGCCGGCAACTATATGGCCTTCCGGCACAGCGATATGCGGTTCGGCAAGCTCACCATGCACGACTCCGACCTCATCATGATTGATATGGATCCGGGCGACCCATTCGATTTTTATCTCGACCACTACCAGGACCAACTCGTCGCCGGCTACAGCAAGAGCACCCCGCAGTATGGCCTGCGAGTCCACACCCGCGACTACAACAAACTCAAAAGCCGCCGCCCTGCACCTAAAACCGCGAAATAGCTTTGACAATCGCGGGCGAGGACGCCCGCGCCACACAAACCGGAGCTGCGCTTCGGAGATGAATTGTGTTAAACTTGTTAAACAATGCTCGGTATCCGCCTCGAACCCGAACTCGAAGAAAAGCTGGACTCTCTTGCCAAGCAGACTGGCCGCAGCAAGAGCTACTATGCCCGCGAGGCCATCCGGCAATATCTAGAAGATCGTGAGGACTACCTAAAGGGCATCGCTGCCTTAGAACGCCGCGAACCCACGATTACTCTTGCGGAGCTGGAGCGGCGTCTTGGCTTGGCGGATTGAAATCACCCGCACCGCCGAAAAGCAAATCACGAAGCTCGATCGCGCGGCCCAAAAATCAATCCAAAAGTTTTTGCGGGAGCGCCTGAGGCCTGCGAGTGATCCTCGCCAATGGGGCAAAGCCCTGCAAGGCGAAAAGCGTGGCCTCTGGCGTTGTCGCGTCGGCGACTATCGCCTGATCTGCGACATCCAGGACGCAAAGATCACCATCCTGATTCTTGAGCTGGGACATCGCAAAGACGTTTACCGCTGATGTGGACGGCGGTTTCCACGCACGCTGCCCTTGCCTCATTGTAAAATCTAAGGTTTACTCGCGACTCTCTGATCTTCTTATGCCGCACGACAAAATGCAGGAAGGACCAGCATCCGTCAGCGCCCGTCTCAACGACGAGCGCTACGATCCCCAGCGCGTGGAAACCAAGTGGTTCACTCGCTGGCAGAATGCTGCGAACCTCTACGCCGCCGATCGCGACTCCACCAAGAAGAAGTTCTACGTCCTGGAAATGCTCCCCTATCCCTCCGGTGCGTTGCACATGGGACACGTGCGCAACTACGCGATCGGCGACGCTCTCGCGCGTTATATGTGGATGAACGGATATAACGTCCTTCACCCCATGGGATGGGATTCCTTCGGCTTGCCCGCGGAAAATGCCGCCATTCAGAACAACACGCCTGGGATTCGCCTACGATTGGTCCCGCGAAGTCACGACCTGCCTGCCCGATTACTATCGCTGGAACCAGTGGTTCTTTCTGAAGTTCTACGAAAAGGGGCTCGCCTATCGAAAGAAGAGCCGAGTCAACTGGTGCCCCAAGTGCGCGACGGTGCTCGCCAACGAGCAGGTGGTCGACGGCTGCTGCTGGCGTCACGAAGACACGCTCGTCGAGCAGCGCGAGCTCGAGCAGTGGTTCCTCCGCATCACAAAATATGCGGACGAATTATTGCGCGACCTCGACAAACTCACCGGCTGGCCCGAAAAAGTCCGCACCATGCAGCGCAACTGGATCGGCCGCAGCGAAGGCGCGCTCATCGATTTCAGACTCGCCGACTCCAAAGTGGACGGTCCTGCCGCAGCCGGTTCCACCATCAGCGTGTTCACCACGCGCGTCGATACCATCTTCGGCGCAACTTCGCTGCAGCTCGCCCCCCAGCACCCACTCGTCGCCGATCTTACCGCCGCCAATCCTGACCTCCGCGCCAAAGTAGACGAGCTCATCGCCGAGCAGCGCAAAGCCAAAGAGGTGGGCGACATCGGCGAAATTGAAAAGCACGGTGTCTTCACCGGACGCTACGCCATCAATCCTTTCAACCACGAAAAAGTTCCCATCTGGGTGGCCAACTACATTCTTATGGACTACGGTACTGGCGCCATCATGAGCGTCCCGGCGCACGACGAGCGCGACTACGAGTTTGCTAAAAAATATAAACTCGAAATCCGTCTCGTGATTCTTCCACTCGCGAACGATCCCGAAGAGACGGTCACCGAGCCGCCGCTTCCGTATGTCGGACACGAGGGTATGCTGATCAATTCCGGGCCGTATGGCGGCCTTGATTGCGCCGATGCGATTAAGAAAATGTCCGCGTTTGCAGAGCAGAACGGCTTCGGCAAAGCCACCATCAGCTATCGCCTGAAAGACTGGGGAATCTCGCGCCAGCGCTACTGGGGCACGCCTATCCCAATGCTCTACTGCGAAAGAGATGGCATCGTTCCGGTACCAGAGAAAGATTTGCCAGTGATCTTGCCCGAGGCCATCGATATTGCCCACGCCGTCGGATCGCCGCTCGGCGGCCTGCCCGAGTTCGTCAACGCAACTTGCCCCAAGTGTGGCGGCCCGGCGCGGCGGGAGACCGATACCATGGACACCTTCGTCGACTCTTCCTGGTATTTCTACCGCTACACCGACGCGCACAACGACCGCGCGCCGTTTGACTCGAAGACTGCGCAATATTGGTTTCCCATCGACCAATACATTGGCGGAGTCGAGCACGCCATCCTGCACCTTATCTACTCGCGCTTTTGGACCAAGTTCATGCGCGACCTTGGTCTGATCACCAATGACGAACCCGTTGCGCGTCTCTTCACGCAGGGAATGGTCACCTATCAGGGCGCAGCTATGTCCAAGAGCCGCGGAAACGTGGTTTCGCCGGATGAAATGGTTGCCCGGTACGGCGCCGACGCCGCACGCCTCTACGTGTTGTTCGCCGCTCCGCCCGACCGCGACATGGACTGGCAAGATTCCGGCATCGAAGGCATCCAAAGATTCTTAGGGCGTGTGTACCGCTTCGTACTAAGAAATGTTGGAAGCGTTTCGGCCGCATCCGTAGAGACGTTGCTTGCAACGCCTCTCTCGCCACAGGCACGCCAAATCCAGCGCAAACTGCACCAAACCATCAAGCGGGTCAGTGACGACTTCCAAGGCCGGTGGCATTTCAACACCTGCATCTCCGCCATCATGGAAATGCTGAACGCGCTCTACGCTTACGAAGAAAGCACAGGTGTGGGGGGGGCCTCCTCGCCCGCCAATACCGACAGCAATACAAATGTGGGGGCCGAGCGAGCTCTTCTCGCCGAAGTTCAGCGCAGCCTTGTCCTCTTGCTCGCCCCCTTCGCTCCATATCTCGCTCACGAACTATGGGAGATGCTCGGCGAAAAGGAAAACCTGCTCAAAGCCCCCTGGCCAAAATACGACGCCGCGCTTGCCAAAGAAGAAGAGCTCGAAATCCCCGTGCAGATCAACGGCAAGCTTCGCAGCCGCGTCACAGTGGCCGCCGACGCGCCGGAGAGTTTTGTTCTGGAGCGCGCCCTCGCCGACGAAAAAGTGCAATCCTTCATTGCTGGCAAGCAAATCGTAAAGAAGATTTTCGTCCCCGGAAAGCTTGTCAACATCGTGGTGAAGTAAAAGGGCCGGCAACAAAAAAGCGGGCCCCATTAGAGTGAGCCCGCCGTGTAAATGCTTTCTGCTTGCAATCGTTGCTTACTCGCCGGCCAGCACCAAAGCTTCTGAGCGCTTATTAAAGTCGATCTCGTCCAGCGCTTTGGTGTTGTCCTGAAGCGTCTTCGTCGTCACCGCGTCATAAGGCGAAGGCTGCCCTAGGTCTTTAATCGTTCCTTGTGCCGTTGCGACGGTTTGTCCGTTTTGTAGGATATCAACCTTTACGTTATCGGCTGAGCCAGTCCATTCGGCCTTGTAGTGACCAGGCTCGAGCTCTGTAGAACCAACTCGTACCGTGTCAAACAGCGTGAAGTTCCCAGAATGATTATCCTTGGCGAACGCGCCCATGGACAGAACCAGCGTTAAAATGCCGAAGGAAGCGAAGTATCGTGCGAATTTCATTTAGTTTCTCCTTACCGTGACAGATGCTCGCGCATTACTGCCGGTTACAGAAATCAGGGGGCGACCTATGTAAAGTTTTTTAAACGATTGTCAAGGATATCTGGTGCGGCTCAACTGGCGTGGCTACCCGCTTGCGTTATCCTAAGCATGAGCCAATGTGAATGTCTCTGACCTCTCCTACGCTCGAGGGCTTCCGCGCAGCGTTTCGCCGCCCATCGCTCACATTTGCCGAGATTGCATGGCGCTGGACCGTTGGGGCGGTCGCCTGGACATTATTTCTTTTTTCGTTCATTGAATACCTGAACACACTTCCGGTGAGCCGTGGCGATAAAACCCTCTTGGGAACTCGGCAGCCAGTACTCATTGGAAGAGCCATCTCCCACATTTTTCGTGGCAGCCTTAATCGCGCTGTGTTCGCGGTTTTGCTTGTGGCGGTGGGGCTCGCTTTGCTATGGGTCATCGCGGCATCCATTGGCCGCGCCGCCACCGTCCGTGCCCTGCTGGACTACTTTCGCAAGGACGTTGCAATTGACGGCGCATCCGAGTCCACAAATCAATCTGCTCTCTTTCGCTCCTTGGCAGCTCTTAACTTCTTGCGGGTTGCCGTAGCGCTGGCCGCCATTCTTGCTTTTGTGGGCGGGGCAATTCTGGCCAGCTTCGCCTCGCCCGACAAAAATCCTCAACCCGGCATGGCCTTCATTCTTTTTCTGCCCATCGCGGGCTTGATTTGCATCGTGTGGCCGGCGCTGAACTGGTTACTGTCGCTCGCTTCCATATTTGCGATTCGGGACGGCCAGGACGCGCTGGGCGCTCTATCCGCCGCCGTCACGTTTTTCCGGGAACACCCAGGACCTGTCTTCGCAGTCAGCACCTGGAACGGTATGGCACACCTTGTAGCCCTGAGTGTCGCTGGCACCGCCGTCTCGGTGCCTCTGGCTTTCATCCAGCTTGTTCCGGGACGGGGCATCATCGCCATCATCATCGTCTTGGCGCTTGCCTATTTCGCGATCGTCGATTGGCTCTACATGGCACGGCTCGCCGGATACGTCTGCATTACGGAGATGCCAAGCGCTATGGCGACACCTGTACCGTTGGCTCCGACGCCGTTACCGGGCCAGACAGTATCGCCACAGCAGATCACAATCGACCGCGACGAGCCGATCCTCAGCGACCTTTCACTCTCCTTGTTGTTGCAACCAGAAAATGTCGTATTAACTGCAATGAGACTATGTCACCCCTTATTGTTTTAAGTGACGGCCGCCAAAGCGGGCGGCCGGTGAGGTTGTAGATGCGGGGCATCGGGTTTTTTCTTTTCTGCGCCGAGGTAACCGGCGCAGGGCGGCGTTGGGCGTGTTGTTCGAGGGGCAAGGGGGTGACATTATCTTGGAGCATCTACGCCCCACCGATTCACGGTTTACACAAAAAGAAATTGAGACTAAGATTGCGCTCGCCAATCCGAGATCACGAAGGAGCCTTACAATGAGCAAGACGCCAATTGTCGGCGCCGCAATCCTGGCCGCCGCAATTCTAACTTTCCCCGTCCACGCCCAAGACACCAAGAAAGAGATGGCCGCCAAGCCAGCCGCCAGTCCTTCGCAGGCGGTGCTCGAAGCGTGGAACGATGTGGGCCGCAAACTTATCGCAATGGCAGAGGATTTCCCAGAAGATAAATACGACTTCAAGCCCACACCCGCCCAGCGCACCTTCGCCGACCAACTTCTGCATGCCGCCGGGGCAAATTATTTCTTCACCAATTTAGCTAGGGGCGAGAAGCCGCCCGCCGAAGAAGACCCCAAGCGCGATCAATACAAGACCAAGGCCGACGTTGTCGCCTTCGTGAAAAAATCCTTTGGCGATGGCGCCGCCGCCATCAAAGCAAAGGGTGACAAAGGAATGTCCGACCTGCTCGTCGATCCTTTTGCACACCAGCAGATGCGCATCTCCGACATGGCCTACGGTTTCATCGAGCACTGCGGCGAACATTACGGCCAGTTGGTCGGCTACTACAGGATGTCAGGCTTAGTGCCACCTGAGTCGCGCCCCAAAAAATAGCCGGGGCGTCGTCACTTGGACCTTGCATGCAGCGGGCTTGGCGGTACGAATTAAACCTTGCCATTGACACCAACGTCGCATGGCGTAACGATGGAATTGGTTTGGCAAGCCGTATGCGCTTCACGAGAAGCCCCGGGAGTAATAACCGCCCGGGGCTTTCCGTTTCAGCCATGTTTGACTCGCCTTTGTTAACCGCCTGATAATCAAAACTGCAAGCTGTCTGCAGCTGCATGGACATCTACGAACAAATCGTTCAGCTCCGCCGCGAAGGACGCCGCGGGGCCGTGGCCACCATCGTGAACGTGCGCGGTTCGATTCCGTCTTTTAAGACCGCCAAGATGCTGGTGCGGGATGATGGTTCTATTGTCGGCACGATTGGCGGCGGTTGCGTTGAGGCCGACGTGTGGCAGGCGGCCCGTGAGGTTATGGAATCCGAAAAACCTCGCACCCTTTCCTTCGATCTTAACCAAGATCCGAAGTACGATACGGGCCTGGTTTGCGGCGGCACGTTGGAGGTTTTTATAGAGCCCGTCCTGCCTCCAGCGTTACTTTATGTATTCGGAGCAGGTCACGTAGCGGTAAACCTTTGCAAGGTTGCCGCAAGTGCAGGTTTTGAGCTCATCATAACCGACGACCGGACGTCTTATGCTACGAAAGAACGTTTTCCCACCGCACGCGAAGTGCACGCCCTCGATTTCGACGAAGCCACCCGAAGGCTCGAACCTAACGAGGCTTCTTATATAGTCATCGTCACTCGCGGTCATCGCGACGATATGAGAATCCTGCGCTGGGCGGTGCAGACACGGGCCCGCTATGTTGGCATGATCGGCTCTAAGCGGAAGGTGATTGAAATCTTTAAGACGCTGCGTAAGGAGGGCGTACCCGCGAATTTGTTTGACCGCGTGCACGCGCCGGTTGGCCTCGACATTGGCGCCATTACGCCCGAGGAGATCGCGGTTGCGATCACCGCGGAGTTGATCGCGATTCGTCGGCATGCAGAAAAAGGCCTGCCGCATATGAGTTGGTTCCGCTCGCAAACTGTCGAGCGTGATGCGGGCCTGGCGCCGGACGCGACGGTAGAAGAACACGAATGAGTTTTGACTCTGAATGCGAATCATGACCCGCGCTGCCAGCTTCGCCGGCGTGATCCTTGCCGCGGGAGATTCCTCTCGCATGGGCAGAGACAAGGCTCTATTGCCGTGGCCTGCGCCCACGGCCGGACAGGTGCCTTCAAGCGAGACATTCCTCTCGGCGGCCATTCGTTCACTCATGCGGGCGACTGAGTTCGTCGTGGTTGTGGCAGGGAAGAATGAAGCGGCGCTGGCGCCGATTGTTTACGCACACGGAGCCTCTCTGGTCTTGAATCCGGATCCGGGCCGGGGACAATTCAGTTCTCTGCAGGTTGGCTTGCGAGAGGTGCTGAACCACTCTCCGCGAAGCGTTCGCGGCCGCCGATCAGAATATCTGGGCAGTAGTCCCAGAATTTTCCGGCAAGCATGGGCACCCCTACCTCGTAGGCCGCGAAATGATTGAGGCATTTCTTCGCGGCCCAGCGACCTCCATTGCCCGCGACATCGAACACATTCATCAGAAGCACATCCAATACGTCGCAGTCGACGATCCGCTGGTTGCCCTCAATATCAATACTCCGGAAGACTACGCGAAGCTGCCGGTTCGCACCTTGTAAGCGCGCGCCGGGTTCCGGAAGCCGGGCGCCGAATTTGCGCGCCTCCCCCCAGGCACGTTATCGTCGATAGATGGACGCCGCAGAGGCACAGGCATTTCTTCCGGTCGCCAACCAATTTCTAGATTCAGTTCTTCGACTCGCACCACGGGTCGCAGCGGTTGACTGCGATGGCACGTTGTGGTCCGGGGATGCCGGGGAGCGCTTCTTCGATTGGGAACTGAGAGAAGGTGGCATAGTTTCTGATGCTATGGTTCGTCCTCTGCGCGAGCGTTACGCCGCTTATAAGCGCGGCGAGGTCGACGAAACCACGATCTGCGGCGAAATGGTGACGATGCACCGGGGGATTTCGGAGTTGGGGGTAATGGAGGCGGCTACCCGCTTCTTCGGCCAGTTTTTCGTCGAGCAGATTTTTCCCGAGATGCGCGAGCTTGTCCGGCGGCTGCAGGAGAATGGTTGCGAAGTCTGGGCTGTTTCGTCCACGAACGAATGGGTGATTCGCGCCGCGATGAAGCACTTCGGGATACCCGAAAACCGCATTCTGGCGGCCAAAGTGGAACTCGACGGCGACATTGTGACTGATCGCCTGGTGCGCGTGCCGTCGGGAGCAGGCAAACGGCAAGCGCTGCGCGAGGTTGTCGGTAAGGGAATCGACGCAGCTTTTGGCAACTCGCGGTGGGATACGGAAATGCTGGCGATGGCGACGCACAGCTTTGCGGTGAATCCGAATCCCGACTTGGAAGTTGTCGCGCGGAAATGCGGGTGGCAGATTTATTTTCCCGAGGGCACGCGCTCACAGAGTTGAGTTTTATGATGCGCCCCTGCCGTTTACAATCAGGCTGCAATGTATTCCGCGCAGTTACTGGATCACTTTCAGAATCCGCGCAATGCCGGGGAAATTGCCGACGCAGACGCCACTGCGGACATTGAAAATCCCGCCTGCGGCGATATATTGCGGCTCACATTGAGAGTGAGCGCAGGCCACATTAGCGACGTAAAGTTCAAGGCCAAGGGATGCGTGGCGGCGATTGCCTGCGGCTCGGCGCTGACGGAATTGGTTTTAGGAAAGACTCCGAACGAAGCCGGGAAGCTGCAGCGCGAGGAGGTTATTACCGCCGTTGGAGGGCTGCCTCAGGCCTCAACCCATGCCGCGCAGCTGGCGCTCGACGCGCTGTCGGCGGCGCTGAGTCAGATCAGGAATCTGGCGTAAGACTTCATGCCTTCCTCGCACACGCCGCGCCGCATCGTCAGCCTGCAACCCAGCGCTACGGTCATTCTTGCCGCCATTGGCCAACTTGACCGTGTGGTTGCGTGCACGAAATATTGCGCAGATGTGGTTTCCGAAGTCACATTGCGCCCGCGAATCATTCTTGCCGATTCCTGGACCGCCAATGCCGAACAGATCGTCTCCGCGAAGCCCGATCTCGTTATCGCAGCCGTGCCTTATCAGGAGAAAGCAGTCAGCGAGATACTCAAGTCGGGGGCGCGCTTTCTCGGACTCGCTCCTAAAACCTTAGCCGATATTTATGCCGACATCGCTATCATCGCCGGAGCGGTTGGCGCGAGCAATTCGGGGGAAGAGTTGATCGTCCACATGCAGCAGAGGATCGAACTAGTCCGCGCCCGCAGTGCGGTATTAGCGCGCCCCAGAGTCTTCTGCGAGGAATGGGGCAAGCCGCTGATCGCATCGCAAGCCTGGGTTGCGGAACTGGTTGAGGCCGCGGGAGGCGAGTTTGTTGGCGTCCCGGGGCGGCAAATTTCTTTTGAAGAAGTTGCTCGAATGGACCCTGATATTGTGATCGCAGCCTGGTGTGGAGCGGGCGACCGTGTACCGCTAGAGAAAATCATAGCTGACCGCCAGTGGCAGCGAACTCGTGCCGCTTGCACTTCACGTATTTATTGCGTTCGGGATGAGTACCTGAACACGCCGGCTCCCACGCTTCTTCGCGGTCTGGATGCACTAGCATTTGCGATTCATCCCGAGCTTTTTGCCCGCACGGGAGGAATCCGCCAGATTACCTTCGATCCGTCTTCCATAGCCAAGAAAGTTCCTCTCTGAGTTAAGATTCTGCTCATGCCTGTCAGCACTCGAATCGAAGAGGTTCGCAACGAAATCACTGCGCTGGCCCAAGCCGCGCCTACGGCGAAGGATCTTATGCAAGGTGTCTGCCGGCAGTTACACGAGCGCATGCTTAAGTACAACTGGGTTGGCTTTTATATGCTTGAGCCGGGCGCTCGGCCCCCTATGCTGGTGCTTGAAGCGTTTGTGGGCGCCATGACTCCGCACACACGCATTCCACTGAACCAGGGCATTTGCGGAGCCGCCGCTTCCAGCGGAAAAACGATTGTAGTAGACGACGTCAGCAAAGATCCCCGCTACCTCGCCTGCTCGCTGGAAACCAAGTCCGAAATTGTGGTGCCCATTTTTGTGAACGGGCGGATTGCCGGCGAGCTCGATATCGACAGCCATTTCGCAGCGGCATTCGGAATCGAAGACCAGCAACTTGTCCAGTATTGCGCCGAAGTCGTAGGAAAAAAGCTGGAGAAGCCGTGAGGATCGATAAAGGAACGGTGCGAGCGCCTGAGATTGGGCGCGTGTTATGAAACGGGTCGTGGCAGCGGTGATCGAAAAAGATGACAAGGTGCTGGTCTGCCAACGCACGCGGCATCAGACCATGCCGCTCAAGTGGGAGTTTCCTGGAGGAAAAATTGAAGAAGGGGAACAGCCTCGGGACGCTTTACGCCGGGAACTGGAAGAAGAGCTAGGAATTCACGCCAAAATCGGGGACGAGATTGTCCGTCTTCAGCATACTTACCCGAACGGGGTGATCGTCGAACTGCGATTCTTCATCGTGCGGGAATACAGCGGCCAAATGGAGAATCGTATCTTCCGCGATTTGCAGTGGTCGGCTCCAAAGGACTTGGCCTCGTATGATTTTCTCGAGGCGGATGCGTCTTTGGTGAGGGATCTACGAACCCAAAGATACGAACCCAAAGATACGAACCCAAAGATACGAACCCAAAGATACGAACCCAAAGATACGAACCCAAAGATACGAACCCAAAGATACGAACCCAAAGACACGAACCTAGAGACACGAACCCAAAGATACGAACCCAAAGATACGAACCCAAAGACACGAACCCAAAGAATCTATCCGCCGCCTGATCGTAGAGTCCAGAACCACGCCAGAGACAATGCGATCATGATCATGGTAGTTCCCCAGGCCACGGAGTTGAACAGGCGCGTGTTGACGTAGGTGCCCATGAGATCTTTCTTGTTGATCAGCAAAAGCATGAAAATCAGCACGAAAGGCAGCACCACGCCGTTCACCACTTGCGACAATACCGCGATCTTTATCAATGGCAGATTGGGAATTAGAAGCACGGCGCCCCCGGCGACGATCAGCAGAGTGTAGAGCCAGTAGAAGAAGGGGGCCTCGCCGAACTTCTTGTCGACGCCGGATTCAAAACCCAAGCCTTCGCACACCGTGTAGGCGGTGGAGAGGGGAAGAATCGACGCCGCAAACAGCGACGCATTGAACAAACCCACCGCAAACAGAATGTAGGCGTACTGCCCGGCCAGCGGTTTCAATGCCTGGGCCGCATCGGCGGCATATTTGATGTCGCGGTAGCCGTGGACATAGAGCGTGGCGGCGCAGGCTACGACGATGAACCAGGCCACTACATCGGTAAAAACACAACCGGCGATTACGTCCCAGCGCGAAGCACGGAGGCCTCGCCGGGTTACACCCTTCTCCACAATTGAGGCTTGGAGATAGAACTGCATCCAGGGAGCGATCGTGGTACCCACTACGCCAATCACCATAAACAGATAAGCCTGCTCACGAAACGCGTGCAGGGAGGGCGGCTTGACCGTCGCGAGAGCCGCATCCTTCCACGGCGGGTGTGCAAGAGCGCCAGCGAAAATGTAAGTGATGTAGAAGAACGAGGCGGCCAGGAA
>WNFD01006216.1_pt1 | contig 12704 bp, 10 predicted proteins | sample 5400491 | NCBI WGS metagenome assembly WNFD01 (sample SAMN13153343, study PRJNA577476) | soil metagenome | isolation source: 120 cm saprolite under Douglas fir tree site 2 hole 2 replicate 2 | place: USA:California | collected 2015-04-18 | reverse complement strand
TGCCTCCATTTGTTGGAGCCGACGCCGTTTGCGCGACATTCATTTGCGAAGACCCAGCTTGGGCAGCAGCACTTTGTGGAAGCCGGGCCCGGGTCGCGGTACGCACCACGCGCACCTTGGCCGCCATCTTCAATTTGCGTATCAGCTCGTCACGAACCGCGCTCATGTCCAGGTCAATGCCACCGGTTGGTTTCGACACAAAATCAATGGCCCCCAACTGCAACGCCTTCAGTGTGACGTCCGCGCCTTCTCGTGATTCCGAACTCACGATCAGAATAGGCTTGGGATTGGTGGACATGATGATTTCCGTGGCCTGGAGACCATCCATGACCGGCATGTTGATGTCCATGCTGATCACGTCAGGGTTCAGCGCTTCCAGTTGAGAGACGGCCGTCTTGCCATCACGCGCCTCTCCGCACACTTCCAGCATTGGGTCCGACGAGATTATGCCTTCCAGCACTTTGCGCATGAAAGCAGAATCGTCTACCACCAACACTCGAATTTTCTTTTCCCCAGCCATTCGGATTCTTTATCTTTCTTCCGTCTATTCCGTTTATCTTCCGGCCGCTGCGCGGGCCGTCTGTGTGACCTCAACCGTGCCAATCAGTCTGGCCACCGCGGAGATAAAGTGGTCTTCCTGCACCGGCTTGGTCAGGAAGGTTGATGCCCCTTCTTTCAAGGCCCGTTCACGATGCTTGGCGCCCGCACGCGACGTAACCACCATCACCGGAATATTTCGTGTTTCCGGATTCTGTCGCAGGTGCGATAGCAACTCATAACCGTTGGCACGCGGCATTTCCAGGTCGGTGACCACCAGATCGCACTTTGTCTGGCCTACAATCTCCAGCGCTTCCAGGCCATCACAGGCAAGTCTTACGCGATAGCCGGCTTTCTCCAGCATGCGTCCCACGAACTTGCGCACGCTAATGGAATCATCTGCCAGCACAATGACTTTCTCTTCCACCACTTCCTCAATTGCTTCCGCAGGGATGCTGTTGTGGGCCACAGCCTCAGCACCCGGGAAAAAGATGCGGGCCGCGCCCGGCGGAGCAACAGCAACATTGCTGCCCTCCGTGATGCGCTCGCGTTCCAGAGCTTCCGTGGCGACCAGGCGATTCACGTCCAGCAACAGAATCAGGCTGCCATCCTGCGCGATGGTTGCTCCCGGGAACATCTTCACCTTCTTCATGTACTCGCCCAGGCTCTTGATAACGATTTCATCCTTGCGGACCACGTCTTCCACAATCAATCCAACCGGGTGTCCGATGGCGTGGACAATCACCATGCGGTAATAGCCGTTCATGGGCTGAATTGGGTCCATGCCAAGCGCAATGTCTGTGCGTATGACTTCGATGGTAGCTTCACGTACTTTTGTGTAAAGCTTGCCCTTCTCGCCTTCAATCTCTTCCACGCGCACACGCCGAATCTCTTCCACAAAAGCCAGCGGGACAGCAAACATGGTTGTGCCGCAGCGCACAAAGAGTGCCTGGGATATCAGCAGCGTGAGTGGGACGCGCAAGGTGAAGCGCGTACCCCGCCTGGCTTCAGAATGGACTTCAATTTCGCCATTGAGCTGGGCCAGGTTTGACCGGACCACGTCCAGCCCAACGCCACGGCCCGCCAGTTCAGTCTTGTGAGGTGAGGTGGAGAAGCCGGGCAGGAAAAGAATCTCCATCAACTGCGCTTCGGTCAGCTCGGTGGCGGAGTCGGCATAGATCAGGCCGTTGGCCGCCGCCATCTTGCGGACTTTATCAAAGTCAATGCCGCGCCCGTCATCCTCCACTTCAATAAAGATGTGGTTGCCTTTGTGGTATGCGCGGACGGCAACGGTGCCAACGTCACTCTTTCCCGCCTCATAACGCTCAATGTCATGTTCCAGCCCGTGGGCCACGGCATTGCGTACCAGGTGCACCAGCGGATCGGAAATCTGCTGGATAATGTTGTTGTCCAGTTCGGTCTCAGAGCCTTCCAGCCTGAGCTCCACTTTTTTGCCGGTGGCTTTGGCGGCGTCACGAACGGTGCGAGTGAGGCGGGTATAAAGATTGCCCATGGGCACCATGCGTGCCTGCGTAATTTCGTTTTGCAGATGGTGCGTGAGCTTGGTGAAGTCGTCTATATCAGTGTTGGCGCGGCGAACGAACTGGCCCAATTGTGACAACACTTCCGTGACGTCGGCAGAAACCTCGGAAAGCGACCGTGACAGGATGCTGAAATCGTCATAGCGGTCCATCTCCAGCTCGGTGAAGTCGCCCGCATGGTCAAGCGGCGAGAGGAAGCCGGCAAGGCCCAGACGCTGTGTAAGTCCATCCTGCGTGCCGGAAAAACGGGTGGCATGTACGCGGCTGAATTCGTATTTCTCCTGGAACTCCGCTACCTTTTCCTGCATGCGAAGCTTGGACATGTTGAGCACGTCAGCCAGACGTTCCAGCTCCGCCACGCGTCCCATCATGCGTGTGCGATTGATGACCAGCTCACCCACAGCGTTCATCATGCGGTCCAGGCGGTCCAGCGCGATACGCACTGACTTGGACTGGGGCACTACCTGCGCTTCCTTGCGCTGCGATTCCTCTTCGTGTTTCTCGGCTTCGGCTTTGGCTAGCTCGGCCGCAACCTCCTTGGCCGCCGCATATTCCGCCAGCAGCTTTTCTTCTTCAGGATCAAAGGTGGGGGTAGCCGCTTCGTCCGTTTCGCCGATTTCTGGAGCAGCCGCACTGTCCACGAGCCGCGAAATGCGCGCCAGCAGAGGCTGCACAGCGGATTGCATTTCAGCTTCATTGCCCCACTGGCGATAAAGAAACTTTTTGAGAACGTCAACGGAATCCAGACAGATGTCAATGATCTCTGCTGAGGGCTGCAACTCACCATCACGCAAATGACCAATCAGGTCTTCCACGCGATGGGCCACATGCGCAATGCGATGCAGACCCACCTGGGCGGCCGAGCCTTTTACCGTATGCAGCGCGCGCGAAAGGCGGTTGATCTGATCCTGGCTGGGACTGGTTTCCAGTCGCAACAGGCATTGCGTGACTACTTGCAGATGCTCTTCGGCCTCGGCCACAAAGAATTCGAGAACCTCAGCCGGAACCTGATCGTCTGCCGGCAATACTTCAAGGGCTGATTCGCGACGAGCAACAGGCGCCGTGAATTTGATTTCATCGGGCAGGTACCGCGAAACCGGCGCCACGCTTTCAGGATCAGCCTCCCGCGGCCGGGGCGTAAATGGTAGAACGGCATCATCACTTGCGTTCTGGACCAGCAGTGGATCGGTTGCTACTGGAACTTCACCTTCATCCAGCACGCGTTCGGGAGTTCGTTCGATAACAAGCGCCGTCGTCTCTAATAAAGGTTCGGGAATGATTGCTACTGGCGCCTCGGCGGGCTGCGCCGCCTTAACCTGCGCGGCTGGTTCCTGAGCGACTGGTTGCTGAGCGAATGCCTGGGCCGGTTCGGACGCGCTTGTTGTCTGCGGGAACGCGAATGGATAGCGCTGCTTGAAAATGACAAAGTCATCTTCGCTCTCAGCCATGTTGGTGCTGACCATGATCAGGTCAGACTCAAGCAGCGAGACGGCCTCAGATATAAATTCCACCAGCGGCGCGGTAGCGTCGGGCGCGATGCTGGCGTTCATTGCATATTGAAAGATGTGCGCCAGCTTGCCGGCCACTTCGGCAAAAAGAGGAAATCCGTACGAAGCGGCGGTCCCAGTCAGCGCGTGCGCTGCGATGTAAAGGCGCTCCAGATCCTTGGCGTCCGGATAAGCATCCAGCAGAATAGTGGAGTACTCCCGCAGGAATTGCAGGCGCTCAGACGCCTCCTGAAGGAATATCTCAACGAATTCGGCGCTGTACTCGCTCACGCTCTCTCCTGCGCCACTTCCACCCGGCGAATCGCCGGCGGCTTCTGGTAGACACATGAATCGCTATGGATATACGAATCAAACTTCACGTCAGCCCGGCTGGCCGACTCCGCATGACCAAGGAAAAGATATCCGCCCGGCTCCAGATATTCATGAAAACGCCGCAGCAGTTGCGCCTGCCGCTCTTCAGAAAAGTAAATAAGCACGTTCATGCAGAAGATACAGTCAAACTTGCCCATGTAAACAACCTGGGCAAGGTTCATGGGAGCAAATGTGACCAGGTTGCGCAGGCTGGGACCCACGGCATACTGGTCGCCAACCTGATTGCCGCCTCGAGAAAAATACTTCTCGCGCTGGCGCAGGCTAACGGGCTCTATGCGACGCGCGTCATAGACGCCGCGTTCAGCGTGTTCAAGTGCCGAACGACTGATGTCGGTGGCTAGAATGTGAATGTTCCACGCTTCGAGTGATTCCAGCACATCTGCCACGGTCATGGCGATGCTGTACGGCTCTTCGCCAGTGGCACACCCGGCGCTCCATATGCGCAATGAGCGCGGGTTCTCCCAGAATTTGCGGGTCTGCAGCTCTGGCAGAACTTTTTTCTCCAGCGCGTCATACACAGCGGGATAGCGGAAGAACGAAGTCTCCTGCGTAAGGAGGCGTTGCAGGAGCGAATCGTACTCCACGTTGGAGTTCAGGATCAGACGAATCAGCTCAGTGCCATGACTCAGCTTGCGATCATCCACGTGATCGCGCACACGTGTGCTGAAGAAGCGCTCACGGGATTCATCAAAGAGAATTCCCGAGCGCGATTCAATCAGTCCGCGTATCTCGCTCAACTCATGGTCGCTGACGTGGGCCATTCGTGCTTACCTTCGAAACGTTCCTGCCTGAAATCCTGCCTAGCGCCGTGCCGCGCTCACCAGTTCCGGACGAGGTTCATTCCCCACCGGAGCGTTGTTGACTCTGAACTGCGACAGCGCCTCATTCAACTGCTCTGACATATGCACCAGTTGTTCCACCGTACGCGAAGTCTGGCGCGCGCCCTGTGAAGTCTGGCGCGTGATGTTGGAGATGATCTGCATGGCGTTGGCTACGCCTTCCGTACCGCGGACCTGTTGTTTTGAGGCCAACGAAATTTCCTGGACCAACTCCGCCGATTGCCGCACCACGCTGGAGATGGCGTCCAGTGCGCGTCCGGCCTGATCAGCCAGCTTGGCGCCGATTTCCACTTCCTTGGTGCCTTCTTCCATCACGATCACGGCGTCATTGGTTTCCGCCTGGATGGCTTTGATCAACGCGGCAATGTCTTTGGTGGCGCTGCGGGAGTGTTCCGCCAACTTGCGGACTTCGTCGGCAACCACGCCGAATCCGCGGCCGGCTTCACCTGCGCGCGCGGCTTCAATGGCGGCGTTCAACGCCAGCAGGTTGGTCTGTTCGGTAATGTCATTGATGACTTTGACGATTTCTGAAATTTCCAATGAACGATCACCCAGGGCCTTGATGCGTTTCGCCGTGGCTTGCACCGAAGAACGGATACGCTGCATGCCTTCCAGCGTGTCACGCACAGAGCGGTTGCCCTGCTCAGCGGCATCCAGGGCGCGCCGGGCTGCTTCCGCGCTGGCTTCAGCATTGTTGGAAACCTGCTTCATGGACACGGTGAGCTGTTCCACGGCGGAGGACGTGTTCGTAATCTCCTGGTCCTGCTGCATGGCGCCAGATGACATCTCTTCCGAAGAAAGCAGAATTTCATTCGCGCTTGACTGCACGTCAATGGCGGCTTTGCGGACACGTTCCAGAACCTTTACGAAGTTATCGAGCATGTAGTTGACGGAGTCAACCACGTTGCCCAGAGCGTCTGTCGTTACCTTTCCGCGCAGCGTCAGGTCGCCTCGGGCAATCTGGCTCACGATGGTTAGGAATTCGGTGACGCTCTTCTGTAATGTTTCCTGCGCTTCCTGGTTGAAGAAAGCGCGCGACGAGCTGTCCACGGCGCGATTCAGGTTTTCCGCGATGAAGCCAAAGTCGTCCGCCGAATCCACGGCGATGCGGGAGCGCAGATCGCCCTGGGCAAATCTCTCGGCAAAGTCTGAGAGCTGCGTGACGGGAAGGAGGACCTTGTTGCCGATGACGATGAACGTGGCCAGACCGGCGGCGACGCAAATCACTATCGCAAACAGCACTTTCAGATCAGCGCCGTCAGCCAGATGGCCGATGTTGCTCAGCGGCACCTTGGCCGTGGCTCCGGCGCTATAGGCCAGCAGAAACACGGTGAACAGTGCAACGGCATCAACAACCACAAGCCCCATCAGGGTCCGGTTTAAACGACCTTTCATACTTCCTCCCACAATTCTTGTCGCTTCGCTGCGCCATTGGTCGCACCGAAACTTCAGATCACCGGGACAGGAAACGCCTCAGTGACCTTCTTTAAATCCAGGACCAGCGCCAGACGATCATCGTGCGGCAACAGCCCGCAACAATGCGGCACCTCCGGCGGCGTTCCATCTACGATCAACGCGTCCGCCGTGCTGTACGTCCCGATCAACTCATCTGCTGCAATGCCAATACGAAGATAGTCGCGCGTTTCATCCGCCTTGAGTCCGGCGACAACGATGTGCCGCGGAGCAAGATCAACGCGCCTGCCTTCGGTGATGGCGATATCGACTACTGGAACAATCGATCCTCGCAAATTGAATATCCCCATCAGAAACGCTGGTGACAGCGGTATTGCCGTGAGTGGTGGCCATTCCACAATTTCTTCCACGTCGAGAATGGAAAAACAGAAGCGCTCACGACCCGCGCGGAAGATGCAGTACTGGCGCATGGGATCTTCCTGCGGCAACTGCACTGATTCCCCATCGCTTCCCTGATCTTCCGACGCAATTGTTTGTTCTTCCGGAACAAGCTGTTGTGGCCCGGGCTCTGCATTCGAAAGACCAAATTTAGACGCCGCAAAAGCATTGCTTCCCGCCGCCGGTGCAGGCAGTGGCGTAGCGGCATTGGCCTCAGCGGCCCGCATGTCGGATTGGAAACGTTCTTCCTGCATCAACTCAATCCCTGTTCAATTCAAGCCTTCGGCATCAGACGGATCACGGTCCCCAGCAACTCTTCACTCGTGAAAGGCTTTACAACGTAGCCGTCGGCGCCCTGTTCTTTGGCCCAGAACTTATCGCTGTCAGTTTTTTTGGAGCTCACCATGATCACCGGAATGGCCGAATAAACAGCGTTGCCCTTCAACTCACGGCAGGCCTGAAAGCCATTGCGCTCCGGCATGACCACATCCATCAGGATCAGGTTCGGCTTTTCCATGTCGATCATCTGTTCCAGACGTGTTGGGTCATGTACGACTACCGATGAGTAGCCGGCGCGATCCAGCACAGACTGCATCAGCCTGACTTCCGCTGGGGAATCATCAACGATCAATATCTTCTTCACGTGAGACAAACCTGTACCCGGGGATATCCTCTATGAGTATTGCAATCTCTCAGCCAAGTTGAGGCCTGAAGGCAGAACCGGTATGTTACGTGTAAGTATCTCAGGCAAATAGACTTACGCAGGATGGGGCGCTTACCCTAGGAACTCACATAACTTGCATGAGACGCGCGTTCAGTCTCATCCTGAGACTGTTTCTCAACCGCCTGCATTTCCATGGCTAAGGACGAGAACCTTTGCATGACGGCATGCAGGTGCAATGACATCTCATGGATGGTCTCCACCTGGTCACGGGCAAGTTCCGGCAGGCTGGCTCCATCCATCATCAGCAGTTCCGCGTTGCCGAGAACTGAAGTCAGAGAGTTGTTGAAATCATGGCGGGCTTCCAGCATGTAACGTCCCAGCGCCGCGTTGGACGCAACCTGCGCAGCACTCTGTTCGGCTTTGCGCAGGCGCGCAGCCAGGGCCACGCGCTTCAGACACTCGTGAGCCAGTAACACCAGGCTGTCCGTCCAGCCTTCATGTTTTTGCAGGCAAAGAACGCGGGGGTATTGGCTTCGCGATGTGCGGGTTTCCTGCGCGCTCTCAAACATGCAGATCACAGCATGTTTTCCGGTATCCACGCGTTTAAGCAAATTAGGAAGACGCCCTTGGCGCACCGGACCGACGATGACAAGATCACAGTCCACGTCAGCGGCAGCATGAAAGAGCTCAGTGGTGACAACGGTGATAGCCGGGGCGTTACGCTCCATCTGCCAGCGTCCGGAAAGATCGCGGGCAAAGCCGGTATCATCGGCAATAATCAAAACAGTCGGGGAATTCTGCACAGCACGCGCTCCGTCTAAGCGTTAAGTTTTTCACCTTCATCCATCAGGGCCAGCAAACGCTTGGTGGTTGCCGCCAGATTCACCGCGGCGTCAATGTTGTTGACGTCCTTGGCGGCGGCAATCTGAGAATCCATCTCCTGCGTCTGCTTGCGGGCCAGCGCCAGGGCAAAGGCAAGGTCCGTGGGTTCGCCCTTGCGATGCCGTTCCATACAGACATGCAAAATGGTACGCGAAGCCACAGTTCGCTGCAGCGCGGTGGAAAGATCTCCCATTGGCTGCGTGAAAGCCTCAGCCTCCCAGGTGGCGATGAGCAACTTGCAGCCGCCCAGCGTGATAGCAGACACGCTCGGTGTGTTCCTGGCCGGCACCGCTACCAGTTGATCATGAATATCGGCAACACAGCGCTGGATGGTTTCGTCATCTTCACTGACCGGATCGGATGAATCGGTGACAGCCGCGGCAGCTGAAGCAGCGTCGTCTTCATGGATTGCAACCGGCGAATCAAACGAAGTTGGTGTATCCAGTGCGGAAAGCAATTCTGGATCGCGCTTGAATGAAACCGGTTCCAGAGATGGCGACGGTCGTGACGATTCCGGCCGGGTTTCAAACAAATCCTTGGGACTCTCGGCGACCGGGTTGGCTCGCATGGTTTCCCGACCGTCGAGGGAGCTTGTATTCATCGGGACATTAACTTCCATTGTCCCGCCCACGCCGGGGTTGCGCGAATTGGCTTCATTCAGCATGTGTTGCAAGGTGTGGCGCAGAAGAATCAACTGGAGGAAAGACGATCCGCCGGAATAGGGCGCGCGAAACGGAGTCTTCCACTGATGCACCACATGGCGCACCTGGTCCAATGACTCATTTTCAGTCAAACCCGCGTCCCGGCAGTCAATGGTGGTATAGCCCAGGCCCTCCAGCTCATTTACCACCGTGCGGATGTTGTGCAGATCAAGATGCATGGCCTTGAAGAATGCGCGTCGTGCACGGAAGTTAAAACGGGTAAACGCGACCAGCATGCCCGGCTGAAAGTAATCATCGCCAATGGCCAGCTTCAGTTCGCGCACTTCCAGCAGCGCGCCCGAGTTCTGCAGGTCTTCAAGACTGTTACTGTCATTCAGGTTTTGCAGCTTGTCATCCAGACCAGGCGCCCACTCCGGATACGATTCCGGCATGACGCCCAGCACCGGCACCAGCACGCGCGCAACTTCATCCAGCGTGACCTGCTGCTCGGTGATTCCATGAGGCGCACAGTGCGCGAAGTACTGGACCAGCAGAAAGTCGAGCTTTTCCTTGTCCGGCTCAGTCCTGTGCTTTCTTTCCAGATGACGAACGATGAGATAACGCAGGTTCTCTTCATTCTGGAGATTGGTGCTTTGCAGAAGCTGGCGCAGTTGCCATACCTGTATGCGCGCATCCATCTGGTCAAACCACTGCCGGACCCGCTCAAGGGCGTCAGGTTCAGTGTGATCAACGTTGTCTTCCAGTTCAGCGCAGGGGGCCAGACCCAGTTCGAAGGTGTGGTCCAGCTCCGCATAAATTGCGTGCAGTCTGCGGGCTACGCGCCAAAACTCCGTGACTTCATTGCCGTTCAAGGTAGCGGTTGTCATATTGAAGGTCTCTACTTAATAATCCAGTTGGTCACGTCTTCCAGAAAACGCGCCGCTACGGCCGTCTTGCCTTGATCAAGTTGCATGGCAATGATCTCAGCCGATACATCAAACGATCCGTCAAAGTTCTTCATTCGCACAGTGTCTTCAAAATCCAGGGGCAGGCCGGACGCGAAGATAACTTCTCCGGGAGTGCCAAATTCGATTACGGTCTGCTCGGCCGCGGAAGCCATACGGCTTTCAATCGCCGAACTGTTGTTTTCAGAACAATCAATCTTGATGACCTGCACCGGAATCCTCACGGGCACGGCCGCCGGAAAAAATTCCGCCAGCCTGCCGGCACAGGGCGAGCTTTGGGACCTGCTGGTCCCGATTTCATGCTGCTTCTGCATCTCTTCTCCCTTGAAAACACCAACCTGTCTCGCGCCTTCTCCTGAGCGTGCGATGGTGCCGTTGGTATGAGTAGAAGCAATAGGCCAGCCAAACATTGTCAAAGGTAAGTGGTTGATTTAGCAGGACGGTAGTACTTAGCGGGTAGGCATAAAAAGGCCGGCTGTCTCAGGATGAAACATCTGTCTCAGGGTTTTTGTCTCAAAGAACAGTTTTAACCACAGAGGAAGTACCAAAACCTTGAACCACAAAGGACACGAAGGATCACAAAGGTTTTGCTGGGCGGTGTGTTTGGCGTTTGAACCACAGAGGGCACAGAGAACACTGAGGAAGAACAAACCTACATCTCTGATCAAAACAATCAAAACCAAAGAACCTTCGTGATCCTTCGTGTCCTTTGTGGTTAGAGGTTTTGATCTTCTCTCCGTGCTGCTCTGTGTCCTCTGTGGTAGGACCCCGAAAATCTCGGAAGATGGTAGGGATCCCTCGCATGCTCGGGATTAAAGAGGAAGACCTCAGGAAGCCGCGGACGCGCCTTTTTCGACAGCGATGTTGTAGCGCTTCAATTTGCGATACAGTGTGGCACGACTGATACCGAGCATCTTGCGGGCGCGGGATTTATCGCCATTCACCTGCTGAAACACGCGCTGGATGGTGGCGCGCTCCAATTCTTCCAGATCGGTGGCTGAGACCGGAGGCTTACCGGCCAGGACAGGAGCAAATTCGTCTACGTGCATGGATGGCGATGGAGCCAACCCAACGCGTACCGATGGAGACGAATCAGCCTGCTCCAAACGTACCGCCGGTGGGAGGTCATGGAGTTCAATACTGTCTTCACTGCCCAGCGCCACGGCACGTTCAATACAATTTTCCAGTTCGCGGACATTGCCCGGCCAGTCATAATCCAGCATGCATCGCATTGCCGCGGCAGAAAGCGTGATCATCTTCCCCGGGGCGAGTTTATCCAGAAAGAAATGGACCAGCGCGGGAACGTCTGACTTGCGGTCACGCAGCGCAGGCAGATGAAGGGTGACTACATTCAGGCGGAAGTAAAGGTCCTTCCGGAACTTGCCTTCCTTGTATGCCGTCTCCAGATCACGATTGGTGGCGGCGATCACGCGCACGTCAACTTTGAATCTCTGATTGCTGCCCACCGGCCGCACTTCTTTTTCCTGAAGCACGCGCAACAGCTTGGCTTGAAGCTCCATGGAGAGCTCGCCGATTTCGTCGAGGAAGATAGTGCCGCCGTTGGCGGTCTGGAAGAGACCGTCTTTGGAGCGATTGGCGCCGGTGAAAGCGCCTTTTTCATAACCGAAGAGCTCGCTTTCAATAAGCGTGGGCACCAGCGAACCGCAATCCACGGCCACAAAAGGGCGCTTGGAATACGAGCCGCGATAATGAATGGCCCGCGCTACCAGCTCTTTGCCAGTGCCGCTTTCTCCCGTGATCAGCACCGGCGTGCGCGTGTCCTTAAGGCGCGCCACCATGCGCATTACATCCTGAATTTTGGTGGATGAGCCGACAATGCCGTTCAGCTCCATTTCAGTGTTCACGCGATCGCGCAGAAACTGGTTCTCCGCCACCAGACGGACTTTTTCTTCCATGCGTTGCAGCAGCAGCTTGAGTTCTTCAATGCGGAAAGGCTTGGTGATGTAGTCGTAGGCGCCCAATCGAGCCATGCCCCGTCATGATGGCCGTCTCACTGCGCGGCAGCATCTGCTTCACCCGAGGCAAAAATTCCAGGCCGCTCATGTTGGGCATCATCAGATCGGCCAGCACAATGTCAGGCGAATCCGTCTCCAGGAAGGCCAGAGCGGCTTCCGCGCTCTCAGCTTCACGGCAATCGAAACCCAGTGACGCGCCCACGGTCATGCAGAGCTTGCGAATGCTCTGGTGATCGTCAACGATCAGGAAGCGAATTTTGGGGTCGTTAGTCATTCTTATTCGCTACTCTGCTTGCGGCACGAGTAAACTCGTGCCCTGACACGTGTCTCGAACCAATTCCTTGGCGACTCTCATTCGCTTCGCTCACATCGAGTCGCCGAATTCTTTATTACGCTATCGGCATGACTGAAGTCATGCCCTGTTACGTGTGGACCGTGGTTGCGATGTATCTAGCAAGCAGACAAATGCATAGATCCTTCGGCTACGTCGTCGCATGCGCTCTGACTGCGCTCTCAGGATGACAATCGCGTCTCACGTATCAGTTTTCACACAGTCGCCAAAGGCCATTGTTTACGGTGCCTTAACGGGCTTTTGTCTCGGCTTTGCCGAACAGTTTCTCCACAATTTCAATCAGCTCATGCACACGAAATGGTTTCTCAATGTAAGGCGCACCCGTGCTGGCCAGGGCTACCATAGTGTCTTCATTCACGGTGTCACCGGTAATGAACAGCAGCTTGCCTTTCAGTTCCGGACGGTGCGCGGAGATCCATGCATGCACGTCAGCACCGCTGGCGCCGCCGGGCGTACGCATGTCAGAAATCACGCCGCTGAAGCTGGCTGCTTCCAGAAGCTTCAGACCCGCCGCCGCGGAATTGGCAGTAACAATGCGATACCCACTGCGTTGCAGCGCGGTCTGGATAAACTGCA
>WNFD01005466.1_pt1 | contig 12707 bp, 14 predicted proteins | sample 5400491 | NCBI WGS metagenome assembly WNFD01 (sample SAMN13153343, study PRJNA577476) | soil metagenome | isolation source: 120 cm saprolite under Douglas fir tree site 2 hole 2 replicate 2 | place: USA:California | collected 2015-04-18 | reverse complement strand
CAGTTTGCAATTGGTCTTTATAGCAACTACTTCGGCCCGCTTCCCTTCAAGCGACTCAACCTGGCCCAGCAAACCGCTTGTAATTACGGGCAGTCATGGCCGGGTTTGGTCTGGCTGCCGATTTGCGCTTTCTACGATGTGACCGTGCGGCATCATCTGGGCCTCGACTGGCAGGACAACATCTACTGGGACGTGGTGACTCCTCACGAAGTTGCGCACCAGTGGTGGGGACAGATGGTTGGTTTCCGTTCCTATCGTGATCAGTGGATGAGCGAGGGCTTCGCTGACTTTTCCGCATCCCTGTTTCTCCAAAATGCGTATGGTCCGAAAAGTAATAAGAAGTACATGGAGTTTTGGGATTACGAGCGCAAGACCATCATCGAGCGAAACCGTTTCGGTTTCCGTCCGATTGATGTAGGCCCGGTCACCATGGGTTATCGGCTCGACAACAGCAAGGTCGGTGGCAATATTGCTCAAGGCCTTATCTACCCCAAAGGCGCATACATCCTGCAAATGTTGCGGATGATGATGTACAGCAATCAGACCGGCGACCAGAATTTTAAGGAAACCATGCATGACTTCACTACGACTTACAGCGGGCAGGCTGCGACCACCGAAGACTTCAAAGTCATCGTGGAAAAACACATGACCGTCGACATGCAACGCATCGGTGGCGGGAAGATGGACTGGTTCTTCGACGAGTACGTCTATGGCACTGCACTGCCCAGCTATAAGCTGGATTCAACCTTCGAAAAGAACGCCGCGGGCGATGTGGTATTCGGTTTCAAGGTGACGCAATCCAACGTGGACGATAAGTTCCGCATGCTCGTGCCGGTCTATCTGGAACTGGCAGATGGCCGCATTGCAAACCTCGGGCGGGTCACTATTATTGGCAACAGCTCCGTCGATGCGAAAGTTCCGTTGAAGGGGGTGAAAGACACGCCACATCGCGCCATGCTGAACTATTACGACGACGTCTTGGCGTCGTCGAACTGAGCGTTACCGTGGGTCACGTCTCGCAGGCAAGCGGCAATCTTCTGCGGGTGCTGGTCGTGCTTAGGTGCGATTTGCTCGAGCATTCTTCCTCCTTTCCGATAGCCATTAATCCGGACGTCGATTTGGGATTCTCCGGGATGCGCGCATATCAGGACCAGATGGCTGCGGTCGCTGCCGATTTAGCGGACGCCAAAGTCGCGGTTTATCCCATGGATCCGGCAGGACTTCACGCGCAATCCATGTTCGAGGCAAGCACTCGAATGAGAGGCAACCCGGTCACGGGCCAGCACAGCATCGGACGGCAGCTCAATAGGGAAGACCAGTCGCGTTTCAACCGGCAGCAGGCGATGGAGGTTTTGGCTGATGAAACTGGGGGTATCGTCTGCGTAAACAACAACGACTTGGGGACTGCGTGCGGAAGGCCGTCAATGACGGCAGTGCTTTGAAATTTCTTACTATCCCGATTCCAGTAATTGGCACGGCGAGTTTCACAAGATCATCGTGAAGAGCAGTAAGTCCGGAGCGAACCTTGCATATCGGCAAGGCTATTACGCCCGTGCTGAAGGGGCAACCGATCAGAAGGCCGAGCTACAAGAAGCCGCCTGTCAGGACCTGCTTGTTGTAGCGAAGGCGTATCCGGGTGATCAACCTGGAACGGTCAAGTATTTCATGGCCATTGATCCGACGACCTTGACGTTCGCGCCCCAACCTGATGGTCTGCGCGAACTGGCGCTTAGAGTTGGCGTGTGTACGTTCGATAAGTCCGGAAAACCAATGCAATTCCTGCAGGATTTAGTCGATGCCAAGCTCAGCGATAAACAATTCGCGGCGATTCAGGCGCAACACGGGTTTCCTCACTCGATCGTGTTTACGCCGGGACCTGGAACTGCTTCTGTGCGGCTGTTGGTCAAAGATGCTGCCAGTGGGGAGATGGGATCCGTGAACGTTCCTAACGTTGTGGCCGCGATACCCGCAACTCGGTCGCCGACAGGAGGCGCGTCGACGCTGGCCCCCCCGCCCTCACATTGATGGCGCTACTACCTTAGGGTCGAATTACGATTTCGTCAGGTCCCGAGGGCAGTTCGAACTTCACTCCGCGCTGCTGGTTCTGCTTGAGGGTGGCGGGAACGTCAAGGTCCGCAATCTGGATGGTCCGGGTCCAGGCGCCGCTGGTCCAGTAATCGGATTTCGCATACATCACTCGGCCAATGATGGAATAGCTGCTGACTTCTTCGCTGTGGCCATCTCGATAAATCAGCAGTGCTGGCGCCATTTCTTTTTGGAGCGGCATTTGGGCGGGGGATTCCTGACCCAGCGCCTCTGCTGACGCCTCGCCGAAACTCGTCACCTTTACCCACTGGTTCCCCCGCAGTTCAAGCAGCACCGGGTCCGGCAGCGGTTCAGTTTTTACCTGCACGACCGGAGCGGGCGGCGCCGCAGGCGGCGGTGTCGGGTGTTCGGGTTCATAGGAATCGTAATCGGAATAGAAGTACGGTGCGCCGTAGAAGTAAGGAGTCCGACGGAAAGGCCGGTGATGCATGCCTTCCCCGGAGGCGATTCCTACTGCTGGGCGACGTCCTCCAGCGCCATCGCGTCCATGGCCCGGGCCGCCAGTATGACTTTGCGCGAGAAGGCTGGTTGAGCACAGCGCCACCGTCACTAACGGCAATGCAAGATTCTTGGTGATATTCATCAGCTCAACTCAGTCAGCTACAACTTCGCGCTCGCGGGTAGTTGGAAATCCACCCCGCGATCGTCATTTTGCTTCACCGTGGCCGCAAGGTCAAGCTCGGCCAGCGCGACTTTTCGGGTCAGTCCGTCGCTCAGATCGAACAGCGTAGATCCGACAATGGCGTAATTGAGGATCTCGCGCTGGTGGCCGTCTTTGAATACCAGCACGGTGCGCGGTTGATTCGCAACTTCCGCCTGTGGCACAGGTTGTGAAGGCGCGGCCGTATGGTAGTCTGCTTCATCCCTGTCCCGGTCGCGATCCCGGTCGCGCCGCTCAGTCCTCACATATTCGCTCGTCCCCGGTCCGCGCCGGTCAAAAACAGTCGGCCCGCCGCGATAGTCTTCTTCTTGCATCGAATCATCCACACCTGGGTCATCCACGTACACCGGATAAGCATAGGGAACGGCAATCACGTTGCTATAGAAGGGACGGACAAAACCATGATCACGGTGGCGCCGCAATCCAAAAAACGGATCCTGATGGATCCCATGATTGATTCGAAGCGGCGGGTTGCCGAAATTCAGTGAAGTCACGCTGGGGGGCATGCCATGGAATCCCGGTTGCCCGCCAAATCCAAATGAAGTCACACTGGGAGGCACTCCGTGGATGGTCGTACCAGACCCGTTCGAGTGCACGCCATTTCCCTGGCCTGCAGCAGAGAGTGACGCCGCCAGAGTCGCGATTGCGACGAGAGCGGAAAACGGAACTCTTGGGAAACTTCGGGTACGCATACGCACCCCCTCATTAGTTTAGAACGCCGGAAACCCGGAAGGGTTGCGATATTTTGTCAAATCGTCGTGACGGGATCACCAGGTCACCGGATTCCCGCCAGTCCAATCAGGCTCCACAGGGCGTTTGCGGCGATAAGGCCGGTCAAAACCGCTGCGGTCAGCTCCCGGGCCTGGGTTTCCAGCAAATCTGCCAAAATGCCCGCCACAAAAACGAACAGAAAAACGACTCCGATCAAGGCGAAGACCGAGTCCCGGTCATGGGGCGAGGCCACCCGCAGCGCCAGAAAGAGAAGTGCCATCAGCAGGGGGGCAGAGTTGCCGAAATAGCGGCTTCGACGCCAGAGAATGAAAGTGACCAGAGCAGCCGGGACCAGCAACACCAGCACCGGACCACTGGCCCTTACTTCTGTCAGCATCTGCAGATAGGCTCCCTTCATTCCAAGGGCAGCTATGCTGCCGGTGAGCAGTCGTGCGTGTTTCAGGCTTTGCCAAAACATTCCCGGATGAAAAAAGTATGCCGTAAACAACAGAGCCAGCCCGACCGCGGAAGCGGCGCAGAGAATGACCAGCGCGGCAGATCTTCGTCCCGGGGCCAGATATAGCATGAACACCAACAGCACTGGAATCACCAGCACCAGTGAAAACTGAGATCCCACGGCAAGCGCCAGCGAAATTCCCAGCAAAACAATTCGCCGCCAGTTCCACAGAACAACTTCCCGCGGTGCATAGAGTGTGTGAGAGACCGCGATTGCGGTGAACACCGCGCCGAACGTGCCCCAGGCTCCGGCGATATCCGGGCCCGCAAGCCACAATGCGCTGCTTCGCACCACCGCTGGAGAAAAGCAATAGAGCGCCAGCGCGAGGTATCCCCCGGCGTTTCCGTAGAGTCGGCGAGAAACGTACCATACCGAAGCTCCGAGCAAGACTCCGAAAAGGATGTAGGGTGCCCGCGTAAGCCAAACCCAAAGCCAGGAATCAGGCGCGACGCCGAAAATGGCTACCGGAGTTGCACCGATCAAGTACCACAGCGGCGAATGGTCGGGATCAAAGGCGCCCCCCTGTACCCACTCGGGCAGAGCATCTCGCGGGATGGCTTGGGTTCCGGCGACACCGCGTCCACGGCATTGCGCGAGTCCTTCCTGGACGCGCGCAAAATCATCCGGGCTGATCAGATTGGGAGCAGTGTGCGCCACCAGCCACGCACACTCCGCGGCGAAGACCAGCAGCAGCAAACCCGCGAGCACCTGCGGTTTTCCGAAACGCTCGCGACTGAAAAATGTTCCCATGCGGAAGCGAGTGTTTTATCACGCCGGAGAGAGAATCGTGAAGTACGCAGAGCAGGGCCGGCCCAGTGACGGAGGGCTGGTGGGGCGGGTTAGGGCGTCCTTCGACTTCGCCCAGGACAGGCTCCGCCCCTACGTGGTTCGGTTACCAGGAATAGTGAACTGTGTAGGTGACCACCTGTTCTCCGTTGGGCGCGATGGTCACAGGGAACTCCATGGTCTGCGCGTCGGTCTTTCGGGATGGTGCAGACTGCTCGCTCAGCTTCCAGTTCGTCCAGCGGTACAAGTGTTCGACAGCGCGGACCTCAACCGCCTCCTTCTTATGATTGCGCAGTCGGATTTCAAACGACTCGTCCATCCAGTGCTGGTTTGCATCCACGTGGTAGCTGGTTCGCTTGCGCTCGCCGATCACATCGAAGGCGTTGCCGGTGTAAACCCGGATGGTCTCGTCTTTCGGAGTATGGTCAATCACGTTCTCGCCGACGAACTCCAGGTGGCCATCAGTATCGCGCCGATAAAAGCGTAGCTTGCCCTTGGGCAGAGGGATGCCGAGATGATTGGTCTCTGCGTTCTTGAATTCCTCCATTACCCAGACTTTCGGATTCGAAGCTGTGCCGTAGTTCGGGTCCTGACGGATTTGCTCCATGTTGTAGTACCCGTACTGCACAGTTTGTGCGCCGTCGTAGATAAAAAGCCGCTGAGCGTGAATCCCGGTGGCGCGCACGAATTCGACTTGCTTGGTTTCTTCGTCTCTCAAAGTCGTCGGACGCTGCAAGGTGTAGAGATGGAATTCGTCGAAAGCTTTTTCGCGGACCACGGGCGCCATGGCTTCATCCGCCACTTTCATCGCGGCTCCGTATGCCCGTTGCGTCAAATTCTCTCCTTGGATCTTGCTCACATCCCCCGCCATTAGCTTGATGCGCGCGTCCTCAAAAGTCTTGCCGCTGTAGTTGCGCATGGTGATCCAGCCAATCATGTCGAGCAAATCGGTCTTGCCCGCGGGCTGGTCTTGGACCACCACGTTGTAGTCAGACTGCCAGTTCATCCCGCCGCTGACGTAGGAAATTTCGGCATTGAATTTGCCCGGCGTGTCGGTCTGCAGCAGCCAGCTCAAGGTCGGCTTCAGGATAGAGTCTGCGCTGAGCGCTGGAAAGATCGGCTGGCCCGGTAATCCGAAACGCAGCACGCCATCCACTTCGACGATGGGCTGTGAGGAAGCCGGCTGCGGGAAGCCTTGAATGTAATTCGGCGAGACGTATCCGCTGCGGATGACCTTCCCTTTTATCTTGACGTCGCTGCCGTCCGCGTTTCTGCCTACCGCAAAGTCAATCGTCTTGCCCTCGTAAAACGAAAGCAGCATCTCCGGCGACACCGGATCGTTGCGATAGTTCTGCTCTAGGATCTGCAGCGCGCGCCCGTTGGGGTCGCGCAGAATGACAGAATCCGGCTCCAGATGCGCCGCGATTCCCGCGTATTCTGCCTGGTTCACTCCCGCCTTCAGGTCCAGCGGAACATATTCGCGCGCGACGAAAAAATTCTGGTTGTAGATGGTGAGCGCGGTGCCGTTATCATCGGCGGCATTCTCTTTGTCCTTCTCTTTCTCCGGCGCCGCACCCGGCGCAGCATGACCGACTGTCAAGTTTGGATTAAAAATCAGCAGTAGCCCGAACACAGTGACGCCCAGCAATAGCCCCAACGGTCTTTTCATGGAACCCTCCCAATTAGCGGACTCGGAAGGGTAGCAGTTTCCGATCCTATCTGGAGAACGCGGGTTGGAGGCGGACTTGCGGGGAATTATGGGGATACACAGCCGGTGTGGGTCGGACACTCTGGTCCGACGCCTTTGATCTTGATTTGCCTTTTCGTAAAGCTCCGTTTTGTCAGCCAATAGATCGAAAAATGCAAATCCCAGCAGCTGGAAAAAGCAAGACCTAGATCAAAAGCGTCGGACAAGAGTGTCCACACGGGAATCTTCTAGCCATGCGTGTGCGGACTCTGGGGCGGAATCCTCTTCTTATGCTCGTTGGCGCTCTTTAGCACCTTGATTTCAAAGCTCACGGGAAACTGTTTCGGGGGGTAGCAGGCGGCGTTGTCGCAGGCCTGGTAATACAGTTTGCCGTGGATTGCGTACTTGGTGGGAACGACAGTCTTGAGCGGCCGGACCACGACTTCAATGGGGAAGTCGCCGCTGTACACACTGAGCTTCTCATCCGGCGCGAAGGGGAAACTGCGGTCCTCGCCGTCGGGATAGATGACCTTTTCGATTGCAATGTCAGTTGGGGCGTCGAGTTTTAGCTCAGTCTTCTTTAGATACTCTTGCTTGGGCTGATTCGAGTTGATGTGAAATCCCGAGGCGATGCGGAATTGCAACTGCACCGAGCCCGGGTGGCCGCGATGGATGGAAACGATCTCCGGCGGCTGCATCGTGACAGAGGGCGTGCGGCTACCGCTGGGAAAATCCTGGGCGCTGGCCGAAAATCCAATGGCCGAGAATCCAATCGCCGACAGCGCGAATAGGCCCACGCAAACCAGAGTGCGTGAGGCGTTTTTCAGCTTAAGGCCGATCTCGAACATTGGCAAAGCATTCACCTCTGCGCCACCTGGCCCTGTTGCCCAAGGGCCTTCTGGATATTGTTTTCGATCTCGGAGCGGCTGACCAGGCCGAACACTCGGTCCACCACCTTGCCGTCGCGGCCAATGTAGAAAGTCGAAGGTAGATACGGAATCCCGCCATACTGGTCGCCCACCGACTCCTTGCCAACCAGGACCGGGTAATTCACGCTCATCTTCTGCGCAAACTCGCCAATCTCTTTGGGACTGGCGTCGTCCATTGCGACGCCTACTACTTGCAGTCCCTGCGGACCGTATTTCTTTTGCAGGTCGACAAACCACGGCATCTCGATCTTGCACGGCTCACACCAGGTCGCCCAGAAGTTCAGCAGGACAGCCTTGCCGCGAAAATCGGAGAGCTTGACCGTCTTGCCGTCAAGTGAGGCGAGAGAAAAATCCGGGGCGAGCTGGCCTTGCAACTTGCTGGTGCCGCCTAGAGAAGAAGACGAGTTGTTGTGGCGGGCTTTCTGGATGCCGAACACCAGCATGAGGGAAATCACTATGGCGACAACAATCAGAATGACGGGATCGCGTTTCACAAAACTCCTTTACAGAACGAAGCGGTTCAACGACGAAAAATAACGTGCCAGCAAAGTGAATTTTCCGAAAACCAGCAATAGCCCAAGGGCAATTAGCAAACCGCCGCTTGCAACTTCGATAGCGTGCATGTGGCGGCGAAAACGTCCGTAAAACTTGAGAAAGCGTCCAATCCCGAGCGCAGTCAGCAGGAACGGTACTGCCAGGCCTAGCGAATAGATCGTAAGCAGCAGGATTCCCTTCGAGATAGAGTCTTGGGTCGCGGCGAAGCCCAGAATCACACTGAGAATCGGTCCCACGCATGGAGTCCAGCCGAAGGCGAACGCGAACCCGATCACAAATGCTCCCCACGCCGTGCTGCCGCCCTTAACGCCGTGCAGCCGCTTGTCGGCATAAAGCGCCTTAATGCGCATGAGGCCCGTGAGGTGCAGCCCGAAAACAATGATCAATACTCCGGCGATACGAGCCAGTGTGGACTTGTAGCGCGCGGCCAGTTGACCGGCCTCAGTGGAAAGCGCACCCAGCATGACAAACACAATGCTGAAGCCAATGATAAAGGCAATGGAATTCAGCATGACTTTGCGGAACAGCGACGCATCGGGTTGCTGCAGTTCCTCGATCCCGACTCCCGAAATCAGCGAGACATAACCGGGCACCAGCGGTAACACGCAAGGCGAGAGAAAGGAAACCAGGCCGGCCACGAAAGCGGCAATCGGAAGCGGAAGATTACCCATTGAGGATAATTGTACCTTTAACCGGACTTGGAGAACCCCAGTCCTTCGTCGTTGGTCCTGCGTCGTTCGCCGGCCCCAGAAGGCTGTGATTTCGGCTGGCGGCCGACGATTGTTTTCTCACTTCGCAGTCAGTTGCCCTGGCGCCGCAGCCACCATCTTGCGCAACAGTGCCGCCGGCAGCGTGGCAGTGAGCACCGTGCGGTCTTTGTCCTGCTCGACTTTCAGACTGTCCAGGGCTTTTCGGATGTCAGGGTCGGGAGTTTGCCCCGAGACCGAGACCTCTGCCGAATGAAAAATCGCCAGATAAGTGTTCACCTGCGAGGTCAGTTGTTCCGCCGTCTCTTCGTTCCTTGTAAAAGCCTCGATCCGCAAATGTACCTCCCCGAGAACCGGCACGTATCGCACTGAAGCCACCGCGGTTGTCGCGCTGGAGACCGGCAACCCCAAAGCCGACGGCCCCGGATTTGCAGAATCGAGCTTGAAAATGGCCCATGCCAGGCTGGTCAGCGGCACGTGCTTATAGGATTGCCGTAGCAACGCAGGCCCGCCAAACGGCGATGCTACCTTGCGCGACCGGTCAATGATGCCGCGAATCACGGCGGGGTCGTTGAGATTCGAAGCGGCCACCGTGTCGGAGCCCAATATGGCAATGCGCAAAATGCGGTTTTCCAGTGGGATGTTGTAAATGTCAATCGCCCGGTAAGTATCCACCGAGGACGCGAGCTTCTTAAGATATGCGCGGAGCCGATCTCCGTCGATCTTGGCTACAAAGACTTCTGAGAACCGAGTTTCGCCGCCGGTCTGCGGGCTGGCGTAATGAATGGCTAGCGCCGCTTCCTGCAGGTCACGCTCAAACTGGAATCCCGTGGCTTGAATGAATTGCTCGTAGTCAGGATCGTGCGCCACCGCGGGCAGCTTCTTGGCAACGTCGGTATAGCGCATCCACTTGAGGTCCAAGTAAACAAATCCGTCGGCGGTGGGGAGCAGGCGGGCAGGCTCCGGCGGAGCGTGCTTGCGTAAGAAAACCACCGCGGCCAAGGCGGCCACAAAAATGAGGAAGCCGAACAGGATGGGAAGTTTTCGCCGGAATCGCATTGGTGATGATAATGAAGATGGCGGTGGTCAGAAATGATAGCACCCAGCGGCGGTCCGCGCTCCGCAATCACCGCGAGAGGAATCTCTACCGGCTAGCGCCGTAATTCGCCACGACCCGCGCCACTTTCCCGCTCGTTGACAGTTCCATAAACTCTGCCGTGCGGGTCCCTTTCTGATTTGTATAGTAGAGCACCACGCTGTTTACGCCCCACAGCACGTCCTCCAGGTGAAATTGGAGTTCCGGGTAGGCTTCCAGTCCTCGCTGAAAGTATTTTCTCAAGGCTGTCTTACCGGCCACCCTGCCATCAGGCCTCCCCAACAGCTGGGCGGCCACTGGCGAGGTCAACTCGATCTCATCCTCATAGTGGCTCATGATCAAGTCCAGGTTGTGAGCATTCCAAGCCGCGACCCAATGATCGGCAAGATTCGAAGCTTCTTCTCTCGTCACGGCCATTTCTCCATTTTTCTCGGTTCATCTTCGTCGTTTCAATTAAGCAAGAAACTTTATGTAGTCCTGAAGCTCGCGGATGGAAGCCTGCGAGAGCAGGCTGAAGACCACGACTCGGCGTGTCTTGCGCAGACCGGCCACAGTGAAGCCGGTTGCCGTCTCACAGTCGCAGACCACGGCCGCCACCTCCCCTAGCCCGCGCTGCCAGTTTTTCTTCCGCGCGTCGCGAAAAACCAGCGTGTCGGGATGAAAACCGCTGGCCAGCAACATCGTCCGTCCGAGCCTCAGAAATCCTGGCCAGCGCGATGCAACCGCGACCAGTGCGTTCGGCGGCGCGGGAAGCCACCCGGCGAGCGATTCTGGCACCGAGCGGGATTGTAGCGCGAGTAATTCCGTTCCTACCGGCAACGCCTCAGCAGCGATTTTCGCCTTGCTCTGTAACACGACTGGAATTGCATTTTTCAGAGCGGCAGGAGATTTGCACGCTTCAAGCCCGGCACCTTTCACCGGAAAATCCAACTTTTGCTGAATTTCGGCGGCGACAATCTTCCGCAGCTCCTCATCTGGCTCGATCAGTAGGAAATGCCCAGGTAATGGTTGGTCTAGCCTTTCCCGCAGCCGCGCTTGGATGCTCGCCAACGGAAGGCCGAGCGTCCGGGCAGAGGTGAAGAATTCAGAAATGAGCTGGTCAAGGGCGTGACCAGGCGAAGGCTGCGTCCCAGACTTGACCTGTCGAACAAACACCCCGCTTCCGCGCCGGGATTCAAGCCAGCCTTCGTGCTCCAGTTGACGGTATCCGGCGCTGGCGGTGTTGGGATGCAACTTGAACCGACGCGCCAGTTCCCGGGTGCTGGGCAGGCGCTGTCCGGGAGCGAGGTCGCCGCTCAGAATCCCCAGAATTACTTGGGTGACGAGCTGTTCGCGGATGCTGACTTCACTTGCGCGATTGAACCAGAGCTGCATTTTAGTGAGAATTTCAGGCTGAACAGTATCAAACCGAGATCGTGCCACCGTAGGCGTCATCCGTTCTGGTTCCAGCCCTTGCACGTCAATTACCGCTATGGTACCTTTTATAATTGTCCCGTTAAAGAAGAAGGGATTAGTGTGGCAGGGGCGATGCTTTTGGCATTTCCCACTTGCTGGCGTAGCTCAGCTGGTAGAGCATCTGATTTGTAATCAGAGGGTCAGGGGTTCAAATCCCTTCGCCAGCTCCAGAGAATCGGGTTTCCGGAATTTCCGGGTTTAGAACATAAGGCGGCGGACGGTTTTTCCCATCAGCAATCCATAAGGGAATTTTCCAGATGAGCTGTTAGCGCGTTGGGTTTTCTTGCGCGCACTTTCTGATCCCCAAATGGCAAAGTCGCAAGCGGTTCTATGTTCGAGTTGTCCGGAAAATGGATTCGAAGTTCTGCACAGGTGGGTGAGTGGTTAAAGCCAACAGACTGTAAATCTGTCCCTCCTAGCGAGGTACGAAGGTTCGAATCCTTCCCTGTGCACCAGAAGTTGGTTTGAGGCGGGCGGTTGAATATCCGGAAAAAGTTCGGCTTCTCGCTGGCTGCATTTGCTGTGTTAGGGATCCTGAGCTGGCTGACTTTGTCGAATGACCCGATGTGGATTCACGATACGACATTGGGGATTGAGTTCAGCATCAGGTTCCGGACGGCAACTTTGCTGGTTTTAGGTTTGCTAGCGTTTATAACGACGCTGGCTTTTTTGCGGGCCCGTATCGAAGAGCAGCGGGAGACGGCTTCGCATCAAGAGTGAGTGCGGTTTAGGCCGATGTAGCTCAGTTGGTAGAGCACTCCCTTGGTAAGGGAGAGGTCATCAGTTCAATCCTGATCATCGGCTCCAGAGTTTCAACGAATCGGGAAGGGCACGACTTCCAGTCGTGCCGGTGAGTTGTAAAGAGGAGCGGCTTTAGCCGCCGAGGCAGGCTGAGCGGGAGTAACTCAGTGGTAGAGTCACAGCCTTCCAAGCTGTTGGTCGCGGGTTCGATTCCCGTCTCCCGCTCCAGATTTGGATACAAGGTATAAGCCGTGGGTTTTGAACAAGCATTAATAAAGGTTGAGAAAGAAAAGGAATTCGAGGAACTGAGAGCCGCGATCACTCGCGCGTTTGCTCCAGAAAATGCTGGAAAGTATTTGAAGCGGGTCGCCAGCGCAGGACTCCGGATTCGGGATTTCGATTTAGTGCTGGCGAAAGGCGTTCTGGAGCAGGTTGACGGAACACTGGCGGGATCGGAGCAGGGCGCGAAAGACTTGTACGCAGCGTTGGCTCTTTCCGATCAGGCGCAGATGAAAGAGTTTTACCTGTCCAAGGTCGAGGAAGTGGATCGGGTGCTGCGGGCCCGGTTTCACAAGCTGTATCAGTACTACTGATTCGTATCAGGGCATGGCTTGAGCCATGCCGCAGAACGAAGAAGCGAAAAGATTTCGGGGCTTTAGCCCCTGAGGAAGACGGAAATGGCGAAAGAGAAATTTGAACGGAATAAGCCGCACTGCAACGTGGGCACCATCGGTCACATTGATCATGGCAAGACCA
>WNFD01009966.1_pt1 | contig 12709 bp, 10 predicted proteins | sample 5400491 | NCBI WGS metagenome assembly WNFD01 (sample SAMN13153343, study PRJNA577476) | soil metagenome | isolation source: 120 cm saprolite under Douglas fir tree site 2 hole 2 replicate 2 | place: USA:California | collected 2015-04-18 | reverse complement strand
CTTGACTTTGTCGAGAAAGCCTTGCGGGGACTTTACGTCCATGAAGGCGCGGATGCGCTCGGCGATTTCGTCCAGCGCATCGACTTCTAGCGCCAGGCGCATGCGGCGGGCGGAACCGAACTGGTTGATTAGCAGTTGCGCGCCGGGATAGCCTTTTACGTTCTCGAACACCAGAGCTTTGCCACCTACCGTTCCCTGTCGGTCCTCACTTTTTGAAACCCGGTCGGCGATTTCCGCGATCTCTAGAATTGGGTCCGCTTCGGTTTGGACGCGTTTCAGTTCGCCGGCTCGGTCTAGTGCATTGATCCAGTCTCGCAGATCGTCGTAGGCCAAAATTCCTCCCTTGATGACAGACGATTATATGACGGCCCTGACTTAAACCTTTAACCACGGGGGGCACAGGGGATCACAGGGGAGTGCCACAGGGGTGTACCACGGGGCCAACTTCAATCGTCGCTCCCACTCTTCCACATTTCTCGCTCTGCGACTAGGATATGGGAATCAATTTCTGCAGCTTCCGTGTTTGACCGGGGACAAATGATCCGTTTTAAAGTGAACGGGAAAGAGAAGACGTTTGGCGGCGATCCCGACATGCCGCTGCTTTGGTATTTGCGCGACGTAGCGGAGTTGACGGGAACGAAGTTCGGCTGCGGCATGGCGTTGTGCGGTGCTTGTACTGTGCATCAGAATGGCGCGGCGATTCGCTCCTGCAGCACTCCCATGAAAGAGGTCGGTGCCGCCGAGATCACTACGATTGAAGGCATCGCGCCGATGCATCCTGTGCAAAAAGCGTGGATGGAGATTCGGGTGCCGCAATGCGGTTACTGCCAGAGCGGCCAGATCATGCAGGCGATCGCGCTGCTTAAAGACAACAAGAATCCGAGCGATCAGGATATCGACACGGCAATGTCGGGCAATCTCTGCCGTTGCGGGACTTATCAGCGGATTCGGGCGGCGATTCATCAAGCGGCTGGGCAGACGGCATGAAGCTCATCGAGAATGTCTCGCGGCGCGAATTTCTTGAGGGCGCTCTCGTTACGGGGGCATTCGTGCTCGGTGCTCGATTGATCCCCGGGCCGCTGTGGGCCTCGGAAGGCGAAGCGGCTCCCGCGCCGCTTCAACCCGGTCTGTGGATGGCGATTGCTCCGGACGGCGCGGTCACCATCGTGGCGCACCGCACCGAGATGGGGAACGGGATTCGGACTTCGCTCCCGATCGTGTTGGCGGACGAGCTTGGCGCCGACTGGAAGCGAGTGAAAGTTGAACAAGCGCTGGGCGATCCAAAGTATGGCGACCAGGAAACCGATACCTCCCACTCAGTGCGCGATTTTTTTGACGTGATGCGGCAGACCGGCGCTGCCGGACGTTTGATGCTCATCCGTGCCGCCGCCGCGCAGTGGGGTGTTCCGCCCGCCGAGTGTGACACCAGCGAGCCGCATTTTGTTCTGCATCGCCGCAGCGGTCGCAAGGCGGGCTTTGGTGAGCTGGCGGAGTCAGCCGCCAAACAGCCGGTTCCAAGCCGGGAAGAACTAAAACTCAAGCTGCCGAGCGCCTGGCGATACATCGGCAAGGATAATCACCATCTTTACGATCTGCCCGACATGGTCAACGGCAAGGCGCGTTATGGGATCGATCAAACCGTTGCAGGAATGGTGTACGCCGCCGTCGAACGTCCGGCAGTGCTGGGCGCGAGCGTCAAGTCGCATGACGATAAGGAGGCGCTCAAAGTTGCGGGTGTGAAGCAGACGGTGGTGATTGACACATTCAAACCTCCTCATGGACATCAGCCCATGGGCGGGGTGGCGGTAATCGCCGACAATACCTGGGCGGCCTTTCAGGGACGAAAGAAGTTGCAGGTCGAATGGGACAGCGGTTCGCACGTGGGATACAACTCCGAACAGTTCCGCAAAACTGCGACCGAGACCGCGAGAAAACCTGGGCAGGTGATTCGTAATATCGGCGATGTGGAGGGCGCGTTCGCTAAAAGCGGAAAAATCCTTGAGGCCGAATACTACACTCCGCATCTGGCGCATGCGCCGATGGAACCGCCTGTCGCTGTGGTTGATGTCCGGGACGGAAAGGCATTCTGCTGGGCGCCAACACAAGATCCTCAACAGGTGCAGAAGACGCTCGCGGACCTCCTTGGGATCAAGCCGGAAGACGTCGTCGTCCACGTCACCCTGCTCGGCGGAGGCTTCGGACGCAAGTCGTTTCAGGATTTCGTCGCCGAGGCTGCGGTTCTTTCGCAGAAGTTGCAGAAGCCGGTGAAGGTAGTCTGGAGCCGCGAGGACGATATTCGCTTCGGGTACTACCACCCTTGCGCGGCGATGTACCTTAAGGCCGCAGTCGGCCCCGACGGCAAGCCATCGGCGTGGCTGCAGCGTTCGGTATTTCAAGGGAGCGCGTCCACGAGTGATGCGGACGTTCTCTATCCCGGCCAGGACGAAATGGACGACGGCTGGACGGACGTCCCGTTCAACATTCCGAACCACCGCGCCGAGAGCGGACAGGCGCGGGCTAATGTCCGCATCGGATGGCTGCGCAGCGTGACCAATGTGTTTCACGCGTTCGCGGTGCAGTCGTTTACCGACGAACTGGCGCACGCCGCGAAGAAAGATCCGATTCAGTATCAGCTTGCTTTGATTGGTCCGGATCGGAAAATCGACTTTGCCGGAACCAAGTACCAGAACTATGGCGCTTCTCTGGATCTATTTCCTTACGACACGGGGCGGTTGCGGCGGGTCATCGAAATTGCGGCCGAGAAGTCTGGCTGGGGCAAGCGGCCGATGGGGAAAGGCCGTGGTATGGGCATTGCTGCGCACCGTAGCTTCCTGACTTATGTCGCCACCGTGGTGGAAGTTGAGGTGGACAACCGAGGGCAGGTGCACATCCCGAATGTGTGGAGCGCCGTGGACGCGGGGACGGTTGTAAGTCCCGACAATGTGCGTTACCAGCTCGTGGGAGCCGCTGTGTTTGGGACGAGCCTCGCTCTGTTTGGCGAGATAACGGCTGACAATGGCGCGGTGCAGCAGGGCAATTTCAACGATTACCCGATCGCTCGCATGAACCGCGCGCCGCGGCACGTTGACGTCCATATTGTGGAGAGCGAAGCGCCGCCGGCCGGAGTGGGTGAACCGGGCGTGCCGCCTTTTGCGCCGGCTCTGTATAACGCCGTGTTTGCGGCCACGGGCAAGCGAGTGCGGGAACTTCCGTTGTCGAAGACGAAACTGGTGTAACGGGCCGCAATCTTCCGCATCTAGAGACGGGGCTTGCCGCTTCATCGGAGGGGTGGAGACGCGGCAAGACGCGTCTCTGCGGAACGCTTATAAGAATTACGATGAGACAATTGCTGGCGCTACTTCTCGTGCTCACGGGAGCTTCCGCTTTGGGCCAAGAGATCATTGTGGCGGCGGCGGCGGACATGACGCAACTCGTCGACGGCTACACGAAAAAGACCGGGCAAACGGTGAAGCTTTTGTTTGGCTCGTCCGGCAATCTGACCAATCAGATACGGAACGGCGCGCCGTTCGATGTCTTCTTCTCGGCCGATGAAGAATATCCTCAACAGCTAGTCGCCGAGGGACTGGTGTTGAAGGACACGCTCTACCGTTATGCGGTCGGCCGGTTGGTACTGTGGGTGCCGACTGACTCGCCCCTGGACTTATCGAAGCTCGGCATGCAGGCTTTGCTCGAGCCTTCGGTTAAGAAGATTGCGATTGCAAATCCCGCGACCGCCCCTTACGGGCGCGCGGCGGAGGCGGCGCTGCGGCACTTTGGAATCTACGATCAGGTGGCAAGCCGGCTTGTTCTGGGAGAAAACGTGTCGCAGGCGGCGCAGTTCGTCGAATCGGGCAACGCTCAGGCGGGACTGATCGCGCTCTCGCATGCGCTGGCGCCCGCACTTAAAGACAAAGGCCGCTACTGGACGGTTCCGCTCGACGCCTATCCCACGCTGAACCAGGCGGCCGTAGTGCTCTCGCACTCGAAGCAGCAGGATGCGGCCCGCAAGTTTCTGGACTCTTTGCGCAGACCTGAGGCCAGTTCCCTGCTCAGTAGTTACGGTTTCAGCCTGCCTGCGGAGAAACGGTGAAATGAACTGGGAGGCGTTCTGGTTGACCGTCCGTCTCGCAGCCATTGTCTCGACGCTGCTGATCGCGATTGGAATTCCTATCGCTTACTGGCTGACTTATTCGCGCTGGCGTTGGAAATTTCTGATCGAGGCCGCGGTTGCGCTTCCGATTGTTCTGCCGCCGACCGTGCTCGGTTTTTATGTTTTGGTGGCACTCGGTTCGCGGAGCCCGCTCGGCCGCTGGTGGGAGTCGCTCACCGGCCACACCCTCGCTTTCACGTTCGAAGGATTGGTGATCGGGTCGTTGTTGTACAGTCTGCCGTTCGCGGTGCAGCCGTTCGCAGCGTCATTCGGCGCGGTCGATGCCAAGCTGCTTCGCGCGTCGGCATCGCTTGGCCATTCACCGGCGCAGACCTTTCGCCGCATCGTGCTGCCGCTCTCAAAAGCGGGGCTGGTCACGGGATTTGCCCTCAGCTTCGCGCACACGCTAGGCGAGTTTGGGGTTGTGCTTATGGTGGGAGGTAACATTCCAGGTGTGACGCGCACCATCTCGATTGATATTTACGATCGGGTGCAGACCGGCCAATATTCCGCTGCAAACCAGACCGCACTGCTGCTGTTGATCGTCTCGTTCGTCGTGTTGTCGATTGTTTACGGCTTGAACCGGTATGGATTGAACCGGTACGGCTTGAACCGGCGTCCAGGGGTGGTGGGTCCATGGCGGTGAAGACTGTACCCGCGCTGCAAACATCGACACAGCCGATCTCTTCCGAACTCGAAGTGCGCATCCGCAAACGCTTTGCGAATCCCGAGGGCAGCTTCAAGCTGAATGTCCACTTCCGCGCGCTGGCCGGTTTCACCATTCTCTTCGGCGCTTCGGGGGCGGGAAAAACCACGCTACTCGATTGCATTGCGGGGCTGAGCGATCCAGACGAAGGACGCATCGCCGTTGGCGGTGAAGATCTTTACGACTCGGAAAAGAAGCGGGACGTTGCAGCGTGGAAACGACGCATCGGGTACGTGCATCAGGATCTGGCGCTCTTTCCTCATCTGACCGCAGAGGAGAACGTCGCTTACGGCCTGCGCACGCTCAGCGCGGCGGAGCGACAAACGCGCAGCCGCGAGATGCTCGGGTTGTTTGGCATCGATCGCTTGCGCGACCGGCGGCCAGCGCAAATTTCGGGAGGCGAGCGCCAGCGCGTCGCCCTGGCGCGCGCTTTGGTGACCGAACCACGCGCGTTGCTGCTCGATGAGCCACTGGCTGCGCTGGACCGTCCGACGAAGTCGTCTCTCGTCGGCGATCTGCGTAAGTGGAACCAGCATCACCGTATCCCGATTCTCTTCGTCACGCACAATGGCGAGGAAGTGTTTGCCCTGGGCAACGAGGTCATTGTGCTGGACGCAGGAAGAATCGTGGCGCAAGGGCAGCCCCATCAGGTGATGCGCGCTCCGCGGCTGGAGACTGTCGCGAACCTGTCAGGATTCGAAAACATTTTCGACGCCACGGTGCTCGCATTGCACGAAGATCGCGGCACCATGGTCTGCCAACTGGGGACCTGCCATGCGGGAAGCGGTCAGCTAGAGTTAGAAACGCCGCTGATTCGGGCCGATGTCGGCTCGCGCTTGCGCGTGGGCGTTCGCGCTGGCGATCTGCTGCTGGCGACGGGAAAACCACGCGGGCTGAGTGCTCGCAACGTCTTGCCGGGAAAGATTCGGCGACTGGAACAGAGGGATGTGATCATCGCGGCGGTGGTGGATTGCGGCGGCATCGAGTTCGAGGTGCACTTAACGCTGGCCGCGCGCGACGCCCTCCAACTGGGCCCCGGTAAGCGCGTCTGGGTTGTGGTCAAGACCCATTCTTGCCATTTGATGGGAGTCTGAGCGCGATTGTTGCAGAACGTGTAGAAGCCCTACTTTGCCGATGGGCGCTAACTTGAGGCAGAATTTCCTTCCGAGGGGAGCATGACTCGGCCACGATCCGGTCTTGCCAATCTCCCGGTGGTGAATGCAAAAGCCCGAACACGTTAACCTAGCGCCATACTTGAACGCCCGCTCCCGATCCGCTTACTTTTTCAACCCCGCCGAAAAGTTCGTAACCACGGTGACAGATTGGCTGACCTGCTGCGAAACCATATTCAGAAGAATCTTCTTACCGTCGGGCGAGACATCGTAGAAGAACTGTTGGGTTGCTGCATTCGTAACCAGCGGTTGAGGTGCGCCGAATTGCAGCGCACCGTTGGCTTCCTTTACCGACACGGCAAACACGGTGCGAGAAGTACCATTGGCGTAGTAGAGTTCCTTGCCGTCCCGGCTCCACTTCGGTTGAGCTCCCCCGTTCGTCGAAACCTGCCATTTACCCTGCCCGCCGCGGAAGGCCACCACATACACTTCCGGACTGCCGGATTCATTCGAAACGTAAGCGATCCAGCGGCCGTCAGGAGAGAGATGTCCATTGACACTAAACGAGTTCGCGGTGCGCGCTACGACCAGCCACGGTTTACGCTCTCCCTCGAGGGGTAATGCCCATATCTCCTGGTTACCCACCGGGCCGCGCGAATAGAACATGTACTTCCCGTCACGCGACCAACTGGTAGGTACGGCCGTCTGCTCATCGGTGAGCAAGAGTTCTTCCGCGCCACTGCCGTCGGAGGGCTTGCGGCAGAGGTTGGCGTGACCGTTGCGATCGGAATTGTAGGCGATCCACTTGCCATCGGGCGACCAGACCGGGAATGTGTTCGAAACTGGGCCGAAGGTAAGCCGCGTCCGGACGCCGCGAGCAAGATCGAGTACCCAGATGTCGAACACGCCCAGTGGCGCCACCTGGAGAGCGATGCGGTCGCCTTGCGGAGATATCCACGCAGTTTGCAGGTTGGTGAGCTTGTCGGCCACGGTGCCCATCTGTTTTCCGTTGCGATCCATCCAAAGCAGTTTCCAATCGGCCGTCCCGCCGCTGCCCAAGACCAGCAGACCGTTGTTGGAAGCGGAGGCGTCCATGTGCCAGGTGCTGACGTCGTTCACCACCCCGCTGGCCAGGCTCTGCGCTTCGCCGCTAAGCCTTCCCGTGGCGGGATCGAATGCTTGTGCCATCAACTGGTCGCCACGTACGAACAAAAGAAAACCACTGCCATAAACCGCGTTGGACGTAGACCGGAACAGCGAACGATTTTCGCGGCCGTCCAGCGAGGCGTAGTACAAGGCATCGTTTGCCGACCGGGAGGAATCATGGTTGATCGCAAGGTAGAGGAAATGATTGCCGTCGGGGAGGAAGGACGGCCAGCGATGCGAGGTGTGCTGAGCCGTGTCGACTTTGGTGACCGGAACCGGAGTTCCGCCGCTGACATTGACGCGCATCACGGGTGTTTGCGTATTCGGAGAGAACAGGATCACTCCACCCGGTCCCCAGGCGCCACCGCGTCCGAAAGGGGCGTCGCAAACCGCCAGCGCAGAGCCGCCATTGAGATCAACCGTCTTCAGCTTGCCGTCGGCGAAAAAGCCGAGCGCGCGGCCGTCGGGCGACCAGAAAGGGAAAATCGCGCCCTCGGTACCGGGGAGGGCATGTGCTTCCAGCACATTCATGGGACGAACCCAAAGTGCGGTCTTGCCGTCTGTACCGGAGGCCACAAACGCGATCGATGCACCGTCAGGCGACAGCACCGGCGGTCCGGCAAAATCACCCGTCAAACTGAGCGTACTGTTCGCGGGAGGATCGATGACGGTGCGGATGACTTGGGTGGATGGAAGGGGACGGTTAAAGAAAATTCCAGCCACCATACCCAGCGCCATCGCGAGGACCACAGCTAGGGCCCAACCGAGCCGCTCGCGGGCATGCGAGGGCGAGGGCTGCAAGGAAGCAACCGCAGGAGATGAGCGATCCGCCGCAATCCATTGCAGTTCGAGCTTGATGTCATGCGCCGTCTGAAACCGCTCTTCCGGATTCTTCTGCAAGCAGGTGGTCACAACATGTTCAAAGGCAGTTGGAGTGAGAGGCTTGACGGTGCTGATCGGCTCCGGGTCTTTTTCCAGAATGGAGGATGCCAGCGAGATTTGACTCTTTCCCTGAAAGGGTCTGTTTCCCGTTGCCATCTCGTAAAGTACAGCGCCAAACGCGAAAATATCGCTGCGCGCATCCGCTTCTTTTCCCTCGATCTGCTCCGGCGACATGTATTGGATAGTGCCAATGATGCTGCCGGCTGTGGTCAGCGGGCTCAGCGGACTCGGCCCGCTTAACGTGGCTACTGCGGTGAATGAAGGTACCGTTCCCGATGCGACCGTGGTCTGCAGGCCCAGTGGTTTGGCTAGCCCAAAGTCCATCAGTTTGGCGCCGCCTGGCGTCAGCATGATGTTTCCCGGCTTCAAATCACGGTGCACAATACTGTGGCGGTGCGCGACCGCCAGCGCCTCGGCGATAGAGATCCCAATCTTGACGACTTCGTTCAGCGGCATCGCACCTTTACGAAGCCGTTCCGCGAGAGTTTCACCTTCCAGGAACTCCATCACCAGGTAATCGGTGCCATCCTGCGAGCCGATGTCATAGAGATGGCAGATGTGCGGATGGTTTAGCGAGGAAATGGCCCTCGCCTCGCGCTCCATGCGCTGTTTCAGTTCCGGCGAAGATGAAAGATGGGAAGCGAGAACTTTAATTGCCACCGTGCGATCCAGGCGGGTATCCATCGCACGGTAAACTTCCCCCATTCCGCCTGCGCCCAGCGGAGACTGGATTTCATAGGGGCCGAGTTTCGTGCCTGAGGCGAGGGTCATTCGTGCGCGCCATTATAGTCCCTGCCAGCGGCCTTGCGGCCGATGAGACGATTTTGGATGGTCTGTGGGCAACACGGAAGTCACCATCGGGGAACTGCGGCGCTCCACCACCACATCCGAGCATCGACTTCTCGTTTTGGGGCTATAGGTGGCCTGCAGCTCGGCGCAAAAAGCAGGTCCTTCGCTTCGCTCAGGATGACAAGTCATGAAAATGACAATCATCAAAAAGTGTCGCTGTTCTGCTCCACGACTTTCACTACGGGATGTTGGACAAGGCAAAGCCTCGTCGCCACACAAGAAGCTCACCGTTCCGCCGCGATGACCGCGATCCACTGCCCATTCAATTCTTTGCGATAGGAAATCGTTCCGCCCAGACGCTGCGCAAGGTCTTCGGGCAACAAGTCACGATGGTAGCCGAAGAATTTCTCTTTGATACGCTGCCACGCGGCCCAATTTTCGAACAACGCATGCGGCGGCTGGTATTTGGTGGAGAAGACCAGAGCCACGTCGAAGCGGTTGCGAGCCCGGGCAGCCACGTCGATCTGGGAGGCGGAGAAGTCCTCGATCCGCACTACGTGGAACGGTTGAGTAGTGTAGCCGAGCCAGGGCCGTGTGAGTTCGTCCGACGCGGGCCATGCGGTGAGAACGCGCGCGCCAGGATATCGCATCGTCATAAAGCGGCTGGCTTCCGCATGCATCACGATGTAGTCGCGATAGGCGAGATTGTCTTCGAGAGAGAATCCATATGGCGGATTGCTGAACAGGCTCGAGACAAATGCAATTGCGACCGCGGCCACCATCAATTTCCAATGCCGCACGCGCCGCCAGAGAGTCGAGACCAGGGCCAGTACCACGAGCGGGACGACCGGCAACATGTAGCGAGCCAGCACCGCTCCGCCCACCACCGACATAAAAGCGAGGTAGGCGAGCGCCACGGAGAGAAATGCTGCCTGCGTCCAGAGTGGAATTGGCTGATGGACGATCCCGTTTTCTTTCCGCGGCGGACGAATCATGGCCAGCAATCCGGCCAGCGTGAGCAGATACAGACCGAAATATCCGAAGAGTTGCCAGAGCCGCATTCCCAAGGCAAGCGGGATGCGCAGTGGATTGAGAGTGGCGGCAACGTTGTAGCGATAGAATTCGGGGTTGCCCAGCAGGAAGCCCGTCTTCGAGTAGTGGTAGGCGTACCAGCCAGCTAGCGGCACGACCGGGACAAGCAGATGAAGCACGCGCGCGCGTCTGCCCTCCGGTGGAAGAACTTCTTGCCATCGAGTGTCTTTCCATCGAATTTCTTTCCAATGTGAGCGAATGCAATAACCGAGCGCTTCCCAGCCAAACAGCGCCAGTGGAGCCAGGATCGCAGTCTCTTTTGCCAGCGCGGCCAGCGAGAACCAGAGCGCTTGCTTCCAGGGACGGTCGTTCTTGGGAGCGGCCTTGCGAGCGGCCTTGCAATCGGCCACGTAGGCGGCCAGCGCCCAGAACGTAAATCCGGCCGCCGGCAAGTCAACCTGCGCCATGGAACTCTGCATGAAGTAAACGGGATAAAGCGCCACTAACGCGGTTGTCGCCCACGCCACCGGCAGATTAGCGGCGATCCGTGAAAGGCGAAACAGTCCCAGAAGCGAGAATGCACTCAGCGCCAGCATGGCGGTGCGCGTGACGAGTGGGGAGTATCCGGCGAGGCGCCAAGCCAGCGCCAGCCACGCCATTACCAGCGGAGGATGCGCATTGGATGGTGTCGATTGCGGAATGAGCGTGCCGGTCAGAAACAAGTCGCGCGCGGCCGGAATGTAATAGCCTGCCTCGTCCCAGAAATAAGGAAGGCGCAGAAGCGGCGCATGGAGAAGCATCAGTCCGGCAAAGAACAGCGCGAACAGGAGAAACTCCTGCGCCCAGGCGGGGGATGCCGGTCGGGATTTTGTTTTCAGATCGGAGTGCGCCGTTGGCCGCACCGCCATCAGTGGACGGGTCCGCCGGGGGCGCGCGGATCAAGCTTGATCTCGCCGAACGCGGACTCGTAGTTCGCCACGTTCTGCTGCAAGAGCGCCATCAGTGCTTTGGCCTGCTGCGGGCTGAGATAGATCCCCTGAAAGTTTCGCAATTCCACGTGCGTCTCCGAGCTTTGCTGCATGGTCCCGAAAACGAGGAAGAAATCCCACACATTCACCCGGATCTGCACGCTGTTGGAGTAGGCTTCGCGGTAATCGGGGGTTTGCACGAACTTCACATTCGGTTGGTTCGCCGTATTCATGTCTCGCAGTGTACCGCCTGGGCTGAGGGCAGAGCAAAGTGAAACAAAGTGCAGAGCGAAGCTGAAGCGTCACACCGGCGTGGTGGGGCAGAGACAGCAGTAGAGTTCGATCAAATTCACCCGGTTTTAACACTAGCGCAACATTGCTGAAACACAGTCCCTCTAGTGTCAGTTGGTGAGTATCTAGACAAAACCTTTTAAGGTAAAGCTCTTCGAGAGCGCGCGAGGCTCTCTTTCTGGCCATGAATCCTTCCGAGGCGGCAGACAAATCGCATTGCCCCGATCTGATCTACGTCGTGGAAGACGATCCCGACGTGTCGCAACTGATCGAACACAACCTGCGAACTGCTGGATACGAGGTCTCCACATTTTTCTCCGGAGCGCCGGTGGTGCCTCTGGCGGCCAAGGCGCAACCGGCATTGTTTCTTCTCGACATTATGTTGCCCGGGATCAGCGGCTTCGATCTCTGCCGCCAGATTCGCCAGCACGAGCGACTGGGCAAGACGCCCGTCATTTTTCTTTCCGCCAGAACTCAGGAACCGGACCGCCTTCAGGCTTTCGACGCCGGTGGAGACGGGTACATCACGAAGCCTTTCAGTCCCCGTGAGTTGATTGCGCGAGTCCGCAACGTGCTCCGCGCTCAGCCGGAAGCCCCCAGTCACGAGATTATTCAGTTGGGAGATCTGGAAATCGATATCGCTTCGATGACTGTGCGGGTGGAGGGCAGGACGGTGCTCACCACGGTTCGCGAGTTCCGGCTCCTCGAATATCTGGCCCGGCACCGAGGACGCGTCTTTACCCGCGACCAGTTGCTTGACGCCGTGTGGAAAGAAGGCTCCTTCGTGACCCCACGCTCCATTGACGTCTTTGTGCGGCGTCTGCGGGAGAAAATCGAACGCGATCCGCGGCATCCGCGCTATCTGAAAACGCTGCGCGGAATCGGCTACCGCTTCGAAGCCGGGCGCTGACGGCGGATTGGTGCGAAAGGGGGGACTCGAACCCCCACGGGTTTCCCCGCCAGATCCTAAGTCTGGTGCGTCTGCCAATTCCGCCACTCTCGCGTTCCGTGTAATCAAACACTTGTGTTGATAATGCGGGTGAAGCAGTCCGTTTTGTGCACGATTTGCTCACAATCTATTCAGCGGATCTCTCGTATGAAATAGCCTACAGGCAGTTGAACAAGCCGACGAGGCGAAAGCCGTCGCCCTCCTTCTTCCGAATCTCAATGATGACGGCGTCTTTAGTTGGCAGCATGTAGTCACCTTCGAAGGTCGCTTTGGGTGAATTTTCACTCCCGATCTCAAACACTCCGAACTTCGCCATGTTTTATCTCCTAAAACCATTCACAAGATTTTGGCCGCCTCCGCCACGTCATCCGCATTCGCAGCGTCGTAATTGTCAAACACCATGCGCGTCAGGTGCCCGGTAATGAGCATCGCCGTCGACGTCGGCACGCCCTTGCGCCGCATCCGCCGCACCGCTGACCGCCGCAAATCGTGAAAGATCAACTTCGGCACGAACGCCCGCTTCAGATTACCAAGTGGTCAGCGATCAGCGGGGTGATTCGCCGGATGCCGTCATCCCGTGCGCGTTGTTCACTGCTTTAGCCGCACAGACGTCTCTTTGGGCAT
>WNFD01008053.1_pt1 | contig 12709 bp, 4 predicted proteins | sample 5400491 | NCBI WGS metagenome assembly WNFD01 (sample SAMN13153343, study PRJNA577476) | soil metagenome | isolation source: 120 cm saprolite under Douglas fir tree site 2 hole 2 replicate 2 | place: USA:California | collected 2015-04-18 | reverse complement strand
GCTGTTGCTGACGTACCTTGCGTTCGGCGGGAATGGTGCGACCATCCAGCGCTTCAACGACTTCCGTGGGGTGATTTCCAACCCCTGTTGAGACCTGTCGCGCCGAGAAGGGCCGCCACTCGACGGCCCTTCTCTTCTACATCGCCTAGCTTCGTGACGACTTTTTCGAACCGCACACCTCGCATGCAATGGTTTCCTCGCGCATGCATCGCGCTCGTGGACCAATGGCGGGAAGACTGAGCTGCTCGCTGATGCCTCCCGCGACGAACATTCCCACTTGATTTTCGATCGCTGCATGGGGAAAACGACCGGTCAGCAGCGAGGACGAGAGCCAGCCCCTCGAGTCGCTAATTGGCTGGGTCGGTCAGAACTTATGACGCCTTTCGAGCCGTCCCCGGTCAGGAGTTTCGCCCGACTATTGCATGGACGACTGGCAGCACCCGGTCGACGTGGATGTCCAATGTCGTAAAAAGCTCTTGCACACTTTCGGTCGACGGAGCTGCGCACCAGGTAAACAGCGTCTCGTCGTCAGGAATCAATGTTGCTCCTAAAACCTCGGGCCGCCGGTCGACGGGCAGGTTGGATGCCACGCGAACGAGGTGTTCCAGCTGAGCCGTGGCGAGTTCGATGTTGATCCCGGGCCACAGCTGTTCGACTACGCAGCTGGCACCACCCGCGTCGAAACGCACGCGCCGACGATGCGCTGCGCTGAGCCCAGGAGGATAGGGTGATTCGCTGGCTTTTGTGACACGCGAGACTTCAGGGTGTAATAGACGGGGTGGTAACTTTCAATCGACTTTGGTCTGCGGACTGACTTTTTTCGCGTCCGAGACTAATATCGCCCGGGGGGCGCATGGCGCCGATCTGGGGACGCGAGCGCGAGCTCAGGTTTGTCGGTTCGTTCGTGGAGTCTATCCACGACGGTCCTGCTTTGCTGATCCTCGAGGGCGAGCCTGGAATTGGCAAGACCACGCTGTTGAGCACGGTTAATAGGCTCGCCAACTCAAGAGGTCTAACCGTGCTCACCGCGCGCCCATCCGAGCCCGAGGCGAAACTCGCACATGCGGCTCTGAGCGACCTGCTGGCTGAGATCCCAGACGCCGAGCTGCACCAACTGCCCGCGCCTCAGCGCCAGGCGCTTGAGGCGGCCCTATTACGAGCCGATCCTGTTGCGGGTCCAGCGGATCCGCGAGCGATATCGATGGGTGTTCTGCTCGCGTTGAGGTCGCTTGCCGCAAAGAGCCCTGTGCTGCTGGCGATCGACGATTGGCAGTGGATCGACCGGCCGACCGCACGCGTCCTCGGCTTTGCAGTCCGGCGGATCACCTGCGAGAGGGTCGGCTTGGCCGTGACCGCACGGCAAGGCGTGCCAGTGGAGATTGCTGGCACTGACCTCGACTGGCCGGAAGACCGCCGCCATCACCTTGTCATTGGACCCATCACGCCGGCGACTCTGCATCGGCTGCTAGTCGAGCGCCTAGACCTCGCCCTGCCCCGGCCCTTGCTGATCCGCCTGCACACTGCTTCGCAGGGTAATCCCTTTTTCGGACTCGAAATCGCAAACGCAATGGTTAGCTCGGGGTCGCTTCCGGGCCATGGCGATCCACTGCCGGTTCCCGCCGGCCTGGCCGAGGCGCTGACACAGCGTTTGGCGGCGCTGCCGGGGCCGGCTCAGCAGGCGCTTGCCGTGGTCGGCGCCGCAGTCCGCCCGACGCGCGATTTGGTCCAGATGGTAGCTGGCACCAAAGCAGCGGGAAAAGGTGTGCAGGTTGCCGTGCAGGCAGGCATGTTGCAAGTAGAGGACGACGGCCGGCTCCGCTTTATTCATCCCATGCTGGGTTCCCTGGTGGCGGGCTTTGGCTCGATGGCCGACCACCGTCGCCTGCACCGGCGCCTTGCGGAGCTCGTTCTTGACGATGAAGAACGCGCGATTCACCTTGCGCGCGGAAGTGCCACCGCGTCCGATCTGCCCTCCATCGATGCAGGAGCCCGCAGCGCCTGGTTACGCGGCGCGCCCGAGATCGCTGCTGACCTCAGCGAGCGAGGCCTTGCCCTGGCGTTTGGCGCAAGCGCGGCCGAGCTACATAGACGTCGGATCGAGACTGCCGAGTACCACTTCCGCGCAGGGGAGGACCAACGCGCTCGGGCACTCTTGGAGACAGCAGTGGCGCAGGCGCCACTCGGACCTGAGCGAGCGCGGGCTCGGTGGCAACTGGGATGGGTGCTTCGGCGTACGACGAGCCTGGCTGCTGCGGAAGGCGCCTTCAGCGGGGCTCTGCGAGACCTCCAAGCTTCACCCAGTGACAATCGCCTTCGGGCCGCCGACGATACGTCTCTGCTGCATGATGCTATTGGACCACTTGTGCTCATCGAGTTCCTTGCTGGCCGCGGTCTGCGACAGGACCTAATTGCGAAGGCGCGCGACGGCATCGGCTCACCTGAGCTCCCGGTCGGATTGCGCGCGAACGTGTTGATCGCAATAGCGCAGAAGTGGGGCGACCAATTCGACCTCGCCCGGCGCCGGCTTGAGGTCGAATACATCGGAGCGGTCGAGCGCGGCGCCGAAGCAGACCTACCATCCCTCCTCTGGAGCCTCAGCGAACTCGAATGCTGGACGGGCAACTGGACACTGTCGGCCGAGTACGCACAGAAGGGCGTCGAGACTGCAATGCTCTGTGGCGGGCCGCACAACCGGGCCCTCACGCTCTGTGCCCGAGCAATGATCAGCGCCTGCAGAGGGGACACCGAACAAGCCCGTGCGGACGCCGTGGACGCGCTGCGCGCGGCGGAGCAGTCCGGGCTGCGGCCGGCGTTTGTGTGGAGCCGGCACGCGCTTGGCTTCGCAGAACTGTCGCGTGGCAATCCTGTGGAAGCCCACCAATGGATGGCGCCGCTCACACAGCACGTTGTCGACATGGGCGTGGGCGAACCGGGTTCCGTACGCTTTATCCCCGACGAGATCGAAGCACTGATTGGCGTCGGTCAGCTACGACCGGCCGCGACATTGCTCGCAAGGTTCGAGGCCCGGGCGCGTGCACTTAACCGCACATGGGCGCTGGCGACCGGAGCGCGCAGTCGTGGACTCATACTGGCCGCCAAGCACGACTTGGATGGTGCCGTCCGCGCAGTCGATGAAGCCTTAGGGCACCACCAGAACCTTGGGATGCCGCTGGAGCTCGGTCGGACCCTGCTGCAAAGCGGCCGCATCTACCGACGAGCCCGCGAAAAACGCCTTGCCAAAAACTCCCTTGAAGCCGCGCTACAGATCTTCAATCAGTTGAACGCCCCTCTCTGGTCGGCCCAGGCGCGCAGCGACCTGGCACGCGTCGGTCTGCGACCCGCTGCAAGGTCCGATCTGTCGGCAACCGAAACCGCTGTTGCCGGACTGGCCGCCGAAGGAAAGACCAACCGCGAGATCGCAGCCGCACTCTTCCTCAGCACGAAGAGCGTGGACGGGGTGATCCTGCGCGTCTACGACAAGCTCGGGATTCACTCGCGTGCGCAACTCGGTTCGTGGGCGGCAGCGCACAAAAAGCAGTAAACCTCCCTATCGCGCCGACAGCACGACAGGCGCTGGGGCGCCAAGCCTCATTCTGGAGTCGACGTCAGGAAGGGGATTGACGTTGAACTGCGCCGTTCTGCTTGTGGTCGCTATCGTGGCAGTAAGCCTCCCCTTGCAAGACGCACTCTGCTCGAGCCGGTGAGTCGATCTTCCGACGGGTCGTACTTGAGAACGCCGACATCCACAACGTGTACCTGGACGGCGGCTGGAACGACGAAAACCCAGCCTCCATGAGTATGGAAACATCGACAGCTTCACTCAGAAGCTCGCTGACAGCAAACTACTTGGCAAGGCGGCCGCTCAGTACAGCGTCGGGCCCGCCCTCGTTTCCGGCTCTGATGAGGAATTTGGTTCTCCCTGCCCGCTGCCGATCATCGCCGGAGTCAGCTCCATCACGGCGATCAACGTCTGGCTCGGGTGTGAGGTTGGTCATGGCGCTCCGGGCGGGCCGACCTTCGGAGGACTCGACCCGCCAGACGACAACACGCTGTACGTCCAATACCTCCACACGGGCGATTCACTAGCCGAGGGCGGCTGTGGATCCTTACGGGCCATCACTTATGGGGGACGACTGAGGTCTGGACGACCGAGACGATTCCGGTCCCGCCATTCGAATAACTGGAGCTCGAGCCTCAGGGCCCTCGCCTTCGCCGTAGTCGTCGGCGATTGCGTGCCTCGAAGCCGAGTCCTCTCGATTCTCACGAGATCATCGAGGCTGCCATTGATACGATCGTCCAGTTCGGCAGGATCGATCGGTCACAGTCGCCAGTTGACCAGCTGAAGACACGTGAAGCCGCCGACGTCTGCCAGGGACGCAGCACGCGCGGCCGAGTGCCCACTGCCCCCGTACGGCTGATCAACGGCATCCTTGTTGTTCCGTATTGGTCGAACGCCGACAACGCTTGCGAACCGATCACACACACCGTTCATTTGGACGATAAAGGACAACCGGCCACCGTGCCACATCAAGCGCTCTTCGACGGCTCGTCATCCGTTCAAAACCATCGTCGACGACGGCGCCACGCACAGCTTTAGCTACCCATCGCCTGTAAGCGACCCTGACCCTGGCACCCGCTACGTCACAGACGAACCGGCAGCCACGCTTGTGGTGACCGTCAACGCCTCGAAGACTGCGCAATACACAACAGAACACTTCCTAACGGTCAACGCGGTACCGGCTGCGGCAGCCGCTCTTGATACCTCACGCCCAGCGCCTGGGCAGTTGAGGGCACCGTCATTCCCCTCACCACCGACGCGCTCATCAGCCCAGGCCCAAGCAGTCGCCACCGCTCCGATCACTGGAGGGGCGACGCAGCAGGGACGCGGTCGACCACGACCGTCACGATGAACAGCCCCAGGACCGCAACTGCGAACTACGTGTTGCAGCACCTTCTGACCGTTCACACCGACGGACTAGGCGCGGCTCGACCTCCAGAGCTTCATCAGCTATCTCCAGCACAAGCCAACAATCACGTGCCCAGCGCCCTTGACAGCACTCTCCAACTCGACGCCCTGCTCGTATTCCACAACGCCCTCTGCCTGGCCCAAGGCGCCGGCCAGATCAACGCTACGACCCGCGGCGACCGACTACAGCTACTACAGCAATCTCGTATCCAGCCTCGGAGGCGCGGTTCTCCGCCCTGCTGAAGCCCGAGACGGGGCGCGCTTCGAAGGCCTGATCCTACGGATCCAGGACCAGCTTGGGATCGACTCGCGCACGCAGCTCGGATCACGGGCCGGCCCACAAAAGGCAGTAAACCACCCTATCGCTCGGTAGGCGCGCGTGGCAACCTGCGTGCTGAGCTTTCAGGTATGCGCTGCGACCGGAATGAGCGAACAGGTCTCGTTGGCGGGTGCGGTCGGATGATCGGTCACTCGCGCGGCTGGGTTGTCAACGGCATGGCCGACAACCGGTCGCTCGACTGAGGCACGCATCGACATGTCCGCCGGGAGAAATCTGTGGAGGACGGCCCCGAAATTCGCGTCCACCCTTGCGATGGTGGCGCTCACAGTGACTGCGCTCGACGTCTATGCACACTCCACAGTGCCAACACTCATCGCTCCGCGATATTTTGTCGGCGATCCGCTATTTGACTTCGAGGGGCCCAACGGCGAGCTCCTCTCAGGGTTGCCCGACGACCCGAACGGGATGGCCAGCACGACCAAGATCGTGTCCCTTCATGTCGCCGTCGATGCCCTTATGGGGCGGATTCCAGGCGCATGCCCTTCATCGCCCGCAGGTTTCTGCACCCTTGGCGATTGGGTGACCATCAGCGCGAACGCGGTCGCGAAGTCACCTTGGGTTCCCTGCGGCTCACTAATGGGCGGCTGCAGTTCGCTCATGGGCGATCGCTTTGGCGAGTTCCTTGTGGTCGACGCAAACCAGAACGGCGTGTACGACCAGGGCGAGACGGTACTTCTTCCCAGCGGAAACGGAACGCCAGCGCCGGGAGCCCCGCTCACTGACGACCCCCATGTCACGTACGTCGATTCGAACAACAACGGAGTTCGGGATAGCGGTGAGTGGATTGTCTACGACGCGAACTCGAACGGACAGTACGACAGCGGCGAGAGGACTTTTCTCGGGCCGCCCAACAAGCAACCACCCACGAACCCGATCACGTTTCTGACCGACGACCCGACCCTTCGCTTTGTTGACTTCTACGACGTCGGGACATGGAACTCCTATATCCCGCTGCAGGTCGGCGAGAAGGTCCAATTTCAAGACCTGCTCCGGGGCATGATGTACCCGTCGGGCAACGACGCCGCCATCGCGGTCGCTGAGCACGTCGCCGGCAGTGTCAGTACTTTCGTCGAGCTCATGAACGACGTCACCTTGCCAGGCCACGTCACAGCAGCAGGTCTCTCGAACAGCCACTTCACCAACCCCGCTGGCATCGACAACTGGTGCCCTAGCGTCGACGCCTACGGGACAGTACTCAACCTCGACCAGTCGTTCTGCAACGACTCGTTCAGGAAGAACGGGTTCACCCATTACACGACGGCGCGCGATCTGGCGCGTCTCTGGGAGCATGGCTTCCAGGACCTGCTGTTCCGCCAGATCGTCGGTTTTCCGGGGCCCGCATACAGCTTCTCCACGAACTTCGGAGACACCCAGAAGCAGTACCGGTTCGGCTGGGGTACGAATGGTTATCCTGGCTGGGACGGCGGCAAGGGCGGAAGCTCGACCGCCTGTGGCAGCGGCACGGGTAGCCCGTACAACCTCAACTGCTCGATCATGAGCACGAAGCGAATCGGTCGACGGCTAGTGATTGGCCTGATCGGTGCGAGCTACCCGCCGACGCAGGACGACCCGACACTTGCCCTCGACTATTCGTTCTCTCAATTGTTCCACCCCGACCCTCGCGGCTCGAACGAATCTGGCATCAGCTGGATCGATAAAGCTCTCACATGCCTTCCTGACGGCCGCGCCGTCACCGCGGCAATGGCGTCGAATTACGGCGTGACCATGACGACTTGGGGCGTAAACGTCGACGGATCGACGATCACGAAACTCGCCGTAAGCGCTCCGCAGGGCGCGACTCAATCAGTGCTGCCCCTAGCCGCCGACCTCAAGGCAACACGGCTCGGCGGCAGTTCGATCGTCACGGCAAAAACACTTGCCGTCCCGAGCCTGCTGGCGGCGGTGCGCGGCGGGAGCGTGAAGCTGACGCTATGGAACATTGCACAGGACGGCACGCCCAGTGTGGTGGCGGACGCGCCCGCCGGCGCCGGCGCCGATGTCAACCTCCTTCCAATCAACGCAAGCCAGTTTCTCAGTGCCTTCGTCGGCCAGGATGGAACACTTGTGCTCAAAGCTTGGAAGGTCGGTGCCGCACTATCCCCAAAGGGCACGACGCTGGTCAACTTCGGCTCGCTCAATCCATCACTCCCGATCGACCAGGTCTCAGTCGCGGGTCCCTTCTTCGTGGGCGCTCTCTACTACTTTGTTGCGGCCGTGCGGGAAAGCGCAACCAGCAACGTGGACAACTTGCTTTTCACGCTCGATCCTGTCGCCGGGACGATCACGGAGGTCTCGGGATTCAGTTCTAACATCGCGGCGAACAGCATCAGCATCACCGCCATTCCCGTCGAACCGCGCCTGCCAGACGACGAGATCTTCGCGCCGGTCTACTTCGCCACCGCTGTCCAGACACCCACCGGATTTCTCCGCATTTTCTACGCCGCCGCCGACTTCGATTTCAACGGACTCCGCGACTTTTTCAAGCGCGGCGACACATTGACGACCCCAGACCTGATTCTGGCGCCGCCGTCCGTAGTCTCGTTTGGCACGTCGGGGCTCGTGACCGCAGTCAAAGACGCTGCTGCCAAAGAGAAGCTGATCGTCTGGGAGTCCCGGCGGAACACGGACGACACCATTACGCCTTACCGCATCGCCGAACACGAGGTCGGAAGCGACGGGTCGACTTCAATCGAGGCGTGTGCGATTCCCACGACGCATGCCGAGGCGGATCTCGTTTCGTCGAACCTGGCGAACGTCGGTGGCTCGCCAGGTGTGCTGCAGGTCCGAGCCTGGCGGATCGCCGATCGACCCTAGTCTGGCAACATCCCAGTTGCTTGCGATAAAAGCCTGAAATCGAGCGCGCAGGAGCTCGCACGCGGAAGACTTGGCCACGCCTTGAAAATGGCCAACAGGACCCCGGCGGCTAATGCGAGGATTGCCAAGATATCGGCATGTAACGCCCAATCCAGGCGTTCGCCTTAAAGTCGTTACGGCCACGCGCTTGAAGCGGTTATTTCACCTGACCTTCCGCAACAAGCCCGCCCCAACTACATCCGCGAATCACTCTGCCCGCAACCCATACGAATAGGCTGCGGATGCCTTGCCGCAATAGGTGTTCTGATCCTGGTCGCGGTCATCGCGATAGTCGTCTACTACGAGATCACATGGCATGGCCTGCCCTAGTGCCGTGCTGAGCTGATCGCCCGGATCGCAGTTCGACAGGGGTGTCCGCCACGAGTTAGAGTCGGAAGGATTCCTCCAGCTCGTGGTTTGGAGATTTGCCAATGCCCAAGAACCCTCCTGACCTAGCTCGGCTGCTGCCATCAGCTACTGCAAGCGATCGAGTCCAGGTACAACAGACAGCCTTCTCCTACGACGCGCTCGGCCGGTATGTATGCAATGACTGGCTAGAGATCGAGGCCCAGGCCCAGGACGGCGGCTTTCCATTCGACGCGGTGGTCATCGGCGCCGGGATGTTCGGTGGCTACTGTGCCGAGAAGCTCTACCGGCACGGTGCCGACGCCAACCTGCGGATCCTGGTCCTCGAGGCTGGCGGTTTTCTCTTTCCAACCCACATCCAGAACCTGCCGCAGCGACTCGGCGGAAGCATCGGCGGGCCCCAATACCCGCGTAGCCGGGAGGACGGCAGCGGGGTTCAGAACCTGGTCTGGGGCATTCCCTGGATCAGCAACGAAGTATTTCCAGGCCTGGCCTACTGCATTGGGGGGCGCTCACTGTTCTGGGGTGGCTGGTCGCCACGACTCACGGCCGATGACTTGGCGCGATGGCCGCAAGACCTGGCCAACTTCCTGCTCGGACCCGATGGCTACGTTCTGACCGAGAGGGAGGTCGGAGTCGCGGCCGACGCCGCGTTCATCATGCACCTCCCCTTTCACGACTTCCTTCTAGCCGCCCTGCTGACTGCTCAACCCCAGGTTCCAACTCTCGCCGCTATTGAGGAAGCACCCCTGGCGGTCGAGGCAGGTGCACCAGGCCCCGGGCTTTTTGCATTCGACAAGTTCAGCAGCGCCAACATCCTCATCGACGCGGTGCGGGACGACGACGCGAACAACGCCGGTACGGACGTCAACCGCCGCCTGTTTGTCGTGCCGCGGACTCATGTCGTTCGACTTAACTTGAGCGGCAACACGATCAGCAGCCTCGATTTAGTTAGCGACGGAATACCAAAAACGTTCGTGATCCCGTCGAACTGCGCCGTCGTGCTGGCAGCCGGAACGGTCGAAAGCACCAGGCTGGCACTGGATTCTCTGGGCGTCGGTTCGACCACGTTTGGCACGTCGCGCGCCGGGAACCTGATGGCGCATCTGCGCAGCAACATCACCATACGGATCAAACGGACAGCCCTCGGCCTTCCGGCTGGGGCGCCGGCAGACCTGGAAACCACTGCCTTCCTTGTCCGCGGCAAGTCTGGGGGGCGGCAATTTCACTTTCAGATCAGTGCCGCGGCGACCGGAGGAATCAATCCCGAGAAGAACATGTGGGAGCAAATCCCCGACGTCGAGTTCCAGGACCACATTCGGGCGATCCAGGACCCGAACTGGATCACCATCGTCCTCCGTGGCATCGGAGAGATGACCGGGAACCCGAATCTCAGCCCGGACCCGGCTGCAAGCTGGATCGATCTCAGTTCCGAGGTCGATGAAGTGGGGCGCCGCCGCGCCTACGTCAACCTCGTGAAGAACCAGAGCGATACCCAACTCTGGTTCGCCATGGATACCGCGGCATTTCAGCTCGCGGCCGCGCTCGCCGGCCAGCCGGGGAACGTCGAGTACTGGAATGGCCAGGTCAATGCCTGGCAGCAGAACCCACCTCCAGTCGATCCCCAGACGGGTGGATTCTGGCGGGACCGACTAGGTTCGACGCACCACGAGGCGGGGACGCTCTATGCAGGCAGTCCGGGCTCGTCGGTCAGCGACACGAACGGGAAATTCCACGGCATCTCCAATGCCTACGCCGCCGGTCCGGCCGTCTTTCCAAGCCTGGGCTCAGCCAATCCTTCGCTTACCGCTCTCAGCCTGGCCAGGCGCACGGCCGAAGCGATCGTCGCGGCGGCGGTTGCAGTGCCTCCTGAGATTGGCTTCAGCCCACTTTCGTTGGATCCGGCTGATTGGCAGCTCGTCTCGCAGCCCGGGAGCCAACCCCAGATGCTCCGATTCGGAGCAGTTCTTGAGACGTCGGGAGGCTACGGCCTCCATTTCTATATCAAGGAGCAGTTCACCAACTTCAAGCTCTGGCTTGAATGGCGCGAGACCCACACGGGTGATAACTCGGGTGTCTTCATCCGCACGCCAGGTCCCGGGGCTGCCAATCCGTTGCAGGCGGCCGTGGACCAGGGCCACGAAATCCAGATCGACGATGTGGGAGCGCCTGACGGGGCGAACATCCATCGCACGGGTGCGGTCTACGCGCTCCAGGCACCCACTTCCTTTCCAATCCAACCAATCGGTTTGTGGAACACGTACCTGATTGAGGCCAATGGCGCGCAGCTCAACGTCACCTCGAACGGCACCCATGTGAACTCGTACGTAAGCACCAGGCAGGGCGCCGGTTACTTGGCATTGCAGGCCCACGACTTCCCAACCCGAGTTCAGTTCCGCAACTTAGAGATCAAGAAGCTGCCCTGAGAGTGCGGCGCGAGCAGCAGAGCCGAGTCTGAACGGAGTTTGACGGGCGTCGTAAGTGTCTGAGATCTCCCGGCGCTCGGCCGACCATGAGGTGCGTGCCCAGTAAGTGGGTTTCAAGGCGGCCGTCGATTGCCTCCAGTTAATCAGCGTTGGGGATGGTGGTCATCCGGCTCGTGCGACCCGTCATGGTGATGATCGTGTTCCTCGTCAACATCGTCTGGATCGGGTGGAGTGCCGACCACAGCATGCTTGTGCTTGGCCGTCCCCGGGTCCATGTGAATGTCGAGTCTGGCGGCGGGCACCTCGTGGCACACCGCGTCTTCAACGCGTATGGCGAGAGCATGGGCATCCTCGAGCGTCGACTTCGGATTGGTAGCGACGTGCATGACGGCGACCAGCTCGCGCCCTACCCAGCGAACCCGCACATCGTGAACTCCGAGAACGCCTGTGACTGACTTCGCTGCGCCTGAGATCTCGTCAACGATGGTTGGATCGACGGCGTCCATCATCCGGTAGTAGAGCTGCTTCACCGTCCCGGCCAGGACATAGACGATGGCGAAGGTAATCAAGATGCCGACGATCGGATCGGCAAGCCGTAGGCCTAGCCCGGCGAGCCCGATTCCGACGAAGGCGCCCGCCGAGACAAGGGCGTCAATGCGCGAATGAATGCCGTCCGCTTTCAAGGATTCGGACCCGATGCCCCGGCCAACCCTGATCCTGTACTCGGACACGCCCAGGTTGGCGACCACGCCGACGAAAGCGGCTCCCAGGCTCAAAGGAATGTTTGAGTAGGTGGCTGGATAGATGAGCTTGGCCACCGATTCGCCCGCGGCAACCGCTGCGGTGATGATGATGACGACGATGATCAGCAAGGTCGCCACATCCTCGAAACGGCCGTAGCCTGATGAGAATCGTCTGGTTGCCGGTCGTCGTACGAGCGCAAAGGTGAAGAGAAGGATGAAGCTGGTCAGGACATCCCCAGAGTTATGGAGCCCGTCCGCAAGCACGCTCGCGGATCCGCTGACGACCGAGGAAGTGATCTCTGCGAGAGCGGCGAGACCGAGCGCAACGGCGCTGACGATTACGGCCCTGACCGCATCCTTGTTGCCGTAGTGGGCTGATGAGTGGTGGTGACCCGCGCTCACCGGGCACATTCAACCACTGCGCGTGTTGAACTCAGTCGCCCAATCGCCACGAACTTGGCTAGTTGAGAATGAGTCGCGCATTCTGAGGCTGCAGCAGGTGACGCGATAGCCTTCGCGAGGCAGGCCTGAAGCCGCGTTCACAGCCTCTTACCCAGTAGAGATGACGGAAACAGGTAGATAAAGGATCCATAGGAGGCGGCAATCGGGAGGGCGCGAGTGGTCGGCTCATTCTTGTTTAGCAACGGGTGCACGAGTCACGGCCCAAGTTGTTGGAGACACCATCGTCAGAACTCCCAACTAGGCTGTGCGTCGTGCTGCTTCCCGACGTTCTCGAGCGGCTGCTCAAGGCCTGAGCGTGGGTGCTCGTCCGCGGCAGCCCGCTGCGCTCGCCGACCGACAGGCTCGCGAGTTCCTTCGCAAGGCCGATCCGGTTCTCGCAGGCGTCATCGACGCGCATCCAGCCTTTCGTCCGCGAGCGTGGATGGACGAGCTCCCGCCGCTCGATGCGTTCGGGACACTCATTTTCCAGGTCGTCGGCCAGCAGCTGTCGGTGGCTGCGACACGCACGATCGTGTCCCGCATCGAACAGCGATTCGGCGGTCGTTTGCCGTCG
>WNFD01005464.1_pt1 | contig 12709 bp, 15 predicted proteins | sample 5400491 | NCBI WGS metagenome assembly WNFD01 (sample SAMN13153343, study PRJNA577476) | soil metagenome | isolation source: 120 cm saprolite under Douglas fir tree site 2 hole 2 replicate 2 | place: USA:California | collected 2015-04-18 | reverse complement strand
CTCCAAACTGGATGGTCCGAAGATAGGAACGCTGCTCTCGGTTCCGGTTACACTGCCAAAGTTTGCAACGCCAATATCCCAAGGCGTAAGCGAAGGAATTCTCGAACATCAAGTGACTCCGATTTATCCCCGGCAGGCCCTTCCGCTGCGACTTGAAGGTCCCGTCGTACTCGAGGCGATCGTCAGCGAAAACGGGCGACTGGAAAACATCAAAGCGGTGAGCGGACATTCTCTGTTAGCCCGGGCTGCAATCGACGCGGTGAGGCAGTGGCGCTATCGTCCCTACCTTTTGAATGGCAAACCAGTGAGGATGCAAACCAAGATTACGGTGAACTTCAAAATGCCCGGAGATTAGGAGACGAATTCGGGGGAATTAGAAACCAGCGGCTAGTGGTCAGTTCTCAGTTCTCTGTCATTGGTCGCTGACCACTGGCCAGTGATCACTGGTTTCAGAGATTCAGAGCGCGCTTTATCGTGCCGCGCTCCTTCTGAATCTTATCTTGCAGAAGAGTGATGGCGTAAATCAGTTGCTCAGGCCGCGGGGGACATCCGGGAACATAGACATCCACGGGAATGACCTGGTTGACGCTTTGAACCAGCGCGTAATTGTTGAAGACCCCACCTGAAGTCGCACATGCCCCCATCGAGATGACCCACTTGGGCTCCGGCATTTGTTCCCACAATTGACGGATCACCGGCGCCATTTTGTTAGAAACCCGGCCGGCGATAATGATCAAGTCGGCTTGTCGAGGCGATGGCCGGAAGACTTCCGCGCCGAAGCGTGCAATGTCGAAGCGCGACGCGCCCATGGACATCATCTCGATAGCGCAACAGGCCAAGCCGAACGTTAAGGGCCAGATGGAATTCTTGCGCATCCAGTTCACAGCGGAATCCAGGGTGGTGAGCACGACGCCCTCGGGCGTGTGATTCCCGAAGGTGAGATCCTTCACTACCTTCTTGCCGTTTTCGCTGGTGACGTAGCTGCCGAAGCTGTGCTCGGGGGACATGGCTTCGTTCATTGTAAATCAGACAGCGCAGCAAGAAAATTTCCGATTTCCAATTTCCAAATTTTTAGAGGTTCAGCACGATTTTGCCAAACATCTGGCTATTCTCCATGTATTCGTGCGCGGCGCGGATATCTTTCAAGGGAAAAGTACGATCGACGATTGGTTTGAGTCGTCCGGCAAACACGTGTGCCAGCACCTCGTACAACTCGCCCATGCTTCCCATGTAGGAGCCAAGTAAGGAGAGCTGTCGCGAATAGACGAAGCGTAGTTCGAGTCCCACGTTGGGGCCGGTCGTCGCGCCGCAGGTGACCAACGTTCCAGCCGGTTTGAGCGACTTCACGCTTTCTTCCCAGGTGACGGCGCCTACGTGTTCGACCACGATGTCTACACCTTCTTTGTTCGTGATCTTCCTAACTTCGTCGGAAATCTTCTGCTGGTAGTGGTTGATACCATGGTCGGCACCGAGTGCACGAGCTTTATCGAGTTTCTTCTCATCTCCTGCGGTGGTAATCACGCGCGCGTGAAATAGTTTGGCGATCTGAATGGCCGCGATGCCCACACCGGAACCGGCGCCGAGGACCAAGACTGTTTGCCCCGGACGGATGCCCGCGCGACCCACCAGCATGTGCCAGGCTGTCAGGAAAACCAAAGGAACGCTGGCGGCTTGATTAAAGTCCAGGCTCTGCGGAATAGGAATGACGTTGACCGCAGGAACGGCAATCAGTTCGCAATTACCTCCGTCCACGCGGTTTCCGAGAACCGTGAACTCGGGGCATTGATTATGTCGTCCTGAAGTGCAGTACGAGCAACGGTTGCAGAAACTCATCGGCGCCAGGAGCACACGTTGTCCAGGCTGGAAGCCGGTAACGTACTCGCCCGTTTCGACTACTTCGCCCGCAACGTCGCTGCCCAGAATATGCGGAAGATTGACGCCGGGCAGGCCCTTGCGCCCCCATATGTCAAGATGGTTCAGCGCACAGGCTTTCACACGGACCAGCACCTGATCTTTGCGTGGCTTTGGATCGGGGACGTCTTCGTAGCGAAGAACTTCCGGACCACCGAATTCGTGAATGCGAACCGCTTTCATTAGGAGGCATCCCTCTTTAGAAGCCTAAGAACCTAGCATGGATGGCGGAAACGAAAAAGGCCGAACGCCGTTCGGCCTTGGAAATCTGGCGTTGTAGGGCAGGCCGTTATTTGGGCGTCAAGTCCATGGCTTCGACAATCCGTTTGAAAGGGATTTTCGCGGTTTCGTTCAGCTCCTTGACCACTTCGGGATTAGCTGCCTCGAAGAAACACATGCAATGTTCCTCGGCGGGTACGAAGGCGCTACGGATGTAACGCACCTTCTTTCCCTGGGCAGTCATTTTTTGGCTGAGATCGATGGCGGCTTTCTGCGCGGCAGCGAGCTGATCCATCTTAATTCCGGACAGATCACGGTCAACCATGTATACGGGCATTGAGTCCTCCTAGCACGCCAGCCCCAAAGCTTAGTCCCCCGTTTGCTAGATTTCAATGCTGCGTTTGACTTGAGTTGCGGAAAACCGAATAATCAGCCTGAGATGGATATCTACGAGGAGATCGTTCAATTGCGACGGGACGGACGCCGTGGCGCAGTGGCCACGATCGTCAACGTGCGCGGCTCGATTCCTTCTTTTAAGACTGCCAAGATGTTGGTGCGGGACGATGGGTCCATCGTCGGGACCATCGGTGGCGGCTGTGTGGAAGCCGAGGTCTGGCAAGCGGCTCGCGAGGTAATGGAAAGCGAGAAGCCGCGCACTCTAAGTTTTAACCTCAATCAGGATCCTAAATACGATACTGGGTTACTGTGTGGCGGCACCCTGGACATCTTCATCGAGCCTGTATTACCTCCAGCTCTACTTTATATTTTCGGTGCAGGTCACATATCCGTAAACCTTTATAAGGTAGCAAAAGATGCCGGTTTCGAAGTAACCGTAGTGGATGATCGCGCAGCCTACGCCAACCGCGAACGTTTTCCCGAATCGAAGGAAGTCATTGCTGAGGATTTTGACCAAGCCATGGCTCGGCTCGCTCCAAGTGAGTCTTCCTACATTGTGATTGTCACTCGCGGGCATCGCGACGATATGCGAGTGCTGCGCTGGGCGGTGCAGACATCCGCCCGCTATATTGGAATGATTGGTTCCAAACGCAAAACTATTGCGGTGTTCCGCGAGCTTACGAAAGAAGGATTGTCTCCAGAACTATTCGAACGGGTTCATGCTCCGGTCGGGCTGGATATTGGAGCGATTACGCCGGAAGAAATCGCGGTTGCCATTGCCGCCGAATTGATTGCCACTCGCCGTCGTGTCGAACGCGCATTGCCGCACATGAGCTGGTTTCATCGGCGGCGGAATGAGCCACCCGATCTTGCCGATGCGGCGGCCGAAGCGCTGGAAGAACAAGAGTAGTGGGGGTACGAAGTACGATTTACGAAGTACGATTTGCAAATCGCGAATTTACGACTTTCTTCGCCTTACCATTCGACAATCGTCAATCGTAAATCGTAAATTTCTGCTATCTTCCCCCCATGAGCCGGGCGCCAAGTCTGAGTGGATTGATTCTCGCCGCCGGCGAATCGACGCGGATGGGGACAGACAAGGCGCTACTGGCCTGGCCACCGGCCGGGTCGGCAATTCCACCTCCTCCGGGACAGACTTTCCTTTCCGCGGGCATCCGCGCCCTGAGTCCATTCACCGATGTTGTAACGGTGGTGGTGGGCAAGAATGAAGTAAATTTATCTTCGGTGATCTACGCCAGTGGCGCTGGATTAGTACGGAATCCCGCGCCTGAGTTGGGACAATTCAGCTCTCTCCAAACCGGCTTGCGAGATGTATTGAATCGCGGACGGGACGGCGCAATGATCACATTGGTGGACCGTCCCCCGGCCAGCGCGGCAACGCTGCAAACCCTGCTTACAGCTTTCGAATCGGCGCTTTCTGCTGGGAAGTGGGCGGTGGTGCCTGAATACGGTGGAAAACACGGGCATCCAGTTCTGGTCGGACGCGAAATGATCGAGGCATTCCTGAGAGCTCCAGCTACTTCGACCGCGCGTGACATCGAACACCAGAATCAAGATCATATTCAATACATTCCCGTGGATGATCGTTTCGTGGTGTCGAATGTAGATACGCCGCAGGAATACACCGCGCTGCTGTCGCAGGTATCGTCGCAACTCAAGTAAACTTTTCCCAATGGATTCCACAAGTGTGAGCCGGGCTTCATCCCCCAAAGCTGCTGATTTTGTCGCGTCGGTTCTAAGTCTTCAGCCTCGCATTGCTGCCTTCGACTGTGACGGCACCTTATGGGCGGGGGATGCCGGTGAAGGTTTTTTTGATTGGGAGTTAAAGCAAGGCTTGCTTCCGGATGAAATCGTGGCTTGGGCGCGTTCACGCTATGCCGATTACAAGTCAGGCAAGGTTGACGAAGAAACTATGTGCGGCGAAATGGTGACTATGCATCGCGGGCTAAACGAAGACGTAGTACAGCGAGCTGCCGGTCAGTATTTCGATCTTCAGATGGCCAGCCAGATTTTCGCGGAGATGCGCGATCTAGTGCAACGACTACAGGAATCAGGCTGTGACATTTGGGCGGTCTCTTCCACCAACGATTGGGTGATCCGGGCAGCGATGAAGCACTTTGGAATTCCCACAGCCAGGATTTTGGCGGCGAAGGTACAGATTGAAGCCGGCACCATTACCGACCGATTGGTCCGCATACCGAGTGGGGAAGGCAAGCCGCGCGCCATTCGCGAAGTTGTGCTGGGAAGTCTGGACGCGGCTTTCGGCAACTCGCGGTGGGATATTGCGATGCTGGATATTGCCCAGAATGCCTTTGCGATAAATCCGAATCCCGACTTGGAAGAAGTAGCTCGGGAACGCGCATGGACAATTTACTATCCCTAACCTAGCGGGGTGAGGTTTTCAGCTGCTTCAAAAGTGCCGCCCACGCATCCAGGGCGAGGTGGCTGGCATGAAGGGACGCCTCGGGTAAGCCGCCAATTTTCAACAGCAAGTCCTCCCTGCGCAGGTTACGTGCAACTTCTATAGTGCTTCCCAGCAGCAGTTCGGTTAGCAGGGAAGCACATGCTATGGCGGGAACGCATCCTTTGGCGCGGAATCGGATTTCCGCGATGCGACGGTCGGCGACCCTGATGCTCAACTTCAAAATGTCGCCGCAGGCTGGATTTTCAATCTGCACTGTTGCGTCGGGGTTAAGTACTTCACCGGCATTGCGCGGATTCTGAAAGTGGTCGAGTAGTTGAGGAGAATACATCACGGCAGAGTTGTAACCTCCCTTGTACCATTAGAAGTGATGCCCTCCGACCATAGTCCTCAACGGATTGTCTCCCTGCAACCGAGCGCTACGGTTATTCTTGCCGCAATTGGCAAGCTCGATCGCATCGTTGCATGCACGAAATATTGCGCGGATGTGTGCCCGGAAGTTGTGCGGAGCGGGCGGGCAATCGTCGCCGATTCCTGGACCGCGCACAGCCAAGAGATCCTTCGCGCCCAGCCGGACCTGGTCATCGCGGCTGTTCCTTATCAAGAAAAAGCCGTGATCGAGATCCTGAAGTCGGGGGCACGTTTTCTCGGATTGGCACCGAAGACACTAGCTGACATCTATACCGATATCGCGACCATCGCCGGGATTATGGGTGTCGCCGAGTGTGGGCAGCAAGTCATCACGAAGATGGAACTCGCCATTGATGACGTTCGCAGTCAGGTCGATGACGGGATACGGCCTCGCGTGTTTTGCGAGGAATGGGGCAAGCCGCTGATCGCCTCGCAGCCATGGGTTGCGGAACTTGTGCGAGCCGCCGGTGGAGAGTTTGTTGGAGTGCCAGGCTCAACCACGTCAGCAGACACCGTACTCTTGGACGATCCGGATATTGTTGTCGCTGCCTGGTGCGGAGCGGGCGACCGCGTTCCATTGGAAAAGATGGTTCAGCAACGCGGCTGGAATGAGATGCGAGCGGCGAGAGAAGGTCGCGTGTATTGCATTCGAGACGAATTTCTGAATACTCCGGCACCGACATTGATTCAAGGTTTACGGGCGCTGGCCGCGGCCATTCGTCCCGACCGTTTTCCACAATCGCCAGGTCTAAGATGCATTAACGGTCATTATTCGCCGGACTGAAATTTGTTGTGAGCAACGGAACCCGCCTTACCAACCAGAACGGCTCTCCAGTGATGAAGCAAGTGGTCGCAGCTTTGATTTTGAAAGACGGGAAGGTGCTGGTGTGCCAGCGAACCCGTCACCAGAGCATGCCGCTGAAGTGGGAATTTCCTGGAGGTAAGATCGAAGACGGCGAACAGCCGCGGGACGCATTACGCCGCGAGTTGGAAGAAGAATTGGGGATCGACGCCCACATCGGCGAAGAGGTGGCCCGCATTCGTCACGATTATAAAAATGGTGGAGCGGTGGAATTACGCTTTTACGTGGTGAGCGAATACACGGGCGAGATGGAAAATAGAATTTTTCGGGATGTGCGCTGGGCTAAGCGATCTGAGTTGCCCAAGTACGATTTTCTGGAAGCCGATCGGGAGCTGGTGAAAGATTTGGCAACCGGGAAAATTGTTCCCGGTCATTAAGCCGCCTTCATCGTCCAAAACAAAGCAATAGTGAGGCCGATCATGATGATGGTCGTCCCCCATGCGATTACATTATAGAAGGGCGAGTTGACGTAGGTATCCATGAGCTCCTTTTTGTTGACCAGCAGCAGCATGAAGACCAGCACAAAAGGCAGCACTGCCCCGTTCACTACTTGAGAGAGAATTGAAATCCTGACCAGGGGCAGGTTTGGGATGAGAATGACGCCGGCTCCCGCCACAATAAGAATCGTGTACAGCCAGTAAAAAACCGGCGCTTCGCGAAATCCTTTGCCTACGCCCGATTCAAATCCCAGCCCCTCACACACAGTATAGGCCGTTGACAGCGGCAGGATCGATGCCGCAAACAGCGAGGCATTGAATAATCCCATGGCAAAAAGTATGTAGGCATAGTCTCCAGCCAGCGGGTGCAAGGCCTGGGCCGCATCTTTGGCATCCGACACATTGCGGTAGCCGTGGGCATACAAGGTGGCGGCGCAGGCTACGATGATGAACCAGGCCACGATGTCAGTAAAGATGCAGCCGGTGATCACATCCAATCGGGACGTTTTGTACTGGCGCCGGGTCACACCTTTTTCAACGATAGAAGCTTGCAGATAAAACTGCATCCAGGGAGCGATCGTGGTCCCCACCACGGCGATCACCATATACAGATAGCTCGGCTGGCGAAACATTTCGCGGGGAGGTGGCTTAACCGTGGAGACGAGCGCGTCGATCCAGGCTGGTTTCGCCAGGATACCGGCGAAGATATAAGTCACATAAAAGAAAGAAGCGACCAGGAAAACCTTTTCCACGGTCTTGTATTGGCCCTTGAGCACGATTATCCACACGATGAATGCGCAGATTGGAACCGTGATGTACTTGGAAAGCCCGAACAGCTCGAGACTGCCGGCGATACCCGCGAACTCTCCCACTACGTTGCCGAAATTGATGATCAGGACCCCGATCATCATGAAGAACGTGATTCGGAACCCAAACTCTTCGCGGATGAGGTCACTAAGTCCCTTGCCGGTAACAGCACCCATACGGGCCGCGATCTCCTGAATCACGATCAACGCCAATGTGGTCGGGATCATGGTCCATAGGAGCATGTGACCGAACTGGGCGCCTGCGGACGAATACGTCCAGATGCCATTGGCGTCGTTGTCGACATTTGCCGTAATGAACCCGGGACCGACTACGGCAAAAAAAATCAGCGCGCGGGTCTTCCAACGCCGGAGAAATCTCATTCGCATCACGAGTGACGCATCAGAATAAATGCAGTTGAGGGATCTGAACAGAAGAAAGCAATCAGCACTAAGCAGTCAGCATTCAGCCATTAGGGGCAGGTGCTGATTTGGAGAACTGCCTGGGCGATATTAAGGGCAAACTGGAAAGGGTCCGTATTGGCTGAATGCTGAGTGCTGATTGCTGATTGCCAGTTTCCTACAGCTTCGCCCGCAGCAGACTGATGATGTCGTCAGAAGTGATGACTCCGGTGAGCTTCTTGTTGTCATCCACTACGGGGAGGGTGAGCAAGTTGTATTTGTCGAACAACTCCGCGAAGTCTTTTTCCTTCGCGTTTGAGTTGGTGAAGATCAGAGGTTCCTGCGTAAGTGATTTTAACGGCGTTTCGGGACGAGCTAAAACCAGCTTGGCTAAGGGCACTGCGCCTGTCAGCCGTCCCTCTTCGTCCACCAGGTAGATCGTGCTCACTGTTTCAACGCCACCTTCAAAGCGGCGCAATGTTTCGATGGCGTCATGTACCGTGGCGTCCTGGTTGACCGCCAGGTACTCCGTATTCATACGCCCGGCAGCGGTCTTTTCGCCGAACTCAAGGAGCTCGACCATTTCCCGGCGCTCTTCCGGCTTCATCTCGAGCAGGATTTCCGAGGTGCGCTCCTCGGGGAGGTCGGCCAGCAAGTCAGCGGCGGCATCGGGTTCCATCTCTTCAACAATCTCGGCCGCGCGATCGGAATCAAGGGATTCGACAATCGCTTTTTTCACCTTCGGGTCAACTTCTTCCAACGCCTCGGCGGCCACGCCCTCGTCTAGAGTTTCGAAGACAGCTTCGCGCTCATCGGGGGCCAGGTTTTCGACGATATCGGCAATGTCAGCGGGGTGAAGCCGGGCTAAACGCTCGTGTGAGATCTTGAGCTTTACGCGCCGGGCGGGATCAGTTTCGATCAGATCGACGAACTCCCAGGGAATCGTGCGTGGCGGGATTTTCCGCAACAGGGCCCGTAAGGCGGGAAGGGGCACGACCCCCTTCAGCAACCTTCGAACCGCGCCCCGTGGACCTACGTCCACAGAACCTACTTTCAGCACTGGACGGTTGGCGACCGACTCGTGGTGCAGATCCACGTCGTTAACACGAACGACTTTTCGTCCAAAAACATCGATCACCTGCTGATCAAGCAGGTCACGGCTCAACAGGAGCAAGCCTTCCCCACTCTCTCCCAGCAACCATTCGGCGGAAGAGGTGGCGGCCCGAATGCCGCCATTGACGGACGTTACAGAGCTAAAAGGCAGTAAGCGGTCGCCAGTCTTGGTTCGAACGATGATCACAGCGATGCGAGCGTGATCTTCCTGGGGAGCCAAAGCCAGCTCGCGAACGCGCCCGCAGCGGCTGCCCCCAAGGTCGAAAACCGGTTCGCCCAGCAATTCGGTGAGTGCGAGCATCGCCATCGCCCTGAGAATACTGAAGTGTCGAATGGTAATCCAGACAGTTTGAGGGTTTTTGTTAACGATGGTGTCTAATCGTAGTCGTGGCCACAGAAGCGCCTGCCCAACCCCGCCTATCTCAGTCCATGCGTTGACATTTGCCTAGGGGAAGGGCAAACTACCGGATTCACTAGCCATGCGGTTTCCCCGCTAGAGCCAATGAGGACGAATGGATCGGATTTGGGGTCGGCAAGTTTGTTCATAAAATCTTCGCCATGACCAAACAACGGGTCTCCTACACGCTGGATTCGACGCTGGAGACCGTCGATAACGCAGAGCAAACAGCCACGCGCATCGCGGCGGAGGCGGGTTTTGAGGAAGATGAGGTCATGCGGATCTCGATGGCAGTGCGCGAAGCTGCAATCAATGCCGTACTGCACGGCAATGCCTACGATCCGGGGAAGAAAGTAAAGCTGGATTTTGAGAGCACCCCGCGCGATCTGGTGATCACCATTTCTGATCAGGGTAAGGGGCTGGACATGAGCAAGATTCCCGATCCGCTGGCCCCGGAGAATCTTTTAAAAACGTCCGGGCGGGGTATTTTTCTCATCCGCTCGTTTATGGACGAGGTACATATTCATCCTTCGCATTCAGGCACTGAAATCAAACTTATCAAGCACGTCCACGGTCCAGCCGTGGGCGGCAAGGAGGCTTCTCCGTGAGCATGAAAATCAGTAATCGGCAGGTGGATGGTGTGAGCATCGTAGATTGCAGTGGCCGTATCACGTTGGGCGAGGGCAGCGTCACCCTGCGCGATACGGTTCGTGAATTACTTTCCAAGGGGCGGAAAAAAATTCTGCTCAATCTTGGAGAAGTCAATTACATCGACAGCTCAGGCATTGGTGAACTGGTTAGCGCGTTCACCACCGTGCGCAACCAGGGAGGCGAACTCAAACTGCTGAATCTGACCAAAAAGGTCCACGATCTGCTTCAGATCACCAAACTCTATACCGTTTTCGACGTGAAGGACGACGAAGCGGCCGCCGTCAAATCATTTAACTAAGTTCTTGAGATTCTTCCCGCGTGGGCCGGTCTGAGACTGGCCCCACTTCCCTTCTCCATTTCGGGAATAATTTCCATTTCTCTCCTCGCTGTTTCCGTTGCGCCTCGAATTGCACGTTTTACAATGAGAGCTTGTGTGGGTTCCGTCCGCCCTTCCAACCCTGATCGTGTGCACTCCTCTTCCCCGCTATTTCCATCGCAGATTGCATCGCTATTTTTGGGAAGCAAAAAACACATAAGTGAAACTCGACGTGTCAGCGGCAAGGTGCTGAGGGTCAAAGAAGGCAATCGGGGAGTCACCTTTCTTGATTTCTGCGAGGATTACCTGGTGTGTCCCTTCACCGTGGTGGTGTTCCCCAGCGACCTCAAGCACGTCGGGGACCTACGTCAATTGCAAGGCAAGATGGTTGAGATCCATGGGCCGGTCAAGGAGTATGACGGTCGGGCGGAGATAGTTCTGGAACGCGCCAGACAATTGACTGGGGATGCTGGGCAAATCCCGCCCTTGCCCAAGGGTTATGACGTAGAAAAAAAGGGCCGTTATAGTGCGGGGAAATTCAGTCATCCAAAGCCTGGGCGGAAAACCAAGAAGAAACGTCAGAGCGCGCCCGGCCAGACAGAAGAACAAATCGATCCAATGGGCACAGAGCAGTAAGTGCCATCTACACCATTCCCTTCCTTAGCTCTGCCAATGAATATTTTGTGCCGCGCCAGACTACGCCGCCACGCCATAGGGTGAGCGTCATGGAGCGAAGCATAGTATAGACGAACAGTGTTGTACTAATCGGATGTAGCAGAAAATAGTACGGCGGCACTGGAGACTTCCACGACATGCCAACATAAATCAAAAATATAGTTAACAGCGCCACGGCGTAGGGTAGGCGCTCCCATCCGTGCGCCAGTCCCACTCCGATGAAGGGCATGAGATTCAGAAATGCCAGAGCAAAACACGTTGACAGCGCTCGCGGCCATTGAAATGACATGATGGCAAAGAAATTCTTGGTCAAGTTGCCTACGACGCCCATGGCGCCCTTTGCCCAGCGAATGGAAATCAAATCCCCACCGAAAACGTTGCGCTGACGATAGCCGGCATTTTTCACGACTTTGCCCAACTTCATGTCATCGACCACTTCAAAGCGTAGTGTTTGATAGGTGCCGACGGCTTCGTATACCCGGCGACGAACCATATTGAATGCGCCCACTCCCATGTGATCGCGAGTGTCTGGATCAGCCACCTTCCAGGGGCGATGTCCGAAGACAAACAGAGTTTGAAAGAAAGCGATCATCATTTTTTCGCCTGGACTCTTCATGATCATGCGGGGAAACAGCACGACATGGTCGGCTGCTTCAGCTTCCGCGTAAGCCAGAGCACGACGCAGCGCGTCTGGCTTGAAAAGCACGTCGGCATCGGTGAATAACAGCCATTCCCCGCCGGCCTGTCGCGCTGCGGTCCACATGGCATGGGTTTTGCCTAGCCAGCCGGAAGGCAACGTTGCAATGTGGATGACTTTCATCCTCCCTTGGTCTTTGGCATTGGCGGCGATGCGATCCAACATCTCACCCGTGCGATCGGTGGAACGATCGTTCACCGCGATGATTTCGTAGTTGTCGTAAGCGATATCGAGCAGGCGAGTGAGGGCCTGTTCTATGGCTTCTTCTTCATTGCAAGCGGGAACAATGATGCTGACTCGAGGATTGCCGGTGGGACGGACTGGATTGCGATCCCATTCGGGGCGGGAAATATCGGGGATTTTTGGCATCCCTAGCGCTGCGCCAACTAGACGCGACAGCCACGCAATAGACAGGATGCTGCCTGCAATCCAATGGAAATAGCTCATCCCGCCTCGGCCCCAACTGCGCCAGGGGATTTTCGGACTCGCACCTCGGGAGCAAAACGCATGCCGTAAAAGAGTATGGCAGAAGAGACCGCCATGGCGACGACTGGACAAATAAAGGCGACTTGCAGCGAACGCCGGTCAGCGATCCATCCCATCACGGCTGGGGAAGGTACGTCCCCCAAGAGATGAATAATGAAAATGTTGACCGCAATGGCCGTGGAGCGAATATGAGCGCCAACAGAATTGATCAGAGCCGCGTTGAGGGGAGCTGTGTTGAGCAAGAGAAGAAACGCGGCGACCAGAATTCCAGGCACCATTGCCGGTCCCTTGGCGAAGAGGGCAATGATCATCACTGGCACGCCGAGGGACATGCTGATCGCTGACACCATGTAATAGGATCCTTTTGTATTTCGAAGAAAGCGGTCTCCCAACCACCCGCCGGCCAACGAGGCGAGCGTTCCATCCAACACAATGATTCCACCAAAAAGCTGATTAGCAGCCTTCAAGGAGTATCCACGCATAGTGGAGA
>WNFD01012156.1_pt1 | contig 12712 bp, 8 predicted proteins | sample 5400491 | NCBI WGS metagenome assembly WNFD01 (sample SAMN13153343, study PRJNA577476) | soil metagenome | isolation source: 120 cm saprolite under Douglas fir tree site 2 hole 2 replicate 2 | place: USA:California | collected 2015-04-18 | reverse complement strand
GCGTGGTGCCGCTCACAGGATCGAACGCGCTCAACGTGAGACTGAGATAGTTGGTGTTGCTCGCCTGGAGAGGCACGAACATGTCGTAATTTCCGCCCGGGTCGGCTAAGGCAAACGAATCTCCGTTGTCGAGTGGAGAAAGCTGAATTCCGGTGAGGGCGGAGAATATCGGACCCTGACTGTTGGTAATGTCCGCCACTCCGGTGACTTCCGCAAATCCCTGGGTGTCGGAGTTGAAAGGCGCCTGGATTTCACCTGAAGCACCCAGAGCAGTTGTAGCGACCGCATCATCCTCTGCGTCTGAGGCGGCATGCAGGATGGTGGTAATAAGGGCGGCTGATTGTAGCGCTACACCTGTGCCACCATTCTCGATGGCCTTCACAAGGTCTTTGCCGAACGCGCCGAAGACGGCTCCGGCATCTGTCAGGCTGAGTTCTGCTTCAATCGTGTTAAAGATTGCCTCATGGGCATTTTTGTTGAGGTCGTCCTGGGCCTCCTGCAGCACAGTTGGGTCAGTGCCGTTGCGCGAGGCGACCATGATAAATGCTAAGTCGCCGAGTTCATTGCCCAAGTTCTTCAGCAGACCAAAAGAAGCGGTGAATGCGCCCAGAGCAGGAGCCACGTCACCGGCGACTTTGGAAATACCACCCAGATCTGCTGCGCTCAGGAGATTGGTTGCTCCGCTTGCTACTGCGAGGGCCTGATCGAAAAGAGTTGCATCTTTTTTCCCAAAGTCCTGAATAGCCTTGGCTATGCTCGCCCCATTGTTGGCTCCCTGGAGGAAGGCTAGCAGTGTTTTTATGCTGCTGGAACCTGCCGCGGAAGAGCGCTGTAGTTGATGCGAGTGGGATCGCGGTCGTGCTGACGGGCCTGCCATGGAACTCAGGTGTGGAAGCTTGCCACCAATCGTTGCACGCCCGAAGCTTTAATGATCGGTGCCAACTCTGTCAGGTACAGACCCAAAATCCGGTCCATCATGTCAACCGAGGTTTGGTCGAACTGGATCGGAGTTCCATCGGGAAGAGCACCTGCACTGATGGTGACTGAGTTGTCGGTAAAAATCCTGTCCACGTCATTGCGCGACTTGATGGTGGCCAGCATCAGATTTTGCAGTGTCGTCTGGGCGGCAGAAGTATCCACGGTGTTGCCCGGATGGAGTTGGAATGCCTGAAACTCATTCATGCGCCTTGCGACTGTCATCGCTTCAAAATTGAGGAAGGCGCGGCTGATTTCTCCCAATTGTGTGCCGTAGGATGCAACCGTTGGAAGTTCCTGGATCGTAATCGTGACCGGCGCAGAGGAAATTGCGCCCTGACTCAAGACAAGGGAGACCGCCGCTTGCGTGATCTGATTGGTACCCGGATCAATGTAGAGCGGAACGGCGGCCACGACTGTGCCACCCGGGACAATGCGGATTGGCTGCTCGCTGGCCGAAAACCCAGCACTATTTGAGAACCGGACAACAACCGGTGAATTGGTGTTCAACCCAGTGGTGCTGATCTGTAGCGGAGTCAGCGGGATGGGTGAGTTCGTAGAAACCGAGGTTACCGCGAGTGATGGAGCAGGAGGTGGGGGCGGCGGAGCAGGCATCGGAGGGGCTTGCGTGACGTTCTGGCCGCCACCGCTGCACCCAGCGATTAGGCCTACGGTCATCATCAAAAGCAAAAACGACGGGAGTACGTATCCAAATTTACTTGTGCGACCAGCACCAATGCTGAAAGATAACACAGCTGTCAGATTCATAGAATATCTCCTAGCCAACACTCATCCTTGTACCGGCAAAGCGCATAGAGCGATGTGTATCCCGGTATTCTGTATGAAAGACGCTTGGCAGATAAGAACTCCTTCGATAATTTTATTTTGGCGCCAACGATTCGGCTGACATCTGCGGCCGATGACTGGGGCATCGATAATTAAACTCTTCAAATGTGCTTTGGAGGATTTTGGGACGTGATCACCATTCCCGGATGCGATCCAAGGATGTCTCGTTCAGAAGTGGGGCTAGCTGGATTGGGATGGACACGGCCCCACTCCCTTGAATTTCCCTGTCGATGGAGACCACTAGCTAGGGTCTTGCAATGACAATCTCCAATATGCGAAAGCGTCACTGGCGTTACTTTCCATCCTGTACGGTCTGGTGCACAAACCATCAAAGGTGAGCAAGATGGAGCCGTGGCGATGTCTGCGGCTCAGCATCCATCGAGCCTAAGAAGAAGGCCTCCGCCTGCGAAGCTGCCCTCGAAAATATCTCATTCCAAGCAGAGACTCCTCCCTTCGGCCATAGACGTCAGGGTTGGCCCAGTAAAGCAAAACAGTTTGCTGGTTGTGTTCCACTTTTTGAAATTCGCTCTGCGAGACTCATTTCTTCGTTTGGGTCGAGACCCAATGGTAAATTGCCCTCGGGAGCGTTTGGATCCAATGGAATCGTGCCTTCATAACTGCTGTCGTTTAACTGCAGATCGAGTCCGGGAAACATCTGGACCAGGCTTGTGAAGGCATGCATCGCATGTTCATTCAGCACCTGATGATCCGGTTCTGCAAATATATGGAGATTGGTGATCAGCGAATCTTCGTTTCGTGGTGACCATTCATCCAGGGAATCGAGCCGGAGGCACTCTGAGCAGAAGACGTTATATTCGAAGAGATGGACCAAGGGAAACGGAGCATGCAGGAGCCGGGCGGCTTCTCCGGCAAACGACGCCGAGACATACCGCACAGGGATGATTCGTTTCGGGAAATCGAGGCGCATGAGGAAATAACTGCTGTCCAGGTTGACTTGTGAAATGCCGGGCAGGCATGTGTCTCTGGTCGCATCGATAATTGGAGCCGGATTGGGGTTTTGGGGATCATCGGCGCCGCGCAAACGGTACCACTCTCCTTTTTTGAGCAGCTTTTCATTCATCCAGTGCCCGGCAAGATAGCGATGTTCTTCCATGTAGGGCGTGACAACGGCGATGTAGTCATCCTTGACATAGAAGCCGAACAGACCGTGAAACCATAGATAGAGTCGTCGTTGCAACTGGGGGCTGTGGTGTAACTTGTTTCGATGCCGTTGGCACGAAGAAACACTGCGAACCGGGCGTGAAGCCCTTGTCTTCTCATTCATGACTCTCTCCTTCTTATCCCAGTCTTGAGTCCTCAAGCCTGGAGCATTCAAGATGGCTGGAATTACAGCCCCTTATAAAACCCTTTCGACGGATTCAATTGCAACCTGCCAATAAAATTTTGAGGCCTGGCGATTTATGAAAACTGTCGCATCGAGAGCGTCATCTCTAAAGACGAGATCCACATCGAATTTCCTTTTGAGAGGAGAGAGGTTTTCCTCGGGCCAAATGTGACTGAGGGGGTTGTGCTGCCATCTGGGGCAAAAACAATGCTACATCCTGGCTAAATGCCATATGCCACGAAAGGCGCCCAATAGTAGGGATGGGCGGTACCGGGCTGACGACGCACCTGGGCACTGGCAATTCTCACAGAGAGTGGAACCGAGCTGCCGGCGAGGAGATTGTCGTAAAACGTTCGCATAAACTCTGCAGTCGTGATGGAATCCACATTCCATTGGCCGGCCACCACGTGCGGAACGCCGGCGCGGAGAAAAAATCTCACGAGATTGTCCGAATCTTCCAGACCGTTCTCGCCTTTCCCGGCGGTCGAACACGCGGAGAACACTGCAACTTGAAGCTTGTCCAATCTCATAGTCGGGAGGATCGTGGCATCCAGCAGCGTTGGCGAAAATTCATAATCCGCAGATGCTGTCGGCGAAGCGAGAAGGAGTCCGCCCTTGCCATGGATAGTAATGCCATGTCCCGCGTAATGAAAGATCTTCGCCTTTACCAATTCATGCCGTACTCGGTCCAAGGTAGCCTGATCGCCAATGAGCAGCGTCGCAACTCTGAATTTTGTTGCCACGTAATGTGCTTCATCCGTAGCATTGTCGAGCGGCTCAAGTGCCCCTCGTGAGTGATAGTTCTGCGCCGGAGATCCCACCACCAAAGCGCGGTCTTCTGTTGACAGACCTTTGGAATCTCGCAACCGGCGCTGGTACAGCAACCCCGGAGAGATCACGATCATGTGAGTTTCACCGAAATAGTGGCCCTCGGAATCAATGAGCGCCGCCATGGGGATTGCAGCCACGGTATTGTCCAGCTCTATTACAAGCGTTTTATCCGGGTGTATCTGGTCTGCGATCGGAGCGATCAGCAAATCATAAAGACGCCGGGCATGTTGGCGAAGAGACGCCAAGTTTGAATTCCGATCTGCACATTCGTCTCGAAAGACCCTTACAAGGCGGTTCAGATCGTGCTGAGGAATTCCAATCCATTTGGCTGCAATGCCATGGCCGTCAATAACCCAGACAATCAATCCGTCAGAAATTTGCAAATATGAGATGGTAGTTTGTCCGGCAAGCGCTGGAAAATCGCGCAGAATTCCATTTGAGCGCCAGGCTGGTGGCTTTTGGATGCGACCTGAATAGAATCCATGCGGCTCAGGGGCCTTGCGGACGGCTGCACCCTGATAGAGTTCCCAGATTTGCAATGCACCTTCTATATCGTGGGATCGCCATACCGATTCCGCGAGGTCACGATATACCTGGTTGGTTTCACGAGCCCACATGAGACGTTCGTCTTCATTCTTCAGCGAGCCCAACCCGTCTTCCGCGACAGCAATGGCAGAATGCAATGCTCTGACAACCTCCTCACTGTTTCGATTCAAACGCTGTAAATCAACCAGCGTTCTGTAGTAACTCAAGGCGATCGAATAATGAGATAGTTGCGATATGTGAGTGCCCGCCGTCGAGAGACGTATCCAAGCTCCTTTTGCATCGCCGTGCGCAGCCTGTAGCTTTGCCAGCTCAATTTCTGCATCTGCCTGGTAAGCCCACGTTTCCTTTGTTTGAGGAAGAGCGGCAAAGAGGCGGGTTGCCTCATCGAATTCTCGCATTGCAAGTAGTCTGTCGCCTGCCATCAGTGCAATCTTTGCAAATCGATGGTGAGCAAATGCCTCTCCCAATGGTTGTCGGGCGGACGCGATGGTTGTTACGGCTTCCTGTGCTAACACGAGTGCAAAGTTCCATTCTGCGTCTTCTTCGGCCAAAGTGCATAGATCAGAATAGAATTGATAGGCCCGCATTGGAGGGAAGGATCCCGCCCAGTACTGCGCCAGCCCGTTGCGATCAAGGGAATATGCCTTGCCTGCATTTCCTTGTCTGGACTGCAGTGCGGCGGCCATACCCACGGCCCGGAGATGCAGGATCGGATATCGCGATTTTTCAACAGTACTAAGGGCGGCGTCTACGTAACGGCGCGCCTTGCCAAAATCTCCAATTTGTGACCAGCAGTTTGATTGTTCAAGGTGCAACTGTACCTGTATCCATGGATACTGATGGTGCCGCAGTTCGCGCGCGACGGGAGCCGCCGCCAAAAGACACCTGTCCTTCTCCTGAAACGACCTCTCCAGGGCATAGATCAGTTCACACTGGGCTCGCATTTCTCCAGCTACATTTCCTGCCTGCCGGAAAAGTCTTACCGCTTCCACAGATTTGCTCTTTGCTGTCGCAAAATCACCAACCGAATTCGCTTGCGCCGCTTGCTGCAGTGCACGGACTGCATCAGCGAAGCGAGAGGATTGAGTAACGCCCATCAGGTCTGAAAGCCAATGATCATCGTGCTCTTTGAGCAGAATCTCCGAAAGCGTCCGGAGGGCCAGAACTGCCGGTTGGGATGCGGATGCAGAGTTCCTTTCATCCATGGAAGCCTGGCCGTAAACGTTTTGGCCCTCGGAGTTCGATGTCACGCGCCGTGAATCAACGGTTTGTGGAAATGCAATCGGCAACCACTTCCGGACCGCCTGGTCCATGTACTGCTCGGCCTTATTGTCAACCAGTTCTCGCGGCTGATCACGCTGATGATTGTCAGTCTCCGCCACAAAATCGAGAGGCCCCAGCAGTGCTTCGGCCCCCCTTCTCTCATAGTCAGCCAGTTTTTTGCGAAGGGCGCTCAGGTGCCGGCGTGCTTCTTCCGCCCATTCTCCCTGGCTGTCGATTCTTAGATAGTGTTGCCAGTCTTCAATCGCAGGACTATATAAAAACATTTTCTCGTGGGCGAGGGCCCGATTATATAAAGCGACTGGGTCATCTGGCTGTTTGACCAGTATCCTGCTGAGCAAATCAATCGCTTTTCCATAACCCTGAGGCCGGTCTTCGATCTCCGCAACTTCGAAGTAGGCGGTAGCGGCGTCTGTCAAAATGGCAGTTGAATCAGGCTGGATTTGCAATGCATCTTCGAGGCTCTTCAAGGCGGCGGCATAGTTTCCGTCCAGCAAATCGGCCCTTGCCTTCAGATCCAGCCATACGGGATTATTGGGTTCGGTTCGCAAATGCCTGGACAGAGATTCCTCGGCCTTCAAAAGTGAAGGTGGTTTGTCCGTTCGCGATTGGGTGTTTGGGCCGCGCTCGATCTGTATCCGTCCGTAAGGCGCGCGTGCAAACCGCGGTTCGAGGGTTCGATTCTCACTGTATGCCTGCCCCAGCAGCTTCTCAACGTCTGGAGACTGGTTTGCAAGGAGAAACCAGACGATCGCGACGGCGACCACTGAAATAGCGGCAGTCAGAGGAGCCCAAAAAGTCCAGGAAAGAAGCGCTGTGCGCTCTTTCTGGCCGGTATTTAAACGAGGAGGAGGCTGTGAGTGAAGCGCTATCTTCCGGGCCACCTCGGCCTGCCATTCAGGAGTGGCGCTCTTTCGTTCCGGCATCTCCTCCAGATCTTCAGCGAAATACTTCTGTGCAGTGGATAGATGTTCTGCGCAGCGGTCGCAGGCACTTGCATGTCTCAAAAGCAGCATTGCCTGTTCTTCAGGCAGTACATCCGCCTGCAACTTAAGCCACAGTTCCTGCTGCGGACAGTCATCGCGGACTTTCCTGCTGCTCACCTGGCTCAAAGATTCGATCTCCCGTTCGACCCCAAGGTAACTGTTCAGTAAATTGTTACATGCGGAGCACTCTTGACAGTGGGCAATGATGTTTCGCCTTGCTGCGTCCTCATTCTCGGTGACTGCGGCGCCGGAGAGCCACATTTCGTCAAGTTCGGTTTCGCTGATGTGCCTTTGATCCAAAGCTACTCTCCTAAGAGACGGAAAAGTCCACCTTTATCCTTCGCCGAAATTGATCGTCCTTTCGTATCTGCCTCAATTCATTTCGCAACGACATCCTGATTCTATATAACAGGCTTTCAACGCCTTTCTGGGTCAACCTCAAGGCAGCAATAGACGCGATCGCGCTCGTCGCGAAGCCTTCGCGGTGATGAAGCCAGAACACCAGACGGTCTCTTTCCGCATTCGGTCCCGCGGTGATTCGTTCCACAATTCCTTCAATTTCCTGAATCAGGATCTTTTCATCTTCGGTTGTCTCTCTTGTCGCACAACGCGCCCTCCCGCCGGAGAAATCATCGCGGAACTCATCTGCATTCACATCAGGGCGCTTCTTTCTGAAATGATCATGGGCCACACTCATGGCGACAAGCTTCAGGTAGGCAAACAAGGCTCTCTCGTGGGTTATCCGGAGATCTCTCAACAATCTGAACCCATCTTTGCAAAGCTTGAAATACACATCCTGGGTGAGATCAAGGACGAGATCAGGAGATGAGCGCCCAAACTGCCTTGCTACGCGCGTAACACTGCTTGCGATGACCGGCTCGCAACGCCGGACAAATTCGCGCCAGGCTTCCACGTCCATGCTTTGCAGGCATTCCGCCAGCAGCTCCCGGCTGCTCATTGCTGCATAACGGTCTTCGGTCATGGACATGGGGAATTCTAGCCCAAAAAAGGCATAGGCGGCCAGGGGAATTGTTCGCGGCAGCTGCACTACAGTCAGTTCAATCAGCGAGATGAATGTCACTCATCCGCCTTAAGATTCATCATGTTGAAGGCCGGATCATTCCCCTCTTCGAATCGTGACGGAATACTGGTGTGACAGAGATCCTCAGGGAACGCTCCAAAAGCTATGCAGATTTCATGAAGGAATCCATCGTTGGATTTCGTCTAGTGTGGTGAAGAGCACAGACGACGCTTCGCATGCGTCGTTTGTGGATCCAGGGAGCCGTGAATCAGCCTTCAATGCATTGATTGTTTAGCGGTGGCCCTGTTTCGTCCTTTCAAGTCTCACTCGTGGGAGTTCTCTCGTGACTGCAATGGAAAACGCGCATGGCCTGATTGTGGGCATCGCAAACTATGAGCGCATTAACAAGCTGCCGCCGACTGTCCTGGCAGATGCCAGAGATATCTTCGAAGCTCTGACAAACCCGAATCGTTGTGCTTACCCACAGCGCAATGTGGAACTCTTACTGGATAAAGACGCAAAACGGGAATTGCTGCAAGAAGCGATGACCAGATTGTGTCAGCGCACTGACCAGGAATCAACTGTTTTTATCTATCTTTCCGGCCACGGCGGCCGTATTGAGTCTGGCCGTAATGCGGGCGAATACCTCTTGCCCATGGACACAGTCTACAGCTCCGATGACTCTCTCGCCGCTACCGCAATCTCCGGCATTCAATTCACTCAGATGCTACGGGCCATCCCTGCTCGCAAGGTGGTGGTCGTGTTTGACACATGCTTTTCAGGCGGTGTCGGCCAACCAAAAGACGCAACAGCGCCAGAGTTTAAGCGCCTCCCGGAGAGATTCTATGAGACCCTTGCGACCGGCCGCGGAAGAGTCATCATGGCCTCATCGCGCAGCACTGAAGTTTCTTATGTGTTTCCTGACGCCCCCAACAGCCTGTTTACCCAGCACATGTTGAGCGGCTTGCGGGGCGGAGCTCCCGGAGCAGGCGGCGTCATTCGAGTTTTCGATCTCTTTCATCATCTGCAACCGAGAGTCACCAGGGATTGTCCACATCAGCATCCGATTTTCAAGGCTGAAGTGGAAGAGAATTTTCCGCTCGCTCTTCATCTGGGCGGGAAGGAAGCTGATTCGACCTCTTATCAGAGCATTGTCAATCTTATGGACAATGCGGCTGGGAAAACCGGCAGAATCATGCGTCAGCTTGACCTTCTTCTTGGAACCGAGCAAAAGCTCCCTGAACGTGACCGTGGTGTGCTGGTCGCGGCGCTATTCTCTGTGACCGGAAACAACTCTGCACGGAAAGGCGGGGAAGGGCCGACGGCAAAGTCGTCGGGGACTAATGACGAGGTTAAAGAAGTCATAGATCGATTTCTCTGTGATCCTGGAGAAGTTGGACGGCCTTCCAAATATTCCCAGACAGCTTCGTCGGAAGGGAATGGACAGCGCCGAGTTGACAGATGACAGTTCCTGGAACCTTGACACTTGGATTTCATACCTCACCGACGAAATTATTTGTGAGCGAGGCGTAGTCCGATTCCATCTGATTGCGCCGGCTGAGGGCTGGATCGAGCCGCTCGCCGGTGCCACAGCGGTGGCGATGGAAAGCCTGTGGCAACAAGTCCGGTCTGTGCTTACCCGAAACGGTATGAGCTTCGCAGTGGCGCGGTCCCGTTTTGAGATGGATAGCAAGCTTGGGTCAATCCCCGATGGAGTATTGATACAGATCTCAGCAGCCGCCCAAAAGGCAAAAGACGCCTGGCCGAAATTTCCGCATTTTGGAGATCGTGCGGACCTTCCAGCCCTCGAAGACCTGCTTCCTCTTCCTCAGTCGAATATTCGCCATCCTGTTGTTTTTTCAGGTCGGAACGGTGGCACAATCCGATTGCACGTAAACGCGACGGTGGCCGCTGAATCCAGTGAAGAACAAGGCGGAAAAATCGAGTACTGGCCGTCGGTCGAGGGGCCAGTTGAGTGCCTGCTGGAAAGTGACGAAGGCGGCGGATTCATTCCCTTAGTCCAATGTAGATTGCAGCGGCTATATCCGGTTGAGGCGGAGCTCTTCGACGCTTCCAAAGACCGAATCGATGCATGTCAACGATTCGGATTGAAGGACGACCTGCTGCGGGCTCTTTGGCCACGAATAACCTCTGAGGAAGCCGAGCCTGATGAGCTTGCGGCCGTCCTGCACATCCTGCGGGACGCTTGGGAAGCGTACGAAACGCTCTCGCTCTCGCACAGCTCTCTTCTTTATCGCCGCGACACTTATTGGGACGCGATAGAACTCATCCGCAAACAAATGACACGGGAGGAATTGAAAAAATGATCACACTTGGTTTTGTTTCTTCTCTGCGACGGGCAATCACGGCGGCGACGATGCTGACTCTGCTTTCTGCCGCCTGCTATGGACAGGAGAGAGTATCCGGCAATTGGAGTGCCGCCCTCAACTCGCCGGAAATAATGGTGAAATCGGAGTCTATTGAAAAGAGCGCGCCGCGATCCATCCTTCTCCTCGGCGAAAACCATGCGAGCGTAAAGACACAGCAGCAGCTTGCCGAACTTCTGGAGGCCCTTTTCCGCGCACATGAAGTTGACGCGATACTTGTCGAAGGTTCGTCTGGGCCAATCGACGCTGCGAGTCTGAGCAAAAGGCTCAATTCCATGAAGGCTGGAAACATCGGCGAGTTTTGGAAGGGGCAACTCGACCTCGGCCACATAGCCGGATATGAATATGTCGCCTTAACTCGCAATGACGTCACTGTGTTCGGCATTGAGGATATGAACGCCAAAAATGAATATGCGATTGGCGCCGCCCCACGCCAAGTGCTGAGTGGACTGCAAGGAGTGGTTGAAAAGAACAGGCGCGCCATTGCACTTGCCAGGGAGGTGAGCGCGGGACTCGATCCCAAGGCCTTGCGGTCGGCGGGAGTGGATGCGGAACTTAGCAGCTACCAGAACAAAATCGATGACTTGATTGCTTTTACGAATAGTAGCGGATCCAAATTCGCCCAGGCCGTTGAGGCTGAAGAAAGGCTCAACGCTCTGTACCGCAAAATGGCACCCGCTCGAAAAATAATTGCTGCTAAGGGCGCGGCCCCAAAAACTAATGCCGAATATGAGGCTGCCTTCACAAAGGCCGGTTATACGACCATGGCGGACGTCATGGCAGATATTAAACGGATGAAAGAAGTCCAGACATGGCTGGAGGCGAATCAGGATGACGTCAAGAAAATGGATGACCGCCTGAACGCGTTAGAAAGTGAACTCGAGGACCAGTATTTCATCATGGTGAATGTGATACGCTCTGCAGCAGGCGGAACCCCAACTCCGGCTCTCCAAACGTTTATGCGGGACGAGAGTGAACGCCAGCGCATTCAATCTGAGCAGCAGAATCCGGAGACACCATATCTTGAAGACCGTGATCGGTATATGGTGCGCAATACCATGGCATTTCTCGCAAACCATTCTGCAATTAAGAAGATCGTTCTGATTGTTGGATACGCTCACCTCGAAGACCTCACAAAGTTATTACGGAGAGAGGAAGTGAACCTGTTGTCGGGCAGGATCGCTGCCAGCACAGAAGATATCGAAGGCTGGGAGGGCAGGGCTTGGCACGCCCGGAGTATTCCCACAGAGCGTGTCTTTTCGAGCGGTAGCAACAAAGAAATAAGCCGGCTGCTGGATAACGTATTTCGGCAGGAAGTGCCGGTATTGGTAGCGGATCTCCAGGCGGCAGGTAAGAGCGGAATCAATTTCGGCAATAGCCACGTCTTTGAGATGAACCCAGGAGCCAGAAATGGCAAATCAATTGTCTTTACAGCCGATCCATCGAGCTTGCTCGCAAATTGGGGCTCCATGTGGTTGGGACTGGCAAGTTGCCGAACGCGCTGAAGTTGCCGGATGGCAGAAGCCTCACGCACTACCTGGCGATTGATCGCAAACGCGAGCGCGCCCAGGCGAAAGAGGCAACCGACGGTTCGACGATCTTCGCGCCAGCCTATCCTGTCCGCACCCGCGAAGGATCTCGGAGTGTGCGGGTCGATCTTCCGGCCGGCGCTCTTACCATTGATGAATTCAAATTGCACATGCCGGGCAATAGCGGGAAACCTCCGGAACGCGTTGTGCTTGCAGCCGAAGGAGACACAACCCAGCTCAACGCTTTGCTCACGTCAAGCGGCAATTCCGGCGGTAAACTTCCTTGGACGACCGCTAAGGCTGGCTTCGCGGAGCCACCTGACCAGCCCAGTCCATTGGTATTCTTCACCAAGAATATTGACCGCGCCCGCGAGCACGTGAATGCAATAGAGAAGCTGGATGTGCTAAGGATCGGCCAGATTGCTTCATTTGAATTAGGGGCCACAGTCGGAGAACCGGCGAACTTAGACAATTTGTGGTTCACGCCGACACGGGGCGACCATGCGCGTGCTCTTTTGATCGCGGGCGATAACACACTCGAATTCCGCAGCAAGCTAAAACGAATCGCCGAGGCGGGTCTTCTCAGGAACAAGCAAATTGCTCTTGCGACCTGCTTTGATCCAAAGGCGACCGATGAATTACGCGAGATTCTACTAGGTGCCGGGGCATTGATGGTCTGGACCCCCGAAAACCGCATCTCGCCTGAATCGGCCAGAAAATTGCGGGGGTATATGGAGAAGGTTGACGGAATGTCTGGCGACAACGCACCCAAAGCCCTTGACGATTACGTCAATCAGGCGCTTGAGCTTTGGTATCGCGAATCACCCGATGATACGAATCTCACGCCACTTTTGAATGCCAGCCGGTGGGTGGAGTTGCGAGTGCCTGCTCTCAAGACTGACGACCCATCGATGAAGCAACTGCCACAACCGTTAACGGTCACAGAAGACGGCTTGTAGAACCGA
>WNFD01005461.1_pt1 | contig 12714 bp, 7 predicted proteins | sample 5400491 | NCBI WGS metagenome assembly WNFD01 (sample SAMN13153343, study PRJNA577476) | soil metagenome | isolation source: 120 cm saprolite under Douglas fir tree site 2 hole 2 replicate 2 | place: USA:California | collected 2015-04-18 | reverse complement strand
CGATTGCCGCGTGCCGGCCGAAAATCTGATCGGCGAGGAGGGCCACGGCTTCAAGATCATCATGCAGAATTTCAACAGCGAGCGCATGGGCATGGCGGCGAGCTGCACGGCCTATGCCCGCGTCTGCCTCGATGAGGCGATTGCCTATGCCAAGGAGCGCAAGACGTTTGGCAAGCCGATCGCGCAGCATCAGGTGATCCGTCACAAGCTGGTCGACATGGCGCAAAAGGTCGCGGCATCGCAGGCGATGCTGGAAATGCTGGCGTGGCGGCTCGGGCAGGGCGAAAGCCCGGTTGCCGAAATCTGTATGATGAAGAACCAGGCGACGCAAACCATGGCGTTCTGTGCCTCCGAGGCGGTGCAGATTTTCGGCGGCGCCGGCTTCATGCGCGGCATCAAGGTCGAGCGCATCTATCGCGAGGTCAAGGTCAACGCGATCGGCGGCGGAACGGAGGAGATCATGAAGGATCTGGCAAGCCGGCAGATGGGATTGTGAACCGTCCTCACCGTCATGCCCGGGCTCGTTCCGGGCATCCACGTTCTTATGGCTGCGGTGTAAGAAAGACGTGGATGGCCGGGTCAAGCCCAGCCATGACGGGTGAACCAAGAGTGCCGTCATTCCGAGGCGCGCCCCGAACTCGGGTTTACCCGGGTTCGGTAATAATAGTGTCCAAGTCGGCAATAGCCGACTTGGAAGACGCGAACCCGGAATCTGGAGATGAGTTAAGCAATATCGAGGTTCCGGATTCGCTCGCTCCGCGAGCGCCCCGAAACGACAGGAAAACAAGATACTCTTCACCGCCGACCACGACGACATCCGCCGTCCCCTGCAGAAATTCGTCACGGCCGAGATCAATCCGTTCGTCGACGGCGCTGACGAGGTGATGCTGATGGTGTTGTGCAAGATGATGGGCACGCTGCCCGGACTGAAACAGAAGTGAGGGATGGCCCGATGATCACGCTTTATCATTGCGACGGCGCGCGCTCGTTTCGGCCGCTGTGGATGCTGGAAGAGATGGGGCTCGCTTACGAGCTCAAGATGCTGCCGTTTCCGCCGCGGGTGTTTGCCAAGGACTATCTCGCGCTCAACCCGCTCGGCACCATTCCGTATCTGATCGACGGCGAGACCAGGATGACGGAATCCTCCGGCATCTGTCACTATCTCGGCATCACATACGGGCCGACGCCGCTGATGGTCGGGCCGGAAGACCCGGCCTATGGCGCGTTCCTGAACTGGATGTATTTCAGCGATGCGACATTGACCTTTCCGCAGACGCTGGTGCTGCGTTATACCCAGCTCGAGCCGGAGGAGCGGCGCAATCCGCAGGTCGCGACCGACTACGCTAAATGGTTTCTCGGCAGGCTCAGGGCCGTCGAGGCCGCGACCGGCAGGGCCGAGACGCTGTGCGCCGGTCGTTTCACGGCGGCCGACATCGTGATCGGCTACGCGCTGCGGCTCGCCGACACGATCGGGCTCGCCAAGGATTTCGGGCCGAACGTCGCGGTCTATTGGGGCCGGCTGCAGCAGCGCGACGCCTACCAGCGGGCGCTGGCCGCAGAGTGCCGCGCCGGGGTGGAGCAGAACGTCGCGCCCCGCGTTCGGGTGTGAGGGTGGATGACAGTCGCCGATTTTCGGCTATGGTTGGACCTGTCGCAGCGGCCAAAAAGAGCCGCGCGCGGAGGAGCTGCCATGGACGACAAGGGCCAGGAATCCGATCATCGATCAGGCCACCTGATGCTGATCTTACCGGAGCGTGTCTTTTACGCCGGCCTGCTTGGCCGGCCGCGCGAACGTTGCCCCGGCGCTTTTCATGTCTATGTCGCGCTCAAGGGCGGCTTGCGGCTCTCGATGGCCGACGGCGCCGAGACTTACGGCGAGTTGATTGCGGTGGCGCCCAATGTCCGGCACACCATCGCGAGCGACCATCGCTCCGCGATCTGCATCGTGATCGAGCCGGAAAGCGTTCGCGCAGGCGTATTCGATGAATGGGCCAGGCGCCTGTCGGGATGCGAACGCGAGGTCTTCGCCGATCGCATCCGCTCGGCCTATGAGGAGCTCCGCGGCCGGACATGCCGCGCCGATCTGAGCAGCGCCGAATTCGATCAGATGTGCTTTGGCGAAACCTTGCTGCGGCGCGTGCTCGATCCGCGCGTGGTGCGGTCGATCGCACAAATGACCCGATTTTCCGGCGAGCCCGTGACGGCGGCGAGCAGCGCGGCGGAAGCGGGGTTGTCCGCCTCGCGTTTCCTGCATCTGTTCAAGGAGGAGACCGGAATCTCGTTCCGTTCGTTCCGGGCCTGGAAGCGCGCGCGGCATCTGTTGCATTTCGCCAACCAGGATCTCAACCTGGCGCATCTCGCGCAGGATATCGGCTATCCCGATTCGACGCATTTCAGCCATTCGATCCGCAGGTTCTATGGGCTGATGCCGCGCGCGATCTTTTCCGGCTCGCGCGACCTTGCGATCTATCGCAGCGGCGGGCCTGCAGGAGAAGTCGTGCTTCCATAGAGCGAGCGTCTAGAACGCCGTCCCGATTTCTGGGACGGCGCTGAGGAGACGATGCAGCTTTCACTTCGTCAGTGGACAGCCGCTATCCTTGGCGGCGAAGAACGCCTTGTCGCCGGGGACGACGGCGAGCTGCTTGTAGTAGTCCCATGGCTTCTTGGATTCGGACGGCTTCTTGACCTCGAACAGATAGAGGTCATGCACCATGCGGCCGTTCTCCAGGACCTTGCCTTTCGCGAAAGCGTCGTCGACCGGCAATTCCTTCAGCTTCTTGACGACCGCTTCCGAATCCTTGGTGCCGGCGGCTTTCACTGCCTTGAGATAGCTCAGCGTCGCCGAATAGGTGCCGGCATGGATCATGCTCGGCATGTGGCCGGTGCGCTTGATGAAGCGCTCGCTGAACGCGCGGGTCTTGTCGTCGTGGTCCCAGTAGAACCCTTCCGTGAGGATCAGGCCTTGGGCTGCCTCAAGTCCGAGGCCATGCACTTCGGACAATGTCATCAACAGCCCGGCAAGCTTCTGGCCGCCCTTGACGATGCCGAACTCGGCCGCCTGCTTGATCGAATTGGTGGTGTCGAGGCCGGCATTGGCGAGCCCGACGATCTTGGCCTTCGAGCTCTGCGCCTGCAGCAGGAAGGAGGAGAAGTCGGACGAGTTCAGCGGGATGCGAACCGAGCCGAGCACCTTGCCGCCCTTGGACGTCACGATATCGGTGGTGTCCTTTTCCAGCGCATAGCCGAACGCGTAGTCGGCGGTCAGGAAAAACCAGGTGTCGCCGCCGGCCTCCACCAGCGCGCCGCCGGTGCCGACCGCAAGTGCACGGGTGTCATAGGCCCAATGGAAGCTGTAAGGCGTGCAGGCGTCGCCGCTGATGCGCGAGGTCGCAGCGCCCACGACGATGTCGATCTTCTTCTTTTCCTTGGAAAGGTCCTGCACCGCGAGCGCGACCGACGACGTGGTCAGCTCCGTGATCATGTCGACGCCCTCGGTATCGTACCAGCGCCGCGCGATCGAGGTCGCAAGATCAGGCTTGTTCTGATGGTCGGCCGTGACCAGCTCGACTTTTTGGCCGAGCACTTCGCCGCCGAAATCCTCGATCGCCATCCTGGCGGCTTCCAGCGAATATTTGCCGCCGTAATCGGCATAGACGCCGGACTGATCGTTCAGAATGCCGATTTTGACGCCCTGCGCCAACGCCGGTGCTGCCAGCAATACAGCACCCACCGCGACAGCCGCCAACAATCCCGATTTCATGTTTTCTTGCCTCCCAGCACAATTCATCGCTTGTATGATATTTAATAACCCTGCGCCTGCCCATCTATTTCGCGTAAGCCAAAAGTAGCGAGTAGCGAAGACGTGGGCCGCGGGGGAGCTATGGGGCGGGCGCCGGCTCGGGCTTTTTACGCTTCGCGCCGTCAGCCAGGTTGCGGACCACCATGTAGAAGATCGGCGTGAAGATCAGCCCGAACAGCGTCACGCCCAGCATGCCGAAGAACACCGCGACGCCGACCGCCTGCCGCATCTCCGAGCCCGAGCCGGTGGAAACGACCAGCGGCAGCACGCCGAGAATGAAGGCGAACGAGGTCATCAGGATCGGTCGCAGGCGCAGCCGGCAGGCCTCGATCACGGCATCAAGGCGATCGCGGCCCTCGTTCTCGATATCGCGGGCGAACTCCACGATCAGGATCGCATTCTTGGCGGCAAGCCCGACCAGCACCACGAAGCCGATCTGGGTCAGGATATTGACATCCTGTCCCATGATCCGCACACCGATGGTGGCGGCGAACAGGCACATCGGCACGATCAGGATGACTGCGAACGGGAGTGTCCAGCTGCCATATTGCGCGGCCAGCACCAGGAACACGAACAGCACGCAGATCGGGAACACGAGCAAGCCCGCATTGCCGCCGGTGACCTGCTGATAGGACAGATCCGTCCATTCGAAGGAGAAGCCGCTCGGCAGCGTCTCGTCCGCGAGCCGCTTCATGGTGTTGATAGCGGTTGCCGAGCTGACGCCGGGCAGCCCTTCGCCCTGCAACTCGGATGCTGGATAGAGATTGTAGCGCGCCACGCGATCGGGGCCCGAGATGTCGCGGAAATCCACCACGCTGCCGAGCATCACCATGTCGCCATTGGCGTTACGGGTGCGCAGCCGCGACAGGTCGGCGCGCTCTTTTCGAAATGGCAGGTCGGCCTGCGCGGTCACGTGATAGGTGCGCCCGAACAGATTGAAGTCGTTGACATAGGCCGAACCGAAATAGGTCTCGATGGTGTCAGTGATGTTCGCGATGGGAACACCGAGCTTTTGCGCCCTGACGCGATCGATGTCGACGAACACCTGCGGCGTATTTGCCGAAAACGGCGAGAACACCGACGTCAGTCCCGGCGCCTTGCGCGCCGCGTTGACCAGTTCGTCGGTCGCCGCCGCCAGCAGTTCGGCACCTCGGCCTTGTCGATCCTGGATGCGCATGGTGAAGCCGCCGCCGGTGCCGATGCCGGGAATCGAAGGTGGCGGAATCACGATGATGAACGCGCCTTCGATGGCCGAAAGCCGCTTGCGCAGGTTGGCCGTAATCGCGGCCGCCGTCAGGCCCTTCTTCAGGCGTATCTCCGGCTCCTCGAACACCGGAAACAGCGCAGCCGCGTTGCTTGCCTGGGTCCGGGTCGCTCCGGACAGGCCCGCGAATGCAGCCACGCGGATGATGCCGGGCGTATCGAGCGCGATGCTCTCGATCCGGCGGACGATCTCGGTCGTTCGCGCCAGCGAGGCCGCGCCCGGCAATTGCGCCGACACAATGACGTAGCCGCGGTCCTGCGCCGGGATGTAGCCCTGCGGCGTGGTCGCAAGCAGCCAGCCTGCGCTGCCGATCAGCACAACATAGATCAGCAGCATCACCACGCGGTGCCGGATCACGAAGCCGGCGGCGCTGGCGTAACCAACCGACAGCCGGTCGAAGCCGCGGTTGAAGACGCCGGTGAATTTTTGCCAGCCGCGCGCGAGCAGGTTCCATGCGGCCGGCGGCCGCTTCTCCTCGAGCGGGATGAGGATCTGCGAGGCAAGCGCCGGCGACAGCGTCAGCGAGCAGAAGCAGGAGATCGCGGTTGCGACCGCGATGGTGACCGCGAATTGCTGGAAGAACTGCCCGGAAATTCCGCCCAGGAACGCCGTGGGCACGAACACCGCGCACAGCACCAGCGCGATCGAGACCAGCGCGCCGCCGACCTCCTCCATCGTCTTCAGCGCCGCATCGCGCCGGCTCATGCCATGCTCGAGATGGCGCTCGACATTCTCGACCACGACAATGGCGTCGTCGACCACGATGCCGACCGCGAGCACGAGGCCGAACAGCGTGAGGTTGTTGATGGCAAAGCCAAGCGCGGCCATCGCGGCAAAGGTCCCAACCAGCGACACCGGGATCGCCACGATCGGGATGATCGCCGGGCGCCAGCCCTGCAGGAATACCAGCACCACGATGACGACCAGGATCATCGCCTCGTAGATCGTCTTGATCAGCTCGGAGATCGACTGGGCGATGAATTCAGTCGGGTTATAGCCGATATTGTAGTCGAGCCCCTTCGGGAAGCTCGCCTTCAATTTCGTCATGGTGTCGGAAATGCCCTTGGCGGTCGCGAGTGCGTTCGAGCCCGGGCGCTGCGTCACCAGCATCGCGACCGCGGTTTTCCGCAACAGGAAACTGTTGGTGGAATAATCGAGCGCACCGAGCTCGATCCGCGCCACGTCACGCAGCCGCACGATGCGGCCGTCCTGGCCCGCCTTGACGACAATATCCTCGAACTGGGATGGGTCCTTCAGTCGGCCGGTAAAGGTCAGGTTCGGCTGGAAGGCGCGGTCGGCGATCGGCGGGCTCGCAAATTGGCCGCCGGTGATCTGCAGGTTCTGGGCGCGGATCGCGGCGACCACATCGCCCGCGGTCAGGCCGAGGTTCGAGATCTTGTCGGGATCGAGCCACAGCCGCATCGAATAATCGCGTGCGCCAAAGATCTGGATGTCGCCGATGCCGTCGAGCCGCAGCAACTGGTCGCGGATCTGCAACAGCGCGTAGTTGGAGATGTAGAGCTGGTCGAACGTGTCGTCGGGCGACAGCATGAACACGACCATCAGGATGTCGGGGCTGTTCTTGCGCGTGACGACGCCGTTGCGCTGCACCTCTTCGGGCAATTGCGGCTGCGCAATCGCAACGCGGTTCTGGACCAGCACCTGCGCCTTGTCGAGATCGGTGCCAAGCTTGAAGGTGACGGTGATGGTGAGTTGGCCGTTCGAGGTCGCCTGGCTGTAGAGATACAGCATGTCCTCGACGCCGTTGATCTGCTGCTCGATCGGAGCCGCCACCGTGTCGGAAATGGTTTGCGCCGAAGCGCCCGGATATTGCGCGGTGACCACCACGGTCGGCGGCACCACCTGCGGATATTCGGCGACGGGCAGCGTGGTGTAGGCGATCGCGCCGACGATCAGCAGCACGATCGACAGCACCATCGCCAGGATGGGCTGATTGATGGAAAGGCGGCCGAGATTCATGTCTTGTCACCGGTCTTGCCACCGGCCGGCGCGGCTGCGGGATGCGGAGTGACCTTGGCGCCCACGCGGGCGCGCTGGATGCCGTCGACAATGACCCTGTCCTCCGGCTTCAGCCCCTCGCGGACCACGCGCAGGCCGTCGTCCAGCGGCCCGAGCACCACTGCGCGCGCTTCCACCGTGTCGTCGTCCTTCACCACGAACACGGTCTTGCGCGACTGGTCGGTCGCGATCGCGGTGTCCGGCAACAACAGCGCCTCGTAGGGCGAGCTTCCGATCAGCCGCACCCGGCCGAACTGGCCCGGGAGGATCGAGAGGTCATGGTTCGGGATCACGGCGCGGCTGCGCAGCGTGCCGGTCGAGACATCGAGGCGGTTGTCGATAAAATCCATCTTGCCGTCATGCGAAGGCTTGGTCTCGCCTGACAGCGTCACCTGCACCAGATTGGGCGTGTCGCGCGAGCTCGGCCGCTTGCCCTCGAACCAGAGCTTGTTGTTCCTGAGATACGTCGCCTCGTCGACGTCGAAATAGATGTAGATAGGATCCATCGAGACGATGGTGGTAAGCAACGTCGACGCGCCGGCGTCGCTGCCGCTCACAAGGTTGCCGATACTGACGAGATGGCGGCTGACCCGGCCGGTGATCGGCGCCATCACGTGCGTGAACTCGACGTTGAGCTGGGCCGCCTTCAGCGCGCCTTCGGCGACGGTCTCGGCGGCGTGCGCGGCCTGCAAAGCCTGGCGACGCTGGTCGACGACCTGTTCGGAGACTGCGCTGGTCTGGACAAGGTTCAGCCCGCGATCGAGCTCGCGCTTGGCGAGTTCCGCCTTGGCCCGCGCGTCCGCAAGCTGGCCGTCGGCCTGTGTCGCCACCGCCTCGAACGGCCGCGGGTCGATGATGTAGAGCAGGTCGCCGGCATGCACCATGTCGCCGTCCTTGAACTCGACATTGGTGACAAAGCCGCCGACCCGGGCGCGGACCGACACCTCTTCGACCGCCTCGAAGCGGCCGGTGAACTCGTCCCAATCGGTGACGGTGCGCTTGGTCGGCTGCGCGACGGTCACCGGCGGCGCCGCGGCGGCCGCGGCCTGCTGCTGCGGCTTTTCGCTGCAGCCCGCCAGCCCGACGGCGAGCAGGACAGCCAAAGGCCTGATGCCGCGGAGGCCGGAGATGTTAAAGGTAAAATCCCGAAATGAAGGCACCGACGGTTCGGTCGCACTCAAGGTCGTCTCCTTTGCACCGTGCCGCGGTCGAAACCGGCGGCCGGTGGTCGGTTCGAGAGGATCACAAGATGAGCCCGGCTCGTCGCCAGTTCAAGGGGGCTTGCAGCGAGCCAATGCGTACATAATCCTTCACGCGCGGCGGTTTCGTGACAGGAAAACAATCGTCTCGGCTGCCGGGGATTTCATCAATGCCGGCCAATAATGAGCCGGACGTCGAATACTGACGGGCGCAGGGTCTTGGAAGGCGCGAGCGCGAGGCCGCGAAGCCGGTTTTTGCGCAGCGGAAAATGTTCGGCGTTCGAGGTCATAGGGCCACGCGAAGATCGGTCGCCATGACGATGGCCGGCCATCTTCGGGCATGACGTCGCCGATTTGCTCCGTTACACTGTTATCAAAACATATGAGATGTCCCGGGAGGACAAGCGCGTGCACAAGGGGCGTGTCGTTTTCGGCACCATGGACGAGGTCGTGTTCGGCCGGCCGGCTGCGGCGGCGATTGTCGCGCAGATGGACCGGCTCGCAGCCGCCCGCGCGTTCCTGATGGTTTCCGGCACGCTCAACCGCGAAACCGATGAAATCGAAAAGATACGCCGGGCGCTGGGACCTCGCTGCGCCGCCACCTTCGATGCGATGCCGCAACACACGCCGCGCGAGGCCGTGATCGCCGCAGCCGAACAGGCGCGCGCCGCGGGCGCCGATCTGATCGTCACCGTCGGCGGCGGCTCGATCACCGATGGCGCCAAAGCGGTGCAGCTTTGCCTCGCCAACAATATCCGCTCGGTCGAGGGCGTCGATGCCATCCGCGCGGTGCGAGGCGTCGTACCAGCGATGAACCCGCCGACGGTGCGCCAGGTCAGCGTGCCGACGACGATTGCCGGCGGTGAGTTCTCGGCGATTGCCGGCGTCACCAATGCGGCCACCCACGTCAAGGAAATGCTGCGCCATGAGCTCACCATGCCAAGCGCGGTCATCCTCGACCCCGCCATCACCGTGCACACGCCGGAATGGCTGTTCCTGTCGACCGGCATCCGCGCCGTCGATCATTGCGTCGAAGGCATCTGCTCGCGTGAGGCGCATCCCTTCGCCGACGCGCAGGCGCTGCACGGTCTTGCGATGCTGGCGAAGGGGCTGCCACGGGTGAAGGCCGACGCTTCCGATCTCGATGCGCGGATGGATTGCCAGATCGGCACCTGGCTTTCGACTGGGCCGCTCACGTCAGGCGTGCCGATGGGCGCAAGCCACGGCATCGGTTATGTGCTCGGCGCCGCCTATGGTGTGTCGCATGGATATACATCCTGCGTGATGCTGCCCTCGGTGATGCGCTGGAATATTTCCGCCAACGCCGAAAGGCAGGCATTGGTTGCCGCCGCGATGGGGCGGCCGGCCGAAGATGCCGGCGACGTGCTGGACGATTTCATCCGCGGGCTCGGCATGCCGCGCAGCCTGCGCGAGGTGCGCGTCGGGCCGGAGCATTTCGATAAGATCGCCGAGCTGGCCATGGCGACGCCGTGGGTGCCGCGCAATCCGCGCAAGATCGAGGGGCCGGCGCAGGTGCACGAGATCCTTCAATTGGCCGCATAGGGGGACTGGACCGCGATGTATACCGGCAGGCACGTTCATCTTCGTCCGCTGCAGCCCGCCTTCATCATGGCGAGCACCGGTGAGGCCGTGACTTATCGGGAGCTGGAGGCGCGATGCAATCGCCTGGCGCATCTGTTTCGCAATCGCGGCTTGAAGCGGCTCGATCACTACGCGATCTTCATGGAGAACAATAATCGTTACCTCGAAGCCTGCGGCGCGGGCGAGCGGTCGGGCCTCTATTTCACCTGCGTGAACTCCTACCTGACCGCGGGCGAACTCGCCTACATCCTCAACAACAGCCAGTCGCGCGTCCTGATCACGTCTCTGGCGAAACTCGACGTCGCGCGCGAGGCCCTGAGGCAATGTCCCAAGGTCGAGCTTTGCATCGTCGCCGATGGCGTGGGCGAGAGCGAGCGCATCGTCGGCCTTGCGGAGGCGACCAGGGGCCTGCCGAAAACGCCGATCGCGGACGAATCCGTTGGCACGGCGATGCTCTATTCGTCGGGGACGACCGGCCGGCCAAAGGGCATTCTGCGCCCGCTGCCGGAGCAGCCGCCGGCGCAGCAACTGCCGATGTTCGATTTCCTGCAGAAGCTTTGGCAGTATCGCGAGGGCATGATCTATCTGTCGCCCGCGCCGCTGTATCATTCCGCGCCGCAGGCGGCGGTGAACCTGATGATCCGGATCGGCGGCACCGTCGTCATCATGGAGAAGTTCGAGCCTGAAAATTATCTCGAACTGATCGAAAAATGGGGCGTCACCCACAGCCAGTTGGTGCCGACCATGTTCTCGCGGATGCTGAAGCTGCCGGAGGAGGTGCGCAAGCGATACGATCTCTCATCCCTTGAAATCGCCATCCATGCCGCGGCGCCGTGTCCAGCGCTGGTGAAGGAGGACATGATCAGATGGTGGGGGCCGATCATCCAGGAATATTATGGCGCGACCGAAGGCCTCGGCTTCACCGCCTGCAACAGCGAGGAATGGCTGGCGCATCGCGGCACGGTCGGCAAGGTGCTGCTCGGCGATCTGCATATTCTCGATGAGAACATGCAGGCGTGCCCGACCGGTGCCGCCGGCACGGTGTGGTTCAAGACTGCGTCGTCCTTTGAATATTTCAACGATCCGGAGCGCACCCAAGAAGCACGCTCGCCGGACGGCAGCATGAGCACGGTCGGCGATGTCGGCTATGTCGATGCCGACCGCTATCTCTATCTTACCGACCGTGCGACCTTCATGATCATCTCGGGCGGCGTCAACATCTATCCGCAGGAGTGCGAGAATCTCCTGATCACCCATCCGAAGATCGCGGACGCCGCGGTGTTCGGCGTTCCCAACGCCGATCTCGGCGAGGAGGTGAAGGCGGTGGTGCAGCCGATGCCGGACATCGTGCCGTGCGAGGCGCTCGCGGAGGAGCTGATCGCGTTCTGTGGCCAGTCGCTGGCGCGCCAGAAGGTGCCGCGCTCGATCGACTTCGAGGAAGAGTTGCCGCGGCTTCCGACCGGAAAGCTCTACAAGCGGCTGCTGCGCGACCGCTACTGGGGCAACAAGGATTCGCGGATCGTGTGAGTCCGAGCGGACTGAGGTTGCGTGATCGAAGCGGCAGAGCCGAACGCAACACAATATCATCATTTCGGTTGACTACACGTCAGCGCGCCTTGCGTACAAGTCGACATCAAAACTGTCGTGGTGCACCCGGTTCAAAAAGAAAATGAACAGAAAACTCTTTGGTACGAAAATACTGTCGCTGGAGTCGTGGCTGTTGCTGGAGTGTTAGTTTTTGCCGGCGGACCGGCGGCAGGTCAGAGTTTCAACCAGTTCATTGGTTTCGGCGATAGCACGATCGACAGCGGCGCTTATCGCAGTCTTGCATCGCCTGGCGGCAGAGCGACTTTCAACGGGATGTGGCCCGCCGCAGTCGCCGCGGGTGCGGGCAAGCCAACCTCGAGTCCGGGGCTGATGAGCTCCGAGGCGTTGGCGGCCGCGTTCGGCTTGTCGGCCATTCCATCCGATCAGGGCGGCACGAACTACGCCACGTCTGGCGCCAAGAACGTCACTGTCAACAATACGCAGAGCGGCGGCTTTGGGGCGGCCGTTCCGACCGCGACGCAGATCGCCAACTATCTGACGGCCAATGGCGGCCGCGCCAATCCCAACGCGCTCTATCTGATCAGCTCCGGCGGCAATGATATTGCGTTTGCCACCGGCAATTCGGGCACGGGACCGTTTCCGGCCAACCCGCAGGCTTATCTCGTCTCGGCCGCCCAAGGTCTTGCGAGTGCGGTTGCGAACCTGCAGGCGGCGGGGGCGCGCTTCATTGTCGTTCCGAATCAGCCGTTCTCATTTGACGGCACGAAGGTGCGGCAGGACCGTCTGCTCTATAGCCAAACCCTGTGGTCCAGCCTTGCGGCGTCCGGGGTGAACTTCATCCCGGCCGATTACAACGCGATGCGGCTCGCAATCGCCTCCAATCCGGCGCTATTCGGTTTCCAGTTCATCGACACCAATCACCCGGCGTGCACGCAGCCTGCGGGCGTCAACTCCGCCTGGGCGCTGCTCTGCTCGTCCAGTCCCGCCGCGCCGTCGCACCTCGTGGCGCCCAACGCCGACCAGACGCGCCTGTTCGCCGATGACCAGCACCTGACGACCGCGGGCCAGAAGATCCTCGCAGATTACGAGTACAGCCTGATCGTCGCGCCGAGCGGGATTTCGTTCCTGGCGGAAATTCCGGTGAAGACGCGGGCGGCGATGGTCGATTCCATCTTCAACCAGATCGCGATCTCTGAGCGGCAGCGCCGCACCGGCACGTTCAACGTCTGGGTCACCGGCGACGTCGCTTCGCTCGCGGTGAATTCCGGGGCTCAGGGGTTTCC
>WNFD01020092.1_pt1 | contig 12716 bp, 13 predicted proteins | sample 5400491 | NCBI WGS metagenome assembly WNFD01 (sample SAMN13153343, study PRJNA577476) | soil metagenome | isolation source: 120 cm saprolite under Douglas fir tree site 2 hole 2 replicate 2 | place: USA:California | collected 2015-04-18 | reverse complement strand
AATGACAGAGCGTTGTTAGTTGCTTATATCAAGGCCGGTTTCGCGTCGGCAAAATGGAGTTCGGGGACGCGCGGCAGCACGCCACATTCGTATGCGTAACGGTAGAAAAGTCGCAGGCCGTCGAGGCAGTCTTCATCCAAATAATAATGAATGTTGGTGGTGAGGTATTGGCGGACGTCTTCTTCGCTCAAGCCCAGTTTCGGTGCCCATGTCCGAGTGATGTGCGCAAGGGTGGCGGGCATCAGGCCATGGTCGCGGGATTCCTGGAAAATGGCGGCCAGGTCCAGGCGAGAATCCTTCGTCGCATCTTGCCGGACCGCCCAGAAGGCGAACACGAACGGCTTACCGGTGAAGCGGTTCCACTCCTCCGCCAGGTCCCAGGTTCTGTACTGCGAGCGATCTACTTGCAGGGCGGGATCGCCGATCAGCAGGCAGGCGTCGTGCGTGGCCAGCATGGGATCGAGATCTGGGGGAAGGGAACTGAACTGCCTGCCGCCGCCCCAGTATTTTTCAAACAATACGCGAGTAAGGGCCACGGAGGTCAGGGAAGAACTGTCGAGCGCGACGGTGTTGATGGCGTCCAGCGGCTTATGGCTGACCAGCAGGATGGAGCGGACGGCATTTCTTGAGGCGATGCAGACTCCCGGCAGGATGGCAAGATTGGGAATGGTTGCGTAGGCGGCGGAAGGGATGATTCCGATGTCTGCCGTTCCGTGTTCCAATTCCGCAGCACACTGGGAGGGCAAGGTGTAAGCGATGTCGAAAGTGGAGCCGGCTGGCCCGTGCTCGAAGTCCCACATCAAGGGCGCAGTGTTTAGATAAGAGATGGCGGAAATGCGAAGACGGGTCATTAGAATCGGCTACTGGCTTCTAGCTGCTAGCTTCCAGCAAACTTTGGATGCCGCGCCTTTCTGACGCGGAAACAAAGCGCTACGCCGGGCTGTCCTTTTTCTGCGCGACTTCGATGCGGGCTTGCGCTACCCGGATCTTGGCGGTTGCGCGCGAGAATTCATCTGCCGTCTGCGCCGATTTTATGGACTCCTCGGCGCTTGCCAGGGCGCGCTGTGCTCTACCGACGTCAATTTCATCGGCGCGTTCTACGGTTTCTGCGAGTACGGTCACGCGGTCTTGCAAAACTTCTGCAAATCCCCAGGCAACTGCGAAGCGGTGCGACTGGCCGTTGGCGCGGTATGCGATCTCGCCCGCGCCAAGTTCGGTGATCAGCGGCGCGTGGCCAGGAAGAATTCCGAGATATCCGTTCAGCCCGGGAATTTGGACGGACTCCGCGTTGTCGCGGACGACCATTTTCTCGGGAGTTACGATTTCGAGTTGGAAAGAATCAGGCATAAAAAACAGCTCTTAGCTTTTAGCTGTTGGCCGTTAGCTCTAGCCCACTCAAGCCGGTTTGGCTAAAGGCTAATAGCTAATGGCTAAGAGCTTCTTACGCTGCCGCTTTCGATTTCTCGGCGGCTTCGAGAACCTCGTCAATGGTGCCCTTCATGTAAAACGCCTTCTCGGGAATCTCGTCGTGCTTGCCTTCCACAATCTCCTTGAAGCCTTTCACGGTGTCGGCGACTTTTACGTAGCGGCCGGGAGCGCCGGTGAATTGCTCGGCGACGTGGAAGGGCTGCGACAGGAAGCGCTGGATCTTGCGTGCGCGCGTTACCGTGAGTTTCTGCTCTTCGCTCAATTCGTCCATGCCGAGAATGGCGATGATGTCCTGCAGGTCTTTGTAAGTCTGCAACGTCTTCTTCACCGATTGCGCGACGTCGTAGTGTTCTTGTCCGACAATGCGCGGGTCGAGAATGCGGGAAGTCGAAGCCAGGGGATCAACCGCGGGATAGATTCCGATTTCGGTCAAGGCGCGGGAGAGAACCGTGGTCGCGTCCAAGTGAGCGAACGTAGTTGCAGGCGCGGGGTCGGTGAGGTCGTCCGCGGGGACGTAAATCGCCTGCACCGAAGTGACGGACCCTTTTTTGGTGGAGGTGATCCGTTCCTGCAACTCGCCCATTTCCGTGGCCAGGTTGGGTTGATATCCTACCGCGCTAGGCATGCGTCCCAGCAGAGCCGAAACTTCCGAACCGGCCTGGGTGAAGCGGAAAATGTTGTCAATGAAGAGCAAGGTATCTGCGCCTTCAACGTCACGAAAATATTCTGCGACTGTTAACCCGGTGAGGGCTACGCGCAAGCGGGCGCCCGGTGGTTCGGTCATCTGGCCATAGACCAAGGCGGCCTTTGATTCCTCCGGCTTGCCCGGTTTGATCACCTTCGACTCAGTCATCTCGAGCCACAGGTCGTTGCCCTCGCGGGTCCGCTCACCCACTCCGGCAAATACGGAGAATCCGCCGTGCTGCTTGGCAACGTTATTGATCAATTCCTGGATGATGACCGTCTTGCCCACACCCGCGCCGCCGAATAAACCAATCTTGCCGCCCTTCAGAAACGGCTGGATCAGGTCAATCACTTTGATACCGGTTTCGAACATTTCCGCGGTCGTCGCCTGTTCTTCGAACGAAGGCGCAGCGCGATGGATGGGATGCCGCTCTTTGAAAGCGATGGGGCCAAGGTTATCCACCGGCTCGCCAATCACGTTCATGACACGGCCGAGGGTGCCGGGGCCTACGGGAACGGAAATCGGTCCACCCTGGTCGATGGCTTTCATGCCGCGGACCATGCCGTCAGTGGCCTCCATGGCGACGCAGCGCACGCGGCCTTCGCCGAGATGCTGCTGCACTTCCACAATTACGTTAATTTCTTTGGGGACGGTAAAGCCATCGCTGACTATGCGAAGGGCCTGGTAAATCGGCGGCATGGTCGCCTCGACGAACTGTACGTCCACGGCGGGACCGGTGATTTGGATTACTTTTCCGATGTTATCTGACATGAAAGCTTCTAGCTCCTAGCCGCTAGCTTCTAGCGTGCTCTGTCGTGATGGCAGCAATCTTTTTATTTAACGAGTGAACGTAAATTTCGCTTGTCTTGCTAGAAGCTAGTAGCTAGCAGCTAGAAGCTTCTTTTCACGCTGCTGCTCCACTCACAATCTCAATAATTTCTTTGGTAATTTTCGCCTGGCGGGCCCGGTTCATGGCCAGCGTCAGCGCGTCAATCATGTCACTCGCGTTGCTGGTCGCCGATTCCATAGCCGTCATGCGCGCGGCATGTTCGGCGGCAACTGACTCCAGCAGGGCATGAAGAATCTGTATGCCAACATACTTCGGCAGCAGCGAGCGAAATAGCTGTTGCGGCGGCTGCTCATAAATGTAATCCACGGGCGCCACGGCAAAGGCGGCAGCGTGGGCATCCACTTCGCGCGTGTCCGCGGGACGAATGGAGACCCCTGCGCCTTTGGCGGCTTCGAGGGCGCGCTGCTTGTCTTTGAGCTCCATTCCCTCTGCCTGGGCGATTTCAGGTGCGCCAATGTGCTCGATGGGTAACAACTGCTCCACCACCAGACGCTGCGCAATCACGGACTTGAACTCGTTGTACACGATGTAAACCGAATCAATTTCCGCATTCGCGTAGCGCTCGATTAGGCGATCGGCCAGTTCCGCGGCCAGCGAATATTCGACTTTGTTCAACACGCCCACCTGTTCGCCGACCAGAGTCGTACGCGGAGGCACGGTGGAATCGGCCTTCCTGGGTTCCACCTGCGCGAATCTGCGGCGGAGAAAATCGCGACCCTTGCGGCCAATGGCCTCGAGTTCAATGTTCTTCCCGGATTTCGATTCGATGAAACGCGTCGCGGCTTTCAGGATGTTGGCATTGAAGGCGCCAGCGAGACCTTTGTCACCGGTGACCACGATCAAGAGCACGTTCTGTTCATCCCGCTTTACCAGAAGGGGATGAAGAATTTCTCCGGTCGCGGAATCGTAAACATCCGCTCGCGACACCAGCGACTTTAAAACGTTGGTCAGCATCTGCGCATAAGGACGCGCCGCCAAGGCACGCTCCTGGGCGCGACGCAGTCGGGCCGCAGAAATCATCTTCATGGCGCGGGTGATCTGCCGCGTGTTGATCACGCTGCGAATGCGGCGCCGAATATCGAGAATGTTTGCCATTAGAACAAGCTTCTAGCTATTAGCTCCTAGCTTTTAGCTAAACCCTATTCAACCTAATACCAACTGCAATCCCTTTTCCTTCTGCAAAGGTCCAATGCCACGGATTGCTAGTAGCTAGAAGCTAGTGGCTAGTAGCTACGGCCTGCTGCTCCGCCACGAACGCCTCTTTGCATTCTTTGATCAGCTTTTTCATTTCGGCCTGGATGCTGTCATCCAGAATCTTCTTCTCCATAATGGTGCGCAGCAGGCCGGGGTTTGCCGACTCCACGTAACGGTATAACTCGGCTTCAAAGTCGCGTACTTGCTCGACTGGCATATCGTCGAGGACGCCGCTAGTTCCGGCAAAGATCATCAGGATTTGCTTGGAAAACGGCAGGGGCGAGAATTGTTTCTGCTTCAGGGCCTCGACCAGGCGCTGTCCGCGATTGAGTTGTGCCTGCGTAGCTTTGTCCAGGTCGCTGCCGAATTGTGAAAAGGCTGCCAGCTCACGGTATTGCGCGAGATCCAGTTTTAGACTGCCGGCAACCTGGCGCATCGCCTTAATTTGGGCGCTGCCGCCGACGCGGCTGACGGACAATCCCACGTTCACCGCCGGGCGAACGCCCTGATTGAACAGGTCGGTTTCCAGATAAATCTGGCCGTCGGTAATAGAGATGACGTTGGTCGGAATGTATGCTGACACGTCGCCCGCCTGAGTTTCGATGATGGGCAGCGCGGTCAGCGAGCCGCCGCCGTTCTTGTCGCTCAACTTGGACGCGCGCTCCAGCAGGCGCGAGTGGAGATAGAACACGTCTCCTGGATAGGCTTCGCGGCCGGGCGGACGGCGCAACAGCAGCGAAATTTCGCGGTACGACGCGGCGTGCTTCGAAAGATCGTCATAGATGACGAGCGCGTGGCGCTTGGTATCGCGAAAGTACTCGCCCATGGCGCATGCCGCATAGGGAGCGATGTACTGCATGGGAGCGGGCTCGGAAGCCGATGCCGCGAGCACGATGGTGTAATCCATTGCGCCGTAGTCAGAGAGGATCTTGACTACCTGAGCAATGGACGATCGCTTCTGCCCGACGGCGCAGTAAATGCAAATCAGGTCGTTGCCCTTGTTGTTGATGATGGTGTCAATGGCAATCGCGGTCTTTCCAGTCTGGCGGTCGCCGATGATGAGTTCGCGCTGGCCGCGGCCGATGGGAATCATGCTGTCGATCGCTTTGATTCCGGTCGCCATGGGCTCGCGCACCGGCTGGCGATCAATGACGCCCGGCGCGAGGCGCTCGAGAGCGATGAACTTGTCGGTCGAAATCGGACCCTTGTCGTCGATAGGCTGGCCGAGCGCGTTCACAACACGGCCGATCATGGCGTCGCCGACGGGGACGCTCATGATGCGTCCGGTACGCTTAACCTCATCGCCTTCTTTGATCTCGGTGTATTCGCCGAGGAGCACCACGCCGACCTGATCTTCTTCCAGGTTCATGGCGATGCCGGCGAGGCCGTGCGGGAACGAGAGCAGTTCGCCGGCCATGACTTTGTCCAGGCCATGTACGCGGGCGATGCCATCGCCGAGGGTGAGCACGGTGCCGACTTCATCCACCGCAATCTTGACTTCGTAATTCTCAATCTGCTGGCGGATTAATTGGGTAATTTCGTCTGCTTTGATTTGCATAAATTCAGCTCTCAGCTGTTAGCCTTTAGCTCTTAGCGTTGCTCCGCGAACTTTGCGGCGTTTCTTTGCGATCTTTGCGGTTAAATGCCCTTCGGTCGGGCAGTCCAGTCTGGCTCCAAGCTAAAAGCTAAGAGCTAGCAGCTAAAAGCTGCCTCATCCTCTCCAACTGTCCCTTTACCGAGCCGTCGTACACGGTGCTGCCTACGCGGGCGATTGCGCCACCTAGGATTGCCGCATCCTTTGTATAGCTAGCGCGGATTCGCTTGCTGGTTACCTTTGCCAGATCTTGCTCGAGTCGTGTGCGCTCTTCGGCGCTCAACTCGCGTGCTGTGGTTACTTCGGCTTCGGCGAATCCCAGGCGCTGGTTCAGTTCCTGCGCGAACTGGGTGACGATTTCGCTGATGAATCTTGTACGGCGATGATCAATCAGCACAGCAACAAAATTCCGCACTGGGCGCGAAATCCCCGCGCGCTGCACGATGCTGTCGAGCACCCTGCGCTTTTGTTCGGCGGCGATCGAAGGCGCGTCCCAGACTTCGCGAAGGCCTTTGTTGTCCCTCGCAAAAGCCGCCATCTGCTGCGCTTCGGCCAGGGTCACCGCGGGATCGAGGCGCATAGACAGCGTACGTGTTGGTGACAGTCGCCATGAATTAGGAGATCACGCTTTCTTCCCCGGGACGCCATCGCCCGAAAGCTCTTTTGCGAACCTGCGAACCAATGCTTGGTCGGTGGGCGCATCCACTCGAATCTGCTGGCTGGCCAGCGTGACTGCCAGGTCGGCGGCATGTGCGGTCAATTCGCGGCGCGCAGCTCGCGCCGCCGCGGCAATCTCCTGTTGGGCCGACTCGATAATCCGGCGGGCATCTTCCTCGGCGGCAGCTTTGATCCTTTCCTCTTCCGCGGCCGCGCTGGCTTGGGCGGTTGCCTGCATCTGTTCGATTTCTTCGCCCAGACGGCCAAGGCGCGATTCGATTTCGGAGAGGCGGCGATTGGCGTCCTCGCTGGCGGCGCGTGCTTCAGCGAGGGATTTCTGAATTGTGGCGGTGCGACTGCGGAACATCGCGGGTAAATTTTTCTTCGAGAACCAAACCACCACGCCCGCAACGATGGCAAAATTCAGTACCACGGCCAGCCAGTACGCGCCGTCTATGCTCAGTCCGGTAATTTTGGAAAGCAGTTTCACTGAGGCAGAGTGCTTGAACGGGGTGGTTTCGTCGTCGCCTGATGTTTCCTTGGATTGGCTGGAACTCGATTGGTCGGAAGTCGATTCGCTGGAAGGCGAAGCGGAAGCCTTCTGCGCGGACGAGTCTGCGGGCTGCGATTCAGACGACTGCGCCAACCCAAATACCGAGAGTAGGATTGCCGCGGCCAGCAGCAATCCGAGCTTCCTGAGTCTGGGCTTTCTGAATTTGGCGTAGCTTGTCATCATCATTAGCCACCCGCCTGCGCCAATGCCGGCGCAAGCACGATGCGGATGATTTCCGACGCTAGCCGTCCGGCCTCGGCTTCCAGCGTAGTCTGGGCCGTCAGCTTGTCCTGTTCGATAGCCGCCCGCGCCTGTTGCACCTGTGCATGAGACTGAGTTCGAGCTTCGGCGAGCGCCGCCTCGCGAGCCTTCGCAGCCAGCGCGCGGCGCGCTTCCTGGGCTTTCAGAATTGCAATCCTCGCGTCACGCAACTTTTGTTCGTACTCGGCAGTCCGCTGCTCGGCCAGGGCAATGTCGGCCCGTGCCTTCTCGATTGCACCCTGCGTGCGGGCGTGCCGCTCGGCCAGAACCCGCATCAGCGGCTTATGGACGAGCACCGTGTACAGTCCATACAGCAAAAGAAAAAAAATAATGGTTGGGACGGAACCAAGCAGTAATTCGCTTATTTGTCGGAACGTTTCATCCATTATTGTCTGCTAGGTAGTGACCGGGCGAAAGGTCGCTTTCGAATGCTCAGGAACCATTAAATTTAGCAGTTTGCGAGGATTAGTGTCAACGAACGCACGGTCCGGAAATCGGCCGTTTCGAATTAGCGCAGACAAATCTTGGCGCGATAACTGTTCCCAAAATCATACGGATTTTACTGTATCGACGGGACGGTGCTTCGTTCGATACCTTACAGAAGTGCCAGCCCATACCGAAGCCCGCATTCAACAGCTTTGTACCGAGGCCCTAGCGGTCAAAACTCAATCCGACGTGGATCGGGTTATCCCAGAACTGCGGGCTGCTCTCGAGGAACATATTTCCCTGGCGAAATGTTCCCTCGAACTGCAGGCGAGCGCGTTTGCCCTTCTCAACGGATTGACCAGTAAAAATTCACCAAAGGCTTGATTCCGAGATTGCAGCAGACTGAAAAGTCAAAACAGCGCACGCACCTCGGATTGATTCTTATCCCGCAGTGCGTTCCTGGCTGAGTTTATCGCGGAAATCGTCCAGAGTAAAAAGCGGAATATAACGCGCGATTTTGGCGCGGATCTTGTCGCCGCCGCCTTCTTTGCGGTCAACGAGTGTGATTGCGGCCACCACTTTGCAACCCGCTTGCCCCGCGTCTTCAATGGCCTTGAGCACCGAGCCGCCAGCGGTGACAACGTCATCCACGATCACAACTTTAGTGCCCGGCTTGGGTGCATTCTCAATCAGGTTCTTGGTGCCGTGGGTCTTGGCTTCTTTGCGGACGAAGAAACCGTCGATGGCGAGGCCGCGCTGCCGCGCCTTCATCATGACCGCGACGATGATCGGGTCGGCGCCGTGGGTTAGCCCGCCGATGGCGAGCGGTTTTTCGGGGAGTTCCTGAATCACGTCGAGGACGGCGTCGCCGACTAAATCAGCTCCTTCGGAGTTGAGCGTGAGCCTTCGGCAGTCGAAATAGTGGTTCGACTGCTTTCCGCTGCTCAGGGTGATGGGGCCGAGAATGAGGGCGCGTTCTGCCAGTAGAGCCCTGAGCTTCTCGCGGGTGGATTCTTTGGTCATCGTAATGTTTAGGATAACAGTACTCCGCACACTGTTGCCCCTATCGAAACCGCGAATGAGCGGGCACACCTGACTGCCTGCGCTTGCGAAAAACCCGGGAGCCAGGAACTGAATCTAACTCTGGTTTGCAATTTCCCGGCGCAAGTCTTCCCAAATGCTTTCCGGCATGGAGAGGAAAGTTCTGACTACCTCGGGGTCAAACTGGGCGCCTGAACAGCTCTGGATTTCTTCTCTCGCCGCGCTGATGGACCTGGCAAAACGGTATGGCCGGTCGGAAGTCATCGCTTCCAGGGTGTTCGCCACTGCGGCAATTCTTGCGCCATGCGGAATCTGCTCGCCCCTGAGTCCGCGCGGGCATCCTGTACCGTCATAGCGTTCTTGATGGCAATACACGATCTCTGCTGCCTCTTGCATGAATGGGACCCGGTTCAAAATCTGGTAGCCATGCTGGCAATACTGGCGCACGACAACGACCTCGTCCTCGGTCAGCGCGCCAGGTTTCCGTAGAATGGACTCGGGAACTGCGATCTTGCCGAGGTCGAGGAGGAATGCGCCGCGAGCGATCACCTTGATGAGGTCCTGATCGAGGCCCGTCGCTCTGGCGATGGCTATGGAGAACGCAGTGACCCGCTTTGAGTGACCAGCGGCCGAGGACGCCTTCAAGTCGAGCGCATCGCCAAGAAGTTCAAGAGCTATGTCGTAGGCTCTTTCCCCAACCGCTGGGCGGCCCTTCAATCGTATCCCGCGCTGCTCCAAGGCCCGGCGAACCGCCGCCATTAAGGCCTCTCTCCTGAAAGGCTTCAGGAGGTAATCGCAAGCTCCAGCCCGCATAAAGTCGAGAGCTACAGAAAGGTCCGGTGACCCGTTCATTATGACTACCGGTACGTCGGGGTACTTGGCCTTGGCGCATTCCAGCAGCCTGGTGGGATCGGGTCCCACGGTCGGACTGCATAAAATCATTCCGATCTCATTGTCCGACTCGAGTATGGCCAGGGCTTCCCGATCGTTGTTGGCTTTCCGGCACAGATAATTTGCGGAGCCCAGCGCGGCAATTAAAAACTCGCAAATGAGATCGTCGTCCACGACGAGGATGCGTTCGGCCATTGTCCTCCCGGATGCCAAGCTGGCGACGAAAGAACCAGCATTATGCTGCCTGGCCCTTCACTTCGACGCCCGCCCACTTTTCCAGCAGCAGCAGGGTGGCGGCGTAGTCGAGGTCGGCGTGGCCGTCTTCGATGGCCATTTCGTAAACCTCTTCCACGGTTTCGAGGGCGGGGAGTTTTACGCGGACTTCTTTAGCGGCGTCGAGGGCGAGGCGGATGTCTTTGCGCATGAGGCGGAGGGGGAAGTTGGCGGAAAAATCTCGGCCCAGAACGAACGGGGCTTTATATTCGACTACGCCTGACTTGACCATTGAGGCGTTCACCAGGGGGATTAACTTTTCCGCTTCCACGCCCAGTTTGGCGGCCAGGGTGAGGGCCTCGGCGAATCCTTCATAGATGAGCGCGATTTGCAGATTCATGACCAGCTTGGCGGATTGGCCTTTGCCCACCTCGCCCATGCGGAAGATTTTCTTGCCCATGGCGGCGTAGAGCGGCTTCAGGCGCTCGATGGTCTGCTCCTCGCCCCCGACGATGAAGAGCAAGGTGCCGCTTTCGGCAGCGACCTTCGATCCCGTCATGGGTGAGTCCACGTACTGGGCGCCCTTGTGCGCGACCCGTTCGGCGAATTTGCGAGTTGCCGAAGGAGAAATGGTGCTGGAATCCACGACGATCATGCCTTCGGTGAGCGACGACCCGACTCCGTCCGGGCCGAACAGTACGTTTTCAACCGCGGCGGTGTCGGAGACGGCCATCCAAACGACTTCGGCGCCCAGCGCCGCTTCTGCAGGAGATGCGGCGGCTCGCGCTCCCTCGACCTGCTTGCCCGCGGATCGGTTCCACAGCGTGACCTCGTGTCCGGCTTTTACAAGATTGGTGGCCATCGCCTGGCCCATGATTCCCAAACCTAAGAATGCAACTCGCATTGGCGTACTCCTGCTTCTCGAAGAAGAACAGATGAATTAGAACTGACGTAATCGCGGTGGGTCAAGCAAATGATTAAAATAAGCTGTTAGCTGTTAGCTCTTAGCTTTTAGCCTGGAGCCTCGGGGCGGAGATGGCTCCGGCTAAACGGCATTTAACCGCAAAGGTCGCAAAGGAAAGCCGCAAAGTTCGCGGAGACGAGCTAAGAGCCAAGAGCCAAGAGCTAAGAGCTGATGTTAAAACAAGCACTCAAGAATCCGGCCCTGCGCAAGCGGGCGCAGCAGTTTGGGAAGCGGGTACGAGAGTCCGCGGTCAAGCCGCGCACCGGAGAATCGCACAAACCGAAACTGGTCTCGAATGGCGAGATGGGCGTGACCTTTATTGGGCACGCCAGTTTTTTTGTGCAGGTTGGCGGCGAAAATATAGTCATTGATCCGAATTTTGCGCGCTGGCTGTTCGTGCTGAAGCGGCTGCGTCAGCCGGGAGTGAAAATCAACGATCTTCCGCCGATTGATCTGGTGCTGATCACCCACGCGCACTTTGACCATCTGCACCGGCCGTCGCTGCGCGCGATTGTGCAGCACACCAAACGCTGGCGCGGATCGGCTCCGACGGTGGTAGTGCCGGCGAATGTTTTCGACCTGGTTTCGGATCTGGGATTTCGCGACGTGGTCGAGCTGAACTGGTGGAGCAGCTATCGGCATCGCGATGTGACCATTACCCACGTACCCTCGCGGCACTGGGGGGCGCGCGTTCTACGAGACGCGCATCGCGGCTATGGCGGCTACGTGATGCGCGGCGGCAAGCATTCGGTATATCACGCAGGAGATACCGCCTACTTCTCCGGCTTCCGCGAAATTGGGACACGTCTTGCTCCCCAACTGGCGCTGCTGCCAATCGGCGCCTACAATCCACCTTCGTTTCGCAATGTTCACGCCAGCCCGGCTGATGCTACCCGCGCCTTCCTCGACCTCAACTCGCGCTGGATGGTCCCCATGCACTACGGAACTTTTTGCCTGTCGCAAGAGCCCATGGACGAGCCTTTGCAATTGCTGGAAGAGGAGGCTACGGCGGCGGGGGTCAAAGAACGGGTGCTGGTCTTGAGAGAAGGCGTCACCAGGATTTTTTGACATTTCCTTAACATTCTCTCGAAAGTGAAAGCTGTTCCCCGCTGGATTTCATACTCTGACTCCGCACCTGACCGTCCGCGACGCCGATAAGGCACTGGAGTTTTACAAGAATGCGCTGGGAGCCGAGGTCCAGAGTGTGGCGCGTATGCCAAATAGAAAGATAATGCATGCAGCGCTGCGCATCCGTGATTCGATGCTGATGTTGAACGAGGAGTTTCCGGAATACGGCGGGCTTTCCCCGCTTTCGCTCGGGGGAACAGGCGTGACCATTCACATTTACACCGAGGATGTGGACGCGGCATTCAATCGCGCGGTTTCGGCTGGCGCGGAAGTTAAGATGCCGGTCATGGACCAGTTCTGGGGCGACCGTTACGGCATGGTCGCCGATCCATTCGGACATAAGTGGTCGATCGCGACCCATACAAAGGACCTGTCGCCGGAAGAGATGCAGCGGGCCCAGGACCAAGCCATGGCCACGATGCCCCCACCGGCAGAAAAAAAGAAGACCGCTTAGGCAGCCAGCAGGATTCTGAGGTCGCGCAGATTGTTTCCTGTGGGCCCGATGACGATGGCATCGGCTAGTTTTTCGAAAAATGGGTAGGCGTTGAAGGCGGCGAGGTGAATGGACGCGTCGAGGCCGCGGGCTTTGGCGCGCTCTAGAGTTGTTCCATCCACGATTGCGCCTGTGGCAGGGCTGTTGCCGTCAATGCCGTCGGAGCCGGCGCTGAGGATGCAGATGTTCTCGCCGGTGATTCTTTCTGCACAAAGCTTTTCTGCGCAATATAAAGCAAACTGCTGATTGCGGCCGCCGATGCCGCCGTTTTCGACGTGAACCGTTACTTCTCCGCCTGAGAGCAGGCAGACTCGCTCATGTTTCTGCCGCAGGTCGTG
>WNFD01022802.1_pt1 | contig 12718 bp, 11 predicted proteins | sample 5400491 | NCBI WGS metagenome assembly WNFD01 (sample SAMN13153343, study PRJNA577476) | soil metagenome | isolation source: 120 cm saprolite under Douglas fir tree site 2 hole 2 replicate 2 | place: USA:California | collected 2015-04-18 | reverse complement strand
TGCGGCGATTCAAGATTGCGGGCATTCCGCTGGTGGAGGCGAGCTGCAATTTCAAGGTGCCGTCATCGTATGGAGATATTATCGCGGTGGAATCGTGCGTGACGAAGTGGGGCACCAGCAGCTTTTCACTTCAGCACAAGCTGTTTCGCGGCGAAGTGCTGGCCGTTGAGGGGATCGAAAAGCGCGTGTGGACGGTGCGTGATGCGGTCGAGCCTTCCAGGGTGAAGAGCCACCCGATACCGAAAGAAGTGATCGAAAAGTTTTCGTAAGAAGAACACAACTTTTCCATGGCTATTATCCGAACACAAGTTGGCATTGTGGGCGCGGGTCCTGCCGGTCTGATGCTGGCGCACCTTTTGCATCTGCAGGGAATTGAGAGTGTAGTGCTGGAAACCCGCTCGCGCGAGTACGTGGAGAGCCGCGTGCGTGCGGGCGTGCTGGAGCAAGGCACCGTGGATGTGCTGCGGGAATCAGGCGTGGGCGCGCGGATGCAGCGTGAAGGCTTGCAGCATAACGGCGTCGAGTTGCGATTTGGCGGAGAAGGGCACCGCATCGACTTTCAGGACCTGACTGGAAAATCCATCACGGTTTATGCGCAGCAAGAAGTCGTGAAAGATTTGATTGCCGCGCGGCTCCGGCATGATGCGCCGATTTTCTTTGAGGCGGAGGCCATGCGCATCTCGGACTTTGAGTCGCGGCCAAGAATTCATTATATGCAGGACGGCGGCGAACATGAGATTGCGTGCGATTTTCTTGCCGGGTGTGATGGCTTTCACGGGATTTGCCGTCCAGCGGTGGCGGCCGGGCAAATTCGATTTTATGAGCGGCAGTATCCGTTTGCGTGGCTGGGGATTCTGGCTCGCGTGGCGCCGGCGTCGGACGAACTGATTTATACGTATCACGAGCGCGGGTTTTCGCTGATGAGCATGCGTTCGCCGGAAGTGTCGCGGCTGTATCTGCAGTGCGGGGTGGATGAAGACATTGCCAATTGGACGGACGAGCGAATCTGGGAGGAGTTGCGCACGCGGATGACGACGCGCGACGGATTTGTGCTGAAGGACGGGCCAATTTTCCAGAAAGGCATCACGCCGATGCGGAGCTTTGTGGCGGAGCCGATGCAGTTTGGGAAACTGTTTTTGCTGGGCGATGCCGCGCATATTGTGCCGCCGACGGGCGCGAAGGGATTGAATCTGGCGGTGGCGGACGTGCGGGTACTGACGCGCGGGTTTGTGGAGTTCTATAAGAATGGGAGTCATGAGGAGTTGGCGCGCTACACCGAACGGTGTTTGCGACGTGTGTGGAGAGGGCAGCGATTTTCGTGGTGGATGACTTCGATGCTGCACCGATTTCCGAATGAGGATGGCTTTTCGCACCAGATACATCTCGCGGAATTGGGTTATGTGACGAGTTCGCGCGCGGCTTCGACTTCTCTGGCAGAGAATTATGTCGGCCTGCCGTTTGATACGCCGGGACTGTTCTGATTTTTCCTTTGTGCCTTCCTTTGTGATAGAACAGCTGCACTTTGCAACCCAAAATTGACATAAAGAAATGCGTTCGCCGGGCAATCGAGGCCGGTTCGGCGCTGGCGATTAAAAGGCAAGAGAGGCCACCTGAAGGTGGCCGCTACGAGAAGAGCTCCGGATGAACTCATTATCATCGCGTTACGACTCCATCGTCGTAGGCGCGGGTCATAACGGACTGACTGCGGCGGCGTACCTGGCGCGGGCGGGACTCCGGACGCTGGTGCTGGAGCGGCGCGAAATTGTTGGCGGGTGCTGCGTTACGGAAGAGATTGCGCCGGGTTGCCGCGCTTCGACTACTTCATATATTGCGAGCATGCTGCGGCCGGAGGTGATTCGAGAGTTGCGGCTCGCGGAATTTGGGCTCCGGATGGTGCCGTGTGATCCTGGGTTACAGGTGGCGTTTCCGGATGGGCGAGTGGTGCCGTGGTGGGCGAATCGCGAGCGGGCAGCGGCGGAGTTTGGGAAGATTTCTGCGCGGGATGCGGAGCGTTTCGTTAAGGTGGACGACCAGTTGAAGCGGCTGGCGCAGTATCTGCAGCCATTTTTCATGGAGCCACCGCCGGAGATTGACACGCGCTCGTTGCACGGGTGGAGCGATTTGCTGCGCGTCGGAAAAAGATTTCGCGGGATCACGAATGCCGAGGTGGCGCAGTTGGTGGCGTTTCTGACAGGGAGCCTGGGTGAGTTTCTGGACAAGAATTACGAGACAGAAACGATGAAGACCATGTTTCTGGCGAACAATGTGTACGGGAAACATGGCGGGCCGTATCAGCCGGGGACGGCGATTGGACTGTTGTTTCACCTGCTGAGCGGCGGTGAGCAGGAGATGCAGGGTTTTTATGGCCATGTGATGGGAGGGATGGGATCGATCACGCAGGCGCTGGCGGCTTCCGGGAAGAAGTTGGGAGTGGAGATTCGCGCGAAGGCGGCGGTAAGGCGGATTGATTCGCGAGAGGGAAGAGTGCTTGGTGTGACGCTGGAGGATGGGACGGAGATCCGAGCGAAAGTTGTGCTGTCGAATGCCGATCCGAAGCGGACGTTTCTGCAGCTTGCGGACACGAAGGAGTTGCCGGGGGAGTTTGTCGAGGCGGTGCGAGGGATCAAGATGGCTGGCCCCTGTGCGAAGGTGAATATGGTGTTGAGCGAAGAACCCCGATTCACGGGGACTCAGCCGGATGCTTCGCCGCAGGAGAGGTCCCTGTTCACGCTCGTGCCTTCGCTTGAGTTTGCGGAGCGGTGCTACGACATCGCTAAGTTTGGGGAGATTCCGGAAGAGTTGTGGGTGGACTGCGTGGTGGCGTCGAATGCGGATGATTCACTCGCACCCGAGGGGAAACATATTATGACGTGCTTCGTGCAGTATGTGCCTTATAAGCTGAGGGAAGGGAATTGGGATGAGAAGCGGGATCTGCTGGGAGATCGCGTGGTGAAGAAGATTGCGGAGTATGCTCCGAATGTGCCGCGGGCGATCGTGGCGCGGCAGGTGCTGACGCCGCTGGATCTCGAGCGAACTTATGGACTGACGGAGGGGAATATTTTTCATGGGGACTTGAGTCTGGAGCAATTGTTTTTTATGCGGCCGGTGGCGGGTTGGTCGCAGTACCGGGCGCCGGTTGAGGGGTTATATTTGTGCGGGGCGGGGGCACATCCGGGAGGAGGAGTGACAGGGGCGCCGGGGAGGAATGCGGCGATGCAGGTGATTAAGGATTGGAGAAGAGGGAAGTAGAGGAGGTAAAGAGGTAAAGGAGGTAAAGGAGGAAGAGAAGAGGCGGTTGATGTGGCTGGTGGCTCGTGGGGAAATTTGTGGGGGCGGGTAAGTTGAGGTCCTTCGGCTATCTCCGGTTTCACCGGAGTCCAAAAACCGGACCTTGTCGGATAGCCTCAGGATGACAACGCGCGGGGTTTTGTTGAGTTGGGAAGGTGATTGAGAGGTTATGACCGTGGATGCGGGGAACAATTTGGGGATGCAGAGGTCGCTGCCGAGCGGGTATTACCGGTCGGAGGAGATTTTTGCGCTGGAGAAGGAGAAGATTTTTTGCCGGGAGTGGTTTTGCGCGGCGCGGGAGGAGCAGATACCCGCGGCTGGCGATGTGCTGGTGCTGAATGTTTTGGGCGAAAGCGTGATTGTGGCGCGGACGAAAGAGGGGGAGATCAAGGGGCACTACAACGTGTGCCGGCATCGAGGGTCGCGGTTGTTGCCGGAGCCTGACGAGGTTATTCCCAGCGACATCAAGTTGAATGGGGGAGTGTTGGGCGCGAATGGGATTCGGTGTCCTTATCATATGTGGACGTATGCGCTGGACGGGACGCTGTTGAATGCGCCGTATACGAAAGAGGGAGAAGGATTCTGCAAGGCGGAGTTTTCGCTGCATCCCGTTGGCGTGGCGGTGTGGGGCGGATTTATTTTTTTGAATTTGACGCCGGAAGTGGCGGCACGAGAAGGGCGGACGCTGCGCGCGGAGTTTGGCGAGGCAATGGAGCGGGTGAAGCGGTACCCGTTGGGGGAATTGCAGACGACGAAGCGGATTGAGTACGAGGTACACGCGAACTGGAAAATTATTCTGGAGAATTATAACGAGTGCTATCACTGCGGGGCGGTACACCCGGAATTGTGCGACGTGGTGCCGGCGTTCAAGCAGCAGGGCGGCGCGGCGCTCGAGTGGGAGCGGGGAATTCCGCACAAAGAGGGAGCGGTGACGTTCACGTGGACGGGGAAGACGAACCGCGCGGCGTTTCCGGGGTTGGATGAGGATGAAAAGGTGCGGCACAAGGGCGAACTGATCTATCCCAACATGATGCTGAGCCTGGCTTGCGAGCACGTGGCGGCGTTTACGCTGTGGCCGAAGGCGCCGAACCGGACGACGGTGGTTTGCGATTTCCTGTTTCATCCGGAGGAGATGAAGAAAGGGAATTTTGCGCCGCGCGATGCGATTGACTTTTGGGATTTGGTGAATCGGCAGGATTGGGAGATTTGCAAGCGGGTGCAGCAGGGAGTGCAATCGAGGGTACATGAGTTTGGGTATTATGCGCCGATGGAAGATATGAGTTTGGATATACGGCGGTATGTTATGGAGAGGTTGAAGTGAGAACGGCCCGCCTCAGAGGTTGGTTTCGTTCGTTGACTTGCCTCTGGCTGCAACCTAAGATGTCCACAAATGGCGGACTCCCGCTCATTTATCGGGCAGACCGTCGCCCACTACCGCATGCTAGAGAAGCTCGGCGGTGGCGGTATGGGTGTGGTCTACAAGGCTGAGGACATAAGACTCGGCCGCTTTGTGGCGCTCAAATTCCTGCCCGAAGATCTTGCGCACGACTCGCATGCGCTGGAACGATTCAAACGCGAGGCGCGCGCCGCCTCGGCCTTGAATCATCCCAACATCTGCACCGTTTACGACATTGGCGAGCAAGACGGCCGGCAATTCATTGCTATGGAGTTTCTCGATGGCCAAACATTGAGGCACCGCATTTCTGGCAAGGCGCTGCCGGTGAACGAGCTGCTGGACTTAGGAATCGAAATTGCCGATGGACTCGCGGCGGCGCACAGCCAAGGCATTATCCACCGCGACATCAAACCATCGAACATTTTTGTAACCAAGCGCGACCATGCCAAGATTCTGGATTTCGGCCTCGCCAAAGTCACCACGTCGGAGCCCGCCGCGGAGAATGCAAATACCGTGACGACCTTGGGAGACAACCCGGAACACCTCACGATCCCGGGAACGACCGTGGGCACGGTCGCCTACATGTCGCCCGAGCAGGTTCGAGCTAAAGACCTCGATGTCCGGACCGATCTCTTCTCCTTCGGTGTAGTGCTCTATGAAATGGCGGCTGGCGCTCCGCCTTTCCGTGGTGGAAGTTCGGGCGTGATCTTCGATGGCATCCTCAACCGCATCCCGGTATCTCCCGTTCAACTGAATCCCGATGTTCCTCCGAAGCTCGAAGAGGCCATAAACAAGGCTCTCGAGAAAGACCGCAACCTGCGCTATCAGAATGCCGCGGACATTCGCACCGATTTGCAGCGGCTGAAACGCGACACGGAATCAGCCCGCACGGCGGTTATGGGCGGGACCGCCGGACCCGTGCCGATTACGCCGAAGAATAGGCACGCCAGCGTGAGACTGCGTCGACGGGGGCTCGCCGTGCTGATCGTTTTGGTTTCGGCGGTCGCCACCGGAAGCATTTGGATTCACCGGCAACGGCAACCAACCGCCGAGGCATCGGCAGTGGCTAATGTTAACCGCATCCACTCGATCGCGATCTTGCCTTTTCGCAGAATCGGCGGTTCTGGAGAATACGATTATTTTGGCACGGGCCTCGCCGATGTGCTCAGTGCGAAGCTAACCAACTCGCGAGTACTCGAAGTGCACCCTGAAGGCGCAACTCTAAGCTTCAGTTTCGCACTTCTAGACGTCCGAAAGAATGTGCAGATTGCCGGGAATTCCTACACGCGGCGATTTACCGAAGCGATTGAAGTTGAACACTTGATGGCCGGTGAGATCGTGGATTCACTTAAAGCCTCTACCGACGCGGAACAGCGGGCTCGCTTTATCACTCCTCCGACGCAACAAGCGGATGCGTTCCAAGCTTATCTCCACAGCAACTACGAAATGGAATTGTTCTGGAAAAACCCGAGCGCGGAACAACTCTCACGCGCTGAACAGCGGCTGGACGAAGCGCTTGAGCTTGATCCGCGTTTCACACTAGCATTAGTGAGTTTAGCCAAGCTGCACTGGATTGCCGTATTCTGGGGCTACTCGGACGCTCCAACAAGCCTTGCTCTGGCTCTCCAAAAAGCGAACCGCGCCATCGAATTGGATCCTAGTCTCGGCGAGGCCTATGCGGCCCTGGCGCTCGTCGAACTTCAAGAAGGGCGATTGAATCAAACGGAGACGCGCCTGCGCGAAGCGTTTGCGCGCTCGCCCGGCTCCGCACTGGCCTACTATGCGGCCGGCTTCTATTACATAGATCGTGGGCTCCCGGACCAGAGCGTACGTGCGTTTCTGCGGGCGAACGAATTGGATCCCAACTTGGTACGTCGAGAGTTGGCCATCGCCTATCGGTATCAAGTCGATTTAGATCGAGCGGAGAAACAGGCCCGCGAGGCGCTGAGTCTCCATCCAAATGATCTTCTCGGCGAAGCAACGCTGGCCCGCATTTTGGCGGCGCGTGGGAAACTTGCTGAAGCTGACGAGATCGTGCGCAGACTCTCTCACCGCTCGCCTTATGACCCGACTGTCCAAGGCCTTGTGACGCTGCTCGACGTCTTGGGAGGGAGGTCCGTTTCGATTCGGACATGGCTCGGCCCGGATCAACATGTGTACTGGTCCGACGCCGGGTATTGTATCGACGTCGCTGAAGTTCTGGCCGCTGCTCATCAGAATGACGAAGCGCTTCGCTGGCTGCGAAGAGCAGATGAACTCGGTATCCACAACTACCCATTTCTCGCTCACAATCCGCTGTACATGAATCTGCATAAAGATCCAGATTTCCAGGTTTACTTGGAATCTGCACGACAAGCCTGGCTGGAGGCCATGCGACACGAGACGCAAGAGCCGCTACTCCCCGCCGCTTCCTCTTAGTCGGCCGATGCAGCTGTTGCGTGTTTCACTCCTACGCCGGCAGCGTAGAGTACTGATTCGTTGGAACCGTCGAGGCTCGATTTCCAGGTCGACGAGTGCCGCGGTACAGAACGGGGCCAGGCCCAACCACGTGGCAGCCAAGCAAAAGGTCTGACAGAAATGTCCCGCTTCCAAAAGGATAGTGCGATACGCGCGAGAGAAGCCGTAACGCCACATCACCCGGGGAAGCACTCCGGTCATCACGAAAAGCGCGGCGCAGTCGCGCACCCATTCCTGACGGGCGCACAGTTCAACGACGCGAGCGGATTGTGCGCCGTTATGCAGCCGTTCCAAATAATGGCCATCGCCGCGGTAATGATAGACGCCAGTTGGCAAGCCGGTCACACGTAACGCCCAGCAGTAAGCCTCGATAGGGTGGCGGGCGCCACCTGAAGGGCTGGTCTTTAAGATAAGCTTCCCTAAGCCCGGCCACTGCAGCCGCCCAGTGACACCCCATGTCAGCCATAGCAAGACGGAAAGGTGTTCGAGTGAAAGCCGGCCACGGCCGAACTGCCGAACCGTGCGCCGCCGAAGCAATACGCGTGGGAACTCAGAGTTCAGAGAAGGAACTGGGCTCGGTAGAGCGATATGAGCGGCAGAGCGGTAACCCTTGATCAGCTTCGGCTGTGGACCCTTGCGCAACAGCTCACGGGTAAACTCTGTTTCATCCGGCAACGGCGCACCCAGGCGAAAAGCATGCTTGGTAGCAAAGTGGAAAAAACGAGCCTCAAGCTCCCACGTATTCCACACCACCATTCCCTCTTCGCGATTCGCTTGAGCCGAGCTCTTTTCGATCAGCAACGTGTGGCCCAGAAGTTGCCGGATGGTACTTTGGACGGAGCTTGCGCTATAACCGCGGAGCAGGTGTTTGATTTCTTGCCGTTTCCGCCAGCGATCGAAAAAGTTCAAGACTGCGACTAGTACAGGAGTGCTAGCGACGGTTATCCCGGTGAGATAGTTTGTGCAGCGGAGACCCTGATCCTCGAACGAGAACACCAGGCAGGAAGATCGCTTAAGTAGCTTCTCGGCGCTGCTGCCCGTCCTGCGCAACGGATGCATATTCTTGAAAGCTATTCCAAACTCGACAACCCTGGTGACTCACTCGGCCCGCTAAGACCGCCGCTTCTTCTCGTCTTCCACAGCCACAAGATGCTTGCCATGGGCCGCAATGATCATCGCCTTCTCCAGTTTTTCTAGGGGAACGATCAATTCCTTGACATCTGGAGACCTCTTGGCCGCATTTTCGACTGTTATCTTGAATTCCGCGAACTCCTCATTCAGTTTCAACTTAGCAATGTGGTCTTCTTCGCAGTTTGCTGAGGTGGCTGGAACCTTGGGGTGCTTGCTGGGCATGATAAGCTCCGTAAATTACCTATGCATTCATCAGATATATGGTTTATCACAGACACTTTACCGCTCTTGTTTGCGGCTTGCATTATACTCGGCCGGCTAAGACCGCGGCTTTTACTTGTCTTCCGGCACAAAGACAATACCCCAGGCCCCAATCCTTACCGCCTTCTCCAGTTTTGCCAGGGGAACGATCAACGCTCGAACTTCTGGAGAGGACTTCGCCGCCTTTTTGACCTTTTTCTTGAATTTCTCGAACTCGTCTCCGAGTTTCTCCTTGTTTCGAGAGTCAACATTGAAATTTGCTTTGGTGGGTCGAAGCCTGGGGTGCCTTCGCTGGCTGGGCATGATATCCTCCGAAATTACGTAGAGATTAATTGACGATACGGTTGACACCACACGCACTCTTACCAATCTTAGCTGTGGCTTGCATTATACGAGATAAATCGCTTGTTCCAAGAACAGTTCTATAACGGGCAGGCACAGTGACTCCTTAACAGCGCTTACCCTCATTTCCCCGTGTGCGGGATGAGCACCCTCAGTAAAACCCTTGGGTGTCACGCTTGACGCTGATTTTGCCCGCGTAGCGTAGGGAGATGAAGACGAAATACGTGGTCGCGAGCGCAAAACCCACCGGCCACCAAATGGAGGCGATTTGGAGGGCACGCGGGTTGGCGGCGACGGCGTAGGCGGTCAGTGAATTTTCGGGCGCCAGGGTCGAATAAAGCATCACTGGGAAAAGAGCCCCGGCTCCGGTGGCCAACAAGCCCGCCAAGAGACCATTCGACCCGAGAAAAGTACGCACTTCCCGGCGAGCAGAGAGGCCCGAAATCAGCATGATGGCCGAGACAATGGCCACGAGCGATCCCAGCCAGCAAACGGGATCGTGAATCGCGTGTCCGGGAAGGTCGGGACGCACCACCCAAGACTCAACCGAGATTGCAAGAAAGAGCGGGGCAACCGCCGCCCAGAGGTACTTCGCCCACGTTGCGCTGCGGTCATGCACCGGGCCTTCGGTTTTCAGCGTGAGATAGGTTGCGCCATGAGCAGCAAGTATCACAGCCGAAAAGAGCGCAACGGAAACCGTATACCAGTCGAGCAGCCCGACATAGCCGCGCACGTTGAAATCCGTGAAAAATGCCATCGAGAAATTGCCGTTGGCGTCGAGCGGAACTCCACGCACCAGATTCCCCGCCGCGGCGCCGAAAAGGATGGCCAAGAGAAAATTGGAAACCACGAAAACGAAATCCCAGAACCCCTGCCACAGGCGATCGTTGATATGGCCGCCAACCTCCAAGGAAATTCCGCGCAGAATCAGGCACCACAAAATCAGAAAGAGGGCAAGGTAGTAGCCGGCAAAAGCAGAGGCCATGAGCCGCGGGAACACCGCGACCAATGTGCCGCCAAAACCGACGAGCCACACTTCGTGCCAAGACCAAAGCGGCCCGATTGCCGCGATCACCTGCCGCCGCTCCTCGGGCGTTCTAGCGACAAACCAGTGAAGCATTCCAGCGCCGAAATTGCGCCCGTCCAAAGCCACGTAGATGATGAGCATCAAGCTGACGATGCCGTACCATGTCGCGATCATACAAAAGACTCCTCTCGACGGCGGGGAACCAGTTCTTCGTCCGGACCGTGGGCGATCTCACGACCGACCAGAAAGAGAAAGAGCAGACCAAGCACAAAATAAAGCCCGGCGAAACCAATTAAGGTGAAAATCGTGTCGCCGTTGGACACCACTTTGCTGTGGCCGTCGCGCGTGTGAAAAAGTCCGTAGACCAGCCAGGGTTGACGTCCCAGTTCCGCCGTCATCCAGCCCAGAGTGTTGGCGATGTAAGGAAAGGGAAACGCCAGCATCAACACCCAGAGCAGCCAGTTGCTGGACACCAGCCGGCCGCGCCAATTCTGGAAACCGGCATAGGCCATAAGGAGGATGAAAATGGTGCCCAACGTGATCATTACGTGAAATGAGTAGTACAAAAGCTCGATGTTGTCGGGCCAGGCATCCTCAGGATATTCCTCCAGACCGTGAACATAACTTTGAAACGTGCCGTAAGCGAGAAAACTGAGTGCGCCGGGAACCTCGATCGCATTCTCGAGCCGCCGGGCCTGCCCGATAACGGCTACACCCGCCATGGGCCCGCCCACGAATTTGCCTTCCATTGCAGCGCGTGTTATCGGCTGGTGTCTGCCGACCATCTTGGCCTGCTGGTCGCCGGACGGAAAGGCAACAAGCACGGACGCGACCAGGGCAGCGAGAGTGCCCGCGCGGAGATAGAGGCGAGCCTGAATGGGATGGAGTCCACGCAGAGCATAATAGGCTCCAACGGCTGTAACTACGAACGAACCCGTCACGAGCGCCGCCATCTGATTATGGAAGAACTGCACCCAGGCCCAAGGATTCAGCAGATAGGTCCTGAGACTGGCGATGCCAAGCGAGCCATTGGCTTCGATCTGGAAGCCCACAGGATGCTGCATAAAAGCATTCGTGACCAAAATAAAGTAGCCGGAAAGCCAGCTTCCTAACGCAACCCCCACCGCGGCCAGAAAGTGATACCGCGGGCCGAGTCGCTTCTCGCCCCAAATAAGCGCCCCGACGAAGGCACTTTCCAGAAAAAAGGCGAACATGCCTTCCATTGCCAACGTCTGTCCAATCACGCCGCCCGCATATCGGGTAAAGTCCGCCCAGTTCGTGCCGAACTGGAATTCCATGGGAATGCCGGTGACTACTCCGACGGCAAAATTGAGTCCGAAGATTTTGGCCCAAAAGCGAACGGCTTGATTGTATTTTTCATCGCCCGTCCGCAGGGCACGCCATTTCCAATAGACCAGAAACCACGCCAATCCCATGGTGAGCTGCGGAAAGAGGTAGTGATAGGTGAGCGTGAAGGCGAACTGCAACCGGCTCCAAAACGCAGGATCGACGAGATTCGAGTCCATTTTCGCACCTTCCGATCACGTGAGCGCCATCATACGCCAACTTCAAAAGGGAAGTATGGTTGGCGCAAGGTGTTAACCGGGTTTGGGTGGTTGGTCGAGATGCTGGCCGAATTTTGCTTCAACCAGTCGAAGAATTACGGCAAAGATGATGGCGGTTGAGACGCCGAACATGAGCATTCCGTCGGCTGCTTCAATGGGCGCCAACATTTTCCATCGAGCGGATAACACTGTGGTGCTATCCCCGAGCGTTGTGTAGGTGTTGCCCGAATAACAAAGGGCGGCGGGGAAATTTGAAAACTCTCCGCAGAGAACGAACGATAGCGCCCAGAGTGCAATTTCGATGAAATGAGCAGCGAGCGCCAGCAGGGTGAAGAACGTTACAAGGATCACGTCCCAGAACCATATGCCGGCTCGGCCTCGCGCAAAATGGTGGCGAACGCCATTGACAATGGTTGGTGGAATGAGCGAATGAACCAGGACGGTGAAGAGGGTGGTCACCACGGCGACGAGTAGGAGAGCCATTGGTGATGTTTGATTCGCAGGAGGCGATTTTGATGCACGCGGGAGTTGTGATCGGGACCTTTACGCGCACGTAAGGGGGAGGAATCAAAGACCCACACGTAACGAGGGCCCTTCGGCTTCGCTCAGGGCAGGCGTGTGGGGACCGGCGGAGGAGTTAGGAGAGGAGAAAAGATTTAACGCAGAGAACGCGGAGGTCGCAGAGGTCGTAGAGCGGAGGGACCCAAGAACACAGCGAGGAATCGCTGTGCCACAAGGTGGCGGGCTAAGGCCCGGCACCTGTATGGCGATTACGGGATTGGCCGAGGTGGAAGATCAGAAAGCCGAGGGCGATCAGGGCGGCGGTGGAGCCGAGGAGTTTTAGGAGGTAGAGGAGTTCGTGGGGTTCTTCGGGGGGAGGGATGAGGGAGAGGAACGTGGCGAAGGCGGAGGTGGTGAAACCGAGGAAGCCGAGGATTCTGGAGGTAAATGAGGTAAAGGAAGTAAAGGAGGTAAAGGAGTCGGATGCGGAATCCGCTGCGGAATAGGCCTGGGAATCAGTTGGGGAATTCTGGGGAGAGGCGAAGGCAAGTTGGTCGGGGAAGCGGCGGCGGTTTTGGAGGCGGATCATGGAGGCGAAGAGAAACATGAAGGGGACCATGGTGATGACGACGGCTATGGCGACGAGGATGTTGTAGGCTCCGCCGACGGAGGCACCGACCTGGCCGAGGAAAACGAAGAGGATGCCGAAGAGTCCCTGGCTGAGGACGGAGACCCAGGGAGTTTTGTAAC
>WNFD01005456.1_pt1 | contig 12719 bp, 9 predicted proteins | sample 5400491 | NCBI WGS metagenome assembly WNFD01 (sample SAMN13153343, study PRJNA577476) | soil metagenome | isolation source: 120 cm saprolite under Douglas fir tree site 2 hole 2 replicate 2 | place: USA:California | collected 2015-04-18 | reverse complement strand
AAATCACGAGTGCCGCCGCCAGTTCTACGTCCTTCCTCTGTTAGTTGCCATAATCGCCGCCGCCCTTTTGCTGGGCGCCTGCACCACCCCGGAAAAAGCCAAAGCGCAGCACGTCTCGCGCGGTCAGGCTCTGCTCAAAGACAAAAAGTTTCAGGAAGCGTCGCTCGAATTTCGTGCCGCGATACAGATTGACGACAAGCTCGCCGACGCCCACTGGGGACTGGCTCAAACTTTCGAAGGCCTCCAGCGCTATCAGGAAGCGTTCGATGAGATGAGGCAAGTCGTCGAGTTGGACAAGAACAATCTCGACGTGCGCGTGAAGCTGGGCAACTACTATCTGGTTGGCGCGAAACAGTCGCCCACCGCCGTGACCGAAGCCGAGCGGCTGGCGAAAGAAGTTCTCCAGAAAGATCCCAATCACATCGAAGGCCGCATCCTGATGGGCAGCGTCCTGTTTGCGCAGGATCACCAGAAGGAAGCTTTCGACGAACTCAACAGCGCGATCGCCATCGATCCGAAGCGAGTTGAATCGTATCTGAGTCTGGCGCGCTTCTATGTGATGATGAAAGACACAGCGACAGCTGAAGCGACGTTCCAACGCGCGATTTCAGTCGACGGCGCTTCGGCGCTGGCCCATTACGAATTCGGAAAGTTCCTGGTCCAAACAGATCGGAAGGACGCCGCGGAAGCGGAGTTTCAGAAGGCCGTGCAAGGGGAGCCTACTAACCGAGAAGCTCGCTTCGTGCTTGCCAGCTTTTATCTTGTCAACAAGCGTCTGGATAAAGCGGAAGAGTCTTACAAAGTACTTGCGGACCTGAACAGCGACAAGCCGGAAGGTCGAGCAGTGCTCGCGGACTTCTATTCCGGGGTCGGCCGTTTGGATGAAGCGATTGCGATTTACAAGGAAGTCGTGGCGAAAGCGCCGGACTACACGCAGGGCCGCTACCGGCTTGGCGAGATCATGCTGATGCGCGGGGATATCGCCGGCGCCAGGAACGAAGTCGATGCAGTCCTAAAGAACGATGCGCACGACCGCCAGGCGCTGATTCTGCGCGCGCGCATTGAAATGCAAAGCGGAGAGACCGGCGACCTGAAAGTCGCCATCGAAGATTTACGGGAAGTGCTCAAGCAGGAACCGAATTCGCGCGCTGGTTTGTTTTTTATGGCCGAAGCGAACTTCCGTCTGGGCCAGATCGATCAAGCCCGCGCGTTTGCCGGCGATCTCGATCGCAATTATCCCGATTATCTGCCGGCGAAATTGATGCAAGTGCAGATCACTCTGGCCGGCGGCGACGCCAAGACGGCGTTGCAGCTTTCATCTCAGTTGCAGGATCGGCTGGCGAAGGCCACGCCCGACCACAACACTTCGCCGCAGATGCTCGCCGAATTGCGTGCCAGGAATCTGATGGCGCATGGCTCGGCGGCTTTGCGCTTGCGCGACACCAGGACAGCGCGCGCTGATTTTGACGCGGCGCACGCGGCCGCTCCGGGCAGCGCCGACGCTTACAACAATCTGGCGCTGGTGGCCCTAAACGAAAACAAGCCGGACGAGGCGATGGGATTTCTCAACAGCGCGCTCGGGATTGATGGCGCCAACTTTAACGCGCTGCGCGGGCTGATCAATATCTACGCCGCGCAAAAGCAGACCGGTCAGGCACACATGCGAATCGATCAAGCGATCAACTCGCAACCACGCAACGCTTCGCTGCATTTCTTAAAGGGCGAGATCTACGGTTACGAAATGAACGCGTCGGGCGCTGAGTTTGAATTCCGTCGCGCACTCGAAATCGATGGCAATTACTTGCCCGCTTATTCAGCGCTGGGCGCTCTGTTCGTGAACACGAATCAGCAGGAACGGGCCATCGCTGAGTATCAGAAGATCACCGAGCGTCGGCCAGACAACGCCACGGCTTACACCTTGATCGGCATGCTGGAATTCAGTCGCCAGAACATCGACGCCGCGGTTGACAACTATCGCAAGGCGCTGGCGCAGGATGGAAACGCAACCTTCGCGGCCAACAATCTGGCGTGGCTTTACGCCGTCTACGGCAAAGGCAACATGGACGAAGCCGTGCGGCTGGCGCAAAGCGCGGTGCAGACGAATCCGGAAGTTCCGAGCTTCGTCGATACGCTCGGCTGGGTCTATTACAAAAAAGGTTTGTACGCCGCGGCTGTGGAGCAACTGAAGAAAGCTGTGTCGGTTGACGAAGCCGCCGCGCGCAGAAGCAGCACCTCGCCAACCCCGACGTATCACTTTCATCTGGGTGTGGCCCTGGCAGCCAAGGGCGACAAAGCCGGCGCGCGCCGCGAGATTGAAAGCGCTGTGCGTCTGGGCGAAAAGACGGGCTTTCCCGAAGCGGACGAAGCGCGAAAGGCTTTGACGACTCTGTAGGAGCGGCGCAAAAAAGGAAGGCCAGCCACAGATGAACACAGATACGCACAGATCTGAACCCGCTTTTCTTATCGGTGAAAATCCGTGTTTATCTGTGGCTAATTAAGGAGCGAACATGAGTGTTGAATTCAGACAGCGACGAATCAGCGAATATGCGCGCATCGCGCTTAAGCGCAAGTGGCTGATCCTGCTTCCCACGATCGCGATTGGACTGGCCATCGCTTACGTCGTTTTCCGCCTGCCGGACATTTACGAATCATCGACGCTGATCGTCGTCAAGCCGTCGACGTTGCCCAACTCGGTCGTGCCGACGATGACCGAAGAGAACCTGACGCGTGAGCTGACCAGCATTTCGCAGGTCGTTACCAGCCGCAGTTCTCTGCAGCCGCTTTTGGAAAAATACGACCTTTATCACGAAGAGCGCTTGCGCGGCGAGCCGATGGAAATGCTGATCGACGCGATGCGCAAGCAAATCAAAGTCGAGGTCAACACCAGTCGCAACGAAATCACCAACGGATTCAACATCACTTATCGCGGCCGCGATCCGAAATCCACCCAGGCCGTCGCCGGCGAACTCGCCAGCCGGTACATCGACGAACAAACCAAGGGCACAGTCAACGCCGGCGCTTCGGCCAAGCAGTTTATCGAAGACCAGGTGACCAACGCCAAACAGGAACTCGACGACATAGACAAGCGCCGGCTGGATTACCTGCAACACAACATGAACAACCTGCCTTCGCAGTCACAAGCACTGGTTGGCCGCTTAACGGCGCTGCATGAAGAGCAGAAAGCTCTGATTGCGGAGCTTGGCCGTTCGCGCGATCTGGGTGCGGCCTATAGCAGCCAGCTTGCCGATATCTCGAAGAGTCGCGATCAGGAGATCGCGATGACCTCGAAGAATGTTACGGATCCGAAAACGACGATGGCCTGGGCTGAACTGGTCAGGCGGCGCTCGGAATACGACGGCGAGTTACAGAGTCTCCTGACGCAATACAAGGAGAAGCATCAGGACGTCATTGCCAAACGGAAACAGCTCGAAGACATCAAGGCGCAACAGGATCAAATGATCGCAGACTGGAAAGCGCGAACCGAGGAACAGAAGCAAATACTCATCCAGTTGAGCGACCCGCGCATTCTCAGTCTGAAGACACAGATCGCGATGATGGATAGTGACGTCGAGCGACAGCAAAAGCTGCTGAGCGAAACCAACGCGCAGATCGCCGATCTGGATTCGCGGATCAACGCGATTCCCAACGCCGAAGTCGGAATTGAAGCGCTCGACCACGAATATCAGACGAAGAAAGCCAACTACGACCAGCTGCTGGTGCAGCAGCAAAAAATCAATCTCGGCGCCAACGTCGATAACCAGCAACTGGGCGGCGGGATTCAAGTCGTCGATCCGGCCAACCTGCCCGAAAGACCGGTGGCGCCCAAGCGCTTTCTGCTGACGGCGGCCGGCTTCGGAATCGGATTCGCGCTGGGCTTGCTGTTGGCTGGCGTGTTCGAAATCCCACGTCTGTTCACGATTCAAACCGCGGATGACGCCAAGCACTACACGAATCTGCCGGTGCTGGTCACCATTCCTGAATTGCTGACGGCGGCCGAAGCGCGCGCCGTTCCGCGCCGTCACAAACTCGCGCTGGCCGCGGGCTTTGCGTTCACGATTGTCGCGATGCCGACGCTCGCGTTTGTGTTGCGGTTAACCCACGTCTTCGAAAGATTTTTGATCTGACAAGCCATCAGTCGCGGCTTTTGCCCGCATGCGAACTGGAGGAAACATGTACGCTGAATTTTATGGATTAAGAGAGTTGCCATTCGCGCTGACACCCGATCCGCGCTACATCTATTTCACACCCTCGCACACCGAAGTGATGGCCAACCTTCACTACGGCGTCGAGAGCGGCAAAGGCCTAATCGTTGTGACCGGCGAAGTCGGCACGGGAAAAACGACCATCCTGCGCTGGATGATGCAGCGTCTGGATCGCACCGTGATGGTCGCCTACATCTTCAATCCGCGCCTGTCAGTGCCGGAATTCTATCAACATCTGGCCGCGCTGTTTGACATCCAGAATTGGGAAACCAAGTCCGATCTGCTGATCGAATTGGGCAAGGTCCTCGAGACCCGTCACAGCCGCGGCCTGCGCACGGTGCTAATCATCGACGAAGCGCATGGACTGTCGCCGTACGTGTTGGAAGAAGTGCGCCTGCTGGGCAACTTTGAATCCGATACGGCGAAGCAGTTGCAGATCGTTTTGACGGGCCAGCCTGAGCTGCGCAACGTTTTGAACTATCCCGATCTACGGCAACTCAAGCAGCGCGTCGCGTTACGTTGCGATATCAAGGCTTTGCCGAACGTCGAAGAGACCGCGCGTTACATCGCTTCGCGCCTGTCGGTGGCCGGGGCCGCGCGCGCCGCGGACATTTTTTCGCCCGGCGCGATCGATTACATCTTTCGCTGTTCGGAAGGAATTCCACGCAACATCAACAATCTTTGCGACAACGCTTTGCTGAACGGCTTTGCGGCCAGCGAGCCAATCATCAGCCGCGCGATCATCGAAGAGGTAGCGGCCACGTTTGACCTGCTGCCGCGCGATCGCAAGCCGGCAATCGCCGAAGACAACGAAGCCGCGCGCATCTTTAGCGCTGCCGGACGCGCCGAACTTTGGGCCGCGGGCAACGGCAACGGTAACGGTAATGGCCACGACGGACCGCAAACTCCGGGCGTGCCCGAACCCTCAATCGTCATTAACGAGTTCGTGCGCATCGGCGGCGAAACTCCAGCGACCCTTGAAGATGTTGGAGCAGCATTTAATCGTTCCGGTCTCGGGAGAGGAAACAATGGGCAGAGTCTATGATGCGCTGAAGCGCGCGGAAAGCGCGCAGCGCCACAACCACAAAAGTTTTTCAGTCCCCCGCAACGGCGACTCGGATAACGTTTCGCTCTTCACTCCGAGCGAGCAGGAACATCCGTGGTCAGCTTCGCCTTTCACGGCGATGCCGGCGGTAATCGATTCAGCGCCCACTGCGCACACAGCGGAAGAAACCGGCGGGCCGGCACTCCCCGGCGGACCAGCTTCGCGTGATGCTGGGGCAACCTTGGGCGCTGTTGGATCGGCGCGCGCCGCCAGATTTACGTCGCGAGACATTCTGGCTGCGCGTGTCGAACCGCATCTGGTGGCAATCACCGAACCGCGTTCGCCTGAGTGCGAACAATTTCGCGCCCTGCGCACGCGTTTGCTGGAAGCCGGCGAGCGCAAGCGGATGCGCGCGTTCGTGATCACCAGTCCGGGCGTGGGCGAAGGCAAGACTCTGACGGCTTTGAACCTTGCCTGGCTGCTGGCGCAAACGGACGGCGTGAAAGCTCTGTTGATTGACGCAGATTTGCGACAGCCTTGTGCCGCCGATTACCTCGGCATCGAAACGGTTTGCGGTCTGTCGGAAGTTCTGACCGGCGAAACACGTCTGACCGAAGCGATCGTGAAACTAAACCCGGCAGGATTGCACGTGTTGCCGGGCGGCGCGGCGCGCGAAGACGTGGCCGAGTTGCTTTCGGGACCGCGATTCGCGCGGTTGCTGGACGAAGCTCGGAAGCTTTTCGACTACATCATTATTGACGCGCCGCCGCTGGGGATCTTCACCGACGCGAATTTGCTGATCAATCGCGCCGACGCAGCGCTTCTGGTCGTGCGCGCTTCCAAAACGCGCTATGCGGTCGTCGATCGCTTGCTCGAGCAGTTGCCGCGCGAGCGAGTTCTGGGAGTGGTGCTTAATCGTGCCGAAAAACGGGCGGACGAGACTGCCTACTACTATCAATCGCGCTGTCAGCGTCAGGCACCGCTGGTCGAAGCCGGCACTGAAGAAGCTGCTGACGATGAGGCAACCGACCAACCCGAGATGATTTATATCGAGGAGGGTTTCGTTTCTTGAGAGACTCCCTCTCCCGCTGGGAGAGGGCCGGGGTGAGGGATTTAGATGGGAAAGAGACAGCAAACAATTTTCGTGGGTCTGCTTACTGCCGCCCTCTCCCTAACCCTCTCCCAGAGGGAGAGGGAACTTACTTTATGAGAGCTTCGCGACTCAACGCGCGCATGGTGCTCCTGCTGCTGAGCGAAGCGATGTTGCTTTTCGGCGGCTTGATAGTCGCTGTGTACCTGCGCTTGGGTGCGATCGACGCGGAAGACGCGCTGATCCAGCACCGGGGCTTTTACAAGGCCGCGCTGGCGACGATCTTCTGTTTGGCGGCGTTCTATCTGCTCGACCTTTACGATTTCGTCGTGATGCACGATCGCCGCGAGCTCGTCCTGCGTCTGTTGCAGGCACTGGGCCTGGCGTGGGTGGCCCTGGCGCTGCTTTTCTATGCACTGCCGCAGGCGATGATCGGGCGGGGAGTGTCTTTGATTTCATTGCCTTTGGCGCTGATGTTGATGGTTGGTTGGCGTTTGGCAATTCATTGGGTGCTGGGTCATCCGGAAATTGGCGAGCGCATACTGATTGTCGGGTCCGGCAACTTTGCGATTGAGATTGCCCGCGAGACGCTCGATCGGCCCGACGCCGGTTATCGCGTCGTAGGCTTTGTCGATAACGATCCGGAATTACTGGGCAAGAGCCTGATCAACCCTTCGGTTATCGGTTTAACCGCCGACCTGGGACCGTTGGTCGTCAGCGAGAACATCGATCGGATCGTGGTAGCGATGGGCGACCGGCGCGGCCAGTTTCCAACGCAGGAACTTCTGCGTTTGAGTCTTTCGGGCAACGTTTCCATCGAAGAGAGCGCGTCGTTTTATGAACGGCTGACGGGTCGCGTGTCGCTGGACATGCTGCGGCCTTCGTGGCTGATTTTTTCCAGCCGCGGCCGGCGCGCGCGTCTGAACGAAGTTGCGCGGGCGGCGATGCATCGCACGGTGGCCTTAGTCGGCGCGATCCTTTCTTTACCTATTGCGATCGTCACGGCGATTGTAATCAAGCTCGATTCGCGCGGCCCAATTCTGTACAAACAGGAGCGCGTGGGGCGCAACGGTCGCGTGTTCACGCTGATGAAGTTTCGTTCGATGCGCAGCGACGCCGAAAAGGACGGACCTGTCTGGGCAAAGACGGAAGACGATCGCACGACGCGCGTGGGCCGCTTCATACGCAAAGTTCGCCTCGACGAGATTCCGCAATTCTGGAACATCCTGCGCGGCGACATGAGCTTTGTCGGCCCGCGTCCAGAGCGCCCGCATTTCGTGGCGCAACTCGCCAGGGAAATTCCGTATTACGAACAACGGCATCTGATCGCGCCGGGCCTGACCGGCTGGGCGCAAATCAAATATCCGTACGGCGCGTCGATCGAAGACGCACGGCAGAAGTTGCAATACGAGCTTTACTACATCAAGAACCAGAGCCTGACGCTCGATGCGATCATCATGTTCGAGACGATCAAGACGATTCTGCTTGGACGCGGAGGACGATAGGAGCGCACGCCTCCCTGCGTGCGGCTCGCCGGCATCCTGCCGGCAAGGATTCGGAGGTTGAAGACGATGAAAAAGTTGCTGACACAAACAATGGTTCTGGTAATCGCACTGGCGATCGGCGTAAGCACGTTCGCGCAGTCGCCCACGACCGCGACGCGCCAGCGCCGCACTTCCGCGGACGCTGCCCAACCGGCCGCGTCTGATCAGAAGACTGCGACCGACGCCGTGACGCCGATTGATCAAGGCGACAAGAGCAAGGATAAGAGCAAGGTGCCCGACGCCGCTGCGGCAGACGCGCAGACGAGTCGCACGGATCAGGCGTCTGACGAAGCCGCGATCGTACAGAACTACAATAATTTCTTTACGACCTATCAACTCGGACCCGAAGATGTGATTTCAGTCACGGTCTTTGGACAGGATCGTTATTCAAAGAGCGGCATCAAGATTCCGCCGAGCGGACGCGTCTCGCTGGCACTGATGCCCGACGGCATTTTCGTCAGCGGCAAAACAGTGGACCAGGTCGCCGAACTGATCAAGAAGCGCTATGACGAATACATCATCGATCCGCAGGTGTCAGTTTCGCTCGACCAGGCCGGATCGTATCGCTACAGCGTGATTGGCGACGTTACGCAACCCGGAATTAGATTGATGACGCGCCGTTTGTCGGTCAGTGAAGCGATCGCCGAAGCCGGCGGTGTCTTGCAGACAGGCGACAAGAAGAAAGTTTTCGTATTGCGCAAGCAGAAGACCGGCAATCTCGCGCCGATTCCGGTCAACATCTCGGCCATATACAAAGGTCAGGCGCCGGATTCACTTTATCTCTTACCCGGCGATCAAGTTGTCGTTCCCGGCAATAGCTTCAAGAAGTGGCAGACAGCGCTGAGTACCTTCCTTCCGGTTTTGAGCTTTGCGCGTTTGTTTACAGGTGGATTCTGAAAGAACAGTAGGCAGTAGGCAGAAAGCAGACGGCAGGAGGAACGTTTGAGAAGGGTGCAGCTAGTCAATCAAGGGCGATTCTGTTTTCGCGGATTTGTGTTCTGCCTACTGCTTACCGCCTACTGCTCTCTTTCTTTCGCTGCCTGGACTCGCCAGCGCTCAGGCACGATGGGCTGGCTCCACGCTGTTTATTTTCTCGATCAGCAGCACGGCTGGGTCGCGGGCAGCAACGGAACGCTCCTGGAGACAACCGACGGCGGTCAGACGTGGAACAAAGCTCATCCGCCGAGTGGAGACACCCTGCGCGATGTCTATTTCGCTAATGATCACGACGGCTGGCTGGTTTGCGAACGCGACATTTTTAAACTAAAGACCAACGATGAGCCGCGCAGTTATCTGCTGAAGACAAGCGACGGTGGACTGAGTTGGCAGCGCGTTGTTCCTGACGGGGTTGACGCTGGCGCGAAACTTGTACGCGCGGTATTCAACGGCAGCGAGCGTGGTTGGGCTTTCGGCGAAGGCGGCGTGGCGCTGGTTACGCGCGACGGCGGCGCCAGTTGGTCGAGACAAACTCTGCCGACAAAGTTTCTGTTGCTGGGCGGCGCGTTTGTGGACGAACAGCACGGCTGGCTGGTGGGCGCGGGCGCGACCATCTTGCAGACAAGCGACGGCGGCACGACCTGGCACAACGGTATTGTCCGCGACGGCGCAAGCACCCGATTTGTCGCGACCAGTTTCGTGGGGAATCGTCTGGGCTGGGCGGTCGGCGCGGCGGGACGAGTATTCGCCACCACCGATGGCGGTCGCGCATGGTTTCAGCAGCGAACGAGTGTCGATGCAGACCTGCTGGACGTGAGATTTATCGACGCAGCTGAAGGCTGGATCGCCGGCGCCGGTGGGACTCTGCTGCACACGACCGACGGCGGCGTGCATTGGTCAACCGAAACCAGCGGCACGACCCACGCGCTGGAGCGGCTCTTCTTCACGGATCAGAATCATGGTTGGGCGGTTGGCTTTGGCGGGACGATCCTCGCGTTCGGTCACGGCGGCGCGCCGCGATTGAAGTCGTAGTTGGGTCGCATTACGGCCGCACGGTCATGGAACTCCTTCTCAATATCATCTTTGAGCTGTTCATCGAGTTTATCCTGCAGATAGTTGGAGAAGTGTTTGTTGAAGTAGCGCTTCAGAGGTTTTCGGGCGCGGCCTGGGCACACAAGAACTTTGATGCAACTCGCGCCGTGCTGATGTACTTCGGGTTGGGCGTTATCACTGGCTGGCTCAGCATAATGATCTTTCCGCATTCATTTATCCGCAGTTCTAGACTCCACGGAATCAGCTTGCTCATCACTCCGCTGCTGGCCGGCTTTACGATGGCTGGCGTCGGTTGGATACGCCGACGACAGGATAAGCTGGTGATACGGCTAGATAGTTTTGCGTACGGCTTTCTGTTCGCGTTCGGAATGGCCCTGGTTAGATTCCTCTTTACTACGTGATCCGTTGACGCGAAGGACTCAACCCAACCCGCGTTTGACCTTGCGCACGTGGCCAATTCCTCGGCTCGTAATCGCACGTAGTCCAACTCCACCTTTAGCCTTCGGGTTCCTTGCGGTTTTCGTCTTTTCTCTTCTTGGCAACTTATCGAACGAACACATTTGACAGAATGCTCGCCGCAGTAGTAGAACGTGCGGGCATTCCTCCCATCCGTTTGTTCGCCAAAGCTAGCTAAAACTATTTTTCAACACGAGGAGACCAAGAATGAAGAAACATCTACCCCTGGCTGCCGGCATCTTGCTGGCGTTCGCTTCTGTTTGCTTCGCCGGGCCGGCCGCGCAGGCCACACCTTCGCCGTCGCCAAAGCCCAAACCGGCAATGAGTAAGGCGCAAATACTGAAAACGCTATCAGCTGCCGAGAAGAAGTTGTGGGACGCATTCAAGAACAAGGATCCCAAACCGTTCAAGTCAGGTCTGGCTGCCGAAGCCTTCGCGATCAGCGAGAACGGCATTGAAAAGAAGGAAGACACTGTGAAGATGATTCCGACGGCGCCCTGCGAGATTAAGTCTTACGAGCTGAGCGATTGGAAGCTGACCATGATCAACTCATCGACCGCCCTGGTAACCTATAAAGGCAAAAGCGACGGGACCTGCGCAGGGCAGGCAATCCCAACTGTCTGGTGCAGCACGATCTATGCGAATCGCGGCGGCAAGTGGTTGGCGGTCTTTCACCAGGAGACGCCGACGAAGTAATTGCGCGCCAACTCTTAGGAGCATCGATCTTGTCTCAGGGCGGACTTCGGTCCGCCCTTTCTTTTTCACAGTTCCCGATTCCGCGAGTCCAGTGATAAAGTTGCGCAGCAAGTCAACGGCAATCGATGAATCAGATTGATCGAATTCACGCCCGCGAAATCCTGGATTCGCGCGGCAACCCCACCGTCGAAGCCGACGTCGTGCTGGCCGGCGGCGCGCGCGGCCGCGCGGCCGTGCCCTCCGGCGCGTCCACGGGCGAGCACGAAGCCGTCGAGCTGCGTGACGGCGATGGGAGACGCTACGGCGGCAAGGGCGTCTTGAAAGCCGTGCAGAACGTGAACGAGGTGATCGCGCGCGAGTTGAAAGGTAACGATGGATTCGATCAAGCAGCGATTGATCGCGCGTTAATCGAACTCGACGGCACGCCGAACAAATCCAGTCTGGGCGCGAACGCTTTGCTCGCGGTTTCGATGGCCAATGCGCGCGCGGCGGCGAATTATCAGAAGCTTCCTCTCTATCGTTATCTCGGTGGCGCGGACGCGAACACTTTGCCGGTGCCGATGATGAACATCATCAATGGCGGCGCGCACGCCGACAACAACGTCGACTTTCAGGAGTTCATGATCGTGCCCGTCGGCGCCGAAAGATTTAGCGAGGCGCTACGCATGGGCGCCGAGATCTTTCATTCGCTGAAGTTGGTTTTGAAAAAGAAAGGTTACGCGACCAGCGTCGGTGACGAAGGCGGCTTTGCCCCGAATCTGAAATCAAACGAAGAAGCGATTGAAACGATTCTCGAAGCCATCAGGCAAGCCGGTTACCGAGCCGGCGATGATGTTTTGCTCGCGCTCGATCCCGCGGCCAGCGAGTTTTACGACGGCGGGTCTTACGTCTTTAAGAAATCCGACCAGCGAAAGCTGTCGAGCGATCAGATGGTGTCCTTTTGGGAGAGTTGGGCGAATCAATATCCGATCGTGTCGATCGAAGACGGCATGGCCGAAAATGACTGGGATGGATGGAAGACTCTGACGGACGCGATGGGCCAACGCGTGCAACTTGTGGGCGACGATCTGTTCGTGACGAACACGCCGTTTTTGCGCAAAGGGATCGAACGCGGCGTTGCCAACTCGATCCTGATCAAAGTCAATCAGATTGGCACGCTGACCGAAACGCTCGAGTGCATCGAGCTGGCAAAGACGAACAAGTACACGACGGTGATCTCGCATCGCTCCGGCGAAACCGAAGACGCCTTCATCGCCGATCTCGCCGTGGCCACGAACGCCGGCCAGATCAAGACGGGCTCGCTTTCGCGTTCAGATCGGATCGCGAAATACAATCAGTTGCTGCGCATCGAAGAAGAACTTGGCGACGCTGCGCGTTATCAGGGTCGCGCTGCTTTTGTGTCGTGTCAGAACCGGGAGCGGTAGCTTTGGAGTGCGGTGGCAAGCGTAGCGCGACACCGCTTTGGATCACCATTCGCATTCACAAAGCGCCGTCGCCGCTTCGCTCTGCCGGCGCACTCCAAAGTTGTTGAATCGAGGCGAACATGAATCTATCGGACACCAGACATCTGTTTGCTTACACGGAATGGGCCAACGGCCTGGCGCTGGACGCTGCTGCGAAGTTGTCGGACGAAGACCTTCGCCGCGACGTTCAGATTAGTCATGGTTCGATTTTCGGAACGCTTTTGCATATGGCGG
>WNFD01029962.1_pt1 | contig 12724 bp, 10 predicted proteins | sample 5400491 | NCBI WGS metagenome assembly WNFD01 (sample SAMN13153343, study PRJNA577476) | soil metagenome | isolation source: 120 cm saprolite under Douglas fir tree site 2 hole 2 replicate 2 | place: USA:California | collected 2015-04-18 | reverse complement strand
GGGTATCCTCTACGCGCCGGATTACATTGTCAACGCCGGAGGCCTGCTTGCCGGCCTGGATAGCCTCAACCCCGGTGGATTCAACCGTCCACGCGCCATGGAGAAAATCTCCCGCCTCTACGATGCGATGGAAAGCGTGATTGCGATCTCCAAAGAGCAGCACATCCCGACCTACCGCGCTGCAGACGTGCTGGCCGAACAGCGCATCGCATCTATTCGACAGGCCAAAAGCCTGGCAACTGGCAATGAGTGGAGGAGAGCATAGCAGCCAGGGAACGACAGCAGCTTAACGCTTCGCGCTTTAGAACGTTGATACCCTCGCCCGAACAGTTTGCAATTATGTCCAGCACTTTAAGGCTATGCCGTGTTACTCAGAGCGCGTTATGTCTATGCAAAAGCGGCTCCGTTTTCTTTCAGCAGGAAACAAGAAGAATAAAGTCATTTTTACTTTTGCCGTAATAGCGCTTATTTTCATCCTTTTGCTATCCGTACTACATAGCGGCAAAAATCAACTAACAACATCTGCAGTTGCCTCTACTACAGGAAATGCGGCTGGCTCTGCCTCCTTACAACGCACAACATCCTCGGGTACAACATCCTCAGGCTCGCACAACACTCAGCTATCGGCAAACTCCTCCGCAAATATTACTGTCGACTTTAGCTCCAGGCAGAACAACGCATATCCGATACCATCCCAATTTCTCGGTATCGGAGGCATAGATATGGCTATTGCCATCCAGAATAATGGCGGGAAGTATGTGCCTCAAGCGGGCTTTCACTTTACAAAACTCGGCGATTACGACTACATGTCGGAAATTTTTCCTACCTCAGCCAGCATGACGAACTCCTCCCAGCAGAATTGGGCACACTTCGACAATCAATTGACGCTCGCCATACAATATAATTTGCAGCCTATGGTCACCCTGGCCTATACACCCAGCTGGCTGCAACCGCAGAACCAGAACCCTAAGCAGACTAACCCTTGCCTGACGTACAATCCACCCATTACTTCCGCAAACGTGAAGCCAATGTATCTTGTAAACGGGCAAGATAGCGGACCGCAGACCTGGGGCAAATTGGCAGCCCTCATCGTCGCGCACGTAGATCAGAAATTTTCCCAGGCACACGCACTCTATGAAATCTGGAATCAGCCCGATGGGAACCAATTCCTCTGCATGCCCAAGGGAGATACAAACGCCGACGCGGATAGGGTCACAGCCTATAAAGTCATCTATGCCGCTGCGGCTCCCTTGATGCGCCAGCAAGCAAACAAAGATGGAGTACAGATCAAAATAGGAGGCCCGGCGCTGGTCTATGCCCTGCAAAAGCACCTGCAGATGTGGCTCCCCGCCCTTTTAAATGATCCATCAATCTACCCTTACGTTGATTTCATCTCCTATCACCGCTACCTGTATGGAACCACCTTTAACGGGGGAAGTAGTTCGCTTGTTACTAACATGCAAGACCCATTATTAGGCGTCAAGGCAGAATACGAACAGGTCGCCAAAGCTGTCCGCGCAGGCAAACAACCAAATGCTGCCAGCACACCCATTTACATAGACGAATACAACATGAATCCTTGTATCCCTAATGTGTGCCGGAACGACCCGACTTACTCCCCGCTTGACCAGGGATTGTTTGTAGTCGATTACCTGAACGCCGTAATTGATACGAACTCCCCCTATGGAGCAGCAGGAGCAGTCCCCGCTGGCCTGGCCTACTATACATGGTTTACCCCGCAAGGTAACCTCTGCATGTTCGGGGTGATCGACGCCAATATGGACTGCGGTAAACAAGGCAGCACGTTACAACCATATCCCCAGTACTATGCCTACGAACTACTCGGTGGGTCAAATTATCTCAATATAGTCAACGGCGGGCACGTAGCAAATGTTGCCTCTTCCAATCTCTCGGGCGTGTACGTGGCAGGTTTCTATACGCAGTCGCGGGACAGCCTGGTGATCGTCAATACTACTTCAACGGGCTACACCACTTTAAACATACTTGCCCAGCATCCGGGGAAGGTAACCGTTTCGCAGGCCAATGTCTATACGGTCAATGTTAATCTCAACAACCCTGCCAGTTCCATTACCACCCAGCAAGTAAATCTCGTGCAAGGGACAAATGGATATACCATGATCGTCCATCTCCCCGCCAAAACTATGATCGGCATTTCATTCGCGGCACAGTAAAAGATCACCACCTCTGTCTGGTTTGAACTTTTTCTCCCCTCATGATAGAGTAGTGCCTATTGGAGTATTTGGGAATCAGAACATACAAAGGTTGCGGAGTTCGTACAGGAGCGTCTCCATGTTTAATACTTCCAGAATGTACATCTTGTCCTTCCCAGCCAGTAGTTAGTCCAGGTAGCTTTTGAGGCAGCAATGTAGTGACCCTCCTTTTCCTTGCGTCTCACCTGACCCGCAGGGTAGCTGCGCAGCAGCGTTGGTGAGACGGATTAGTGCCAGCGGGGGGTCAGGCCTCACCGCAATATGCACGCTGGCCTGGCCGCTAGCAATTTTTTTGCAAGGGATGCCAACAATGTGTATCTAGCATCCTTTAGGTCGGTTCCGTCCTGAACTCAGAAATGCAAACACCCGTCGATATGATATGATGCACTACATAGCTTTGTGTTCTGTGGACTAATGCTGCGTTCCTCAAGTCGTGATAGAAAACGGATTAGCCTATCGAGCCAATCAAAGCGACGTTTAGCCTGCTTTAATTGTTACCGCATTTAAGGAACTAAGAACAGGAAGGCATTGCATGGCAACATCATATCGTGGCGAAGTACGAGCGCCCGACTTTCCTAAAGGCCTTGACTGGATCAATAGCGATCACCCAATCAGCATCAAAGAATTGCGCGGTCACATTGTGATCCTGCACTTCTGGACGCTGTGCTGAATTAACTGTATGCATGCACTCGCGCAGTTGCGTGAGCTTGAAACTACTTTCCCCGAGGAACTCTCTATCGTGAGCGTTCACTCGCCGAAGTTCCCACGGGAGCAATTTACGGAGAGCGTCCGCGATGCCGTGCTGCGTTACGGCATCGAGCATCCCGTCGTCAATGACAGGAACATGAACCTCTGGCGGCAATATACTGTACGTGCATGGCCCACACTGATGTTCATAGACCCGGAAAACAGAGTTATTGCCAGGCATGAAGGAGAAATACAACCAGAGGCTGCCAAAAGGCTTATTCAGGGAATGATTCAGGAATTCGATGCTGCTGGCTTGCTCAATCATCGTCCATTGCGTTTCGCACGCGAGACGGCACCAGAAGCTCTGATCGCTTTTCCTGGCAAGGTAGCAGTCGATGCCCAGGCTAATCGCCTCGTCGTGAGCGACTCAGGGCATCATCGCTTGTTGGAGATGGACCTGGGCGGCAACGTACGACAGGTGATAGGATCTGCGGAAGCAGGCAAAGCTGATGGTTCGTTCACGCAAGCCCGCTTCAACAGACCACTGGGCGTTACGCTGGCAGGTGATCTCCTCTACGTGGCTGATACCGAAAATCACTTGATTCGGCGCGTTGACCTGGCGACGCAACAGGTGGAAACGATAGCAGGGACAGGTGAGCAATACGGCATGGTGCGTACACCCGTACAAGGGCCAGCACGGAGTATTGCGCTCAACTCACCCTGGGACATTGTGTGCAATGGTGATAATCTCTACATTGCGATGGCTGGTTCGCACCGCATCTTCGTGCTACACCTTGAAAGTGGTATTATCGAGCCGTTTGCTGGTGCGGGTCCCGAAGCCCTCCGCGATGGCAGCTATGAAGAGGCTCTCTTCGCACAACCCAACAGCCTGGCGCTCGACGACAGCCGTGTACTGTACGTAGCGGATAGCGAGACGAGCGCGGTGCGAGCTATCGCCCTGACAGGCGAAAAACAGGTCACCACGCTCGTCGGAACCGGCCTGTTCGACTTTGGTGATGCCGATGGCATAGGAGAAAAGGCCCTCTTGCAGCATGTACAGGCTGTATGTTTTGTCGATGGTCATGTCTACCTTGCAGATACGTACAATAATCGCATCAAGGTACTCAACCCACAGACACGCGAGGTGAAGACTCTTGCCGGGACAGGCGAGGCGGGCTTCAAGGACGGCGCGCCGGATAGCGCGCAGTTTAACGAGCCTGCCGGTCTCGCCGCGGCCGATGGCAAGCTCTACGTGGCTGATACGAACAATAATGCCATCCGTGTTATTGACTTAGCGGAAGGCATTGTAAAGACTCTCAACGTACAGATATAGATTTGGAGGTTAGATAATGCAAATCGGTATTGGTTTACCGGCGACAATCCCTGGCGTGCAGGGAAAACATATACTGGACTGGGCTAAAAAAGTAGACACCGGCCCATTCTCCAGCCTGAGTATCCTTGACCGTCTGGTCTATCCCAACTACGAGCCGCTGATTACGCTGGCAGCAGTCGCTGGCGCAACACAGCGCGTACGCCTGGTGACCACGGTTTTGTTAGCGCCCTTGCGTAATACCGCTATTCTGGCTAAACAAGCCGCTAGCCTGGATGCACTCTCTGGAGGTCGCCTCACGCTGGGCCTGGGTATCGGCAGCAGAGAGGACGATTTTCGCGCGGCACATGCCGGGTTCCATAACCGGGGAAAACACTTCGAGGAGCAACTGGCAACCATGAAGCGTATCTGGTCCGGTCAACCGCTCGCTGATAACGTAGGGCCAGTTGTGGCCGCTGGGGAGATGGCTACGTCGCCGGTGGCGGAGGCCCCCAGAGGGCTCAACAGTTTTTTAAGCTGGCAGAAGAAGTCTGGAAAGCCGCAGGTCGGCCCGGCAAACCACGCCTGATCGGATGCATGTACTTTGCCCTGGGTCCAGATGCAAAAGAACGCGCAGGAGCATACATGCGCAATTACTACGGAATGGGACCAATGGTCGATTCGATGATCAATGCTCTCCCCACAACGCTTGACGTTATCAAGGGGAGTATCCAGGCCTATGCAGATATTGGAGCTGACGAATTTATACTCTGGCCCTGCGTCCCTGACCTGGAGGTAATTGATCAATTGGCCAGGTTAATCACATGACGAAATACCCCGGCCAACCGTAGGGGGCCGATTATGCACATTGACGAAATACTCCAACCAACCGTAGGTGCCGATTTATCGCGCACACCGCCGATTTATCGGCCTGGGGAGCGCATCGACGGGCCATTGGCCGATAATGAGTTTTAAGCAAATACCCCGGATACCCGTAGGGGCCTCAGCGAAGCGGAGCGGAGCGCGTATCACTACTTCGTGCACATCGCCGATTTATCGGCCTGGGGAGCGCATCGACGGGCCATTGGCCGATAAATCGGCGATGCGCCAATAAATTGTGCGCCTCCGGTATAGCCGGTTTTGGTCGTTAAAATTCATTATCGGCACTCGGTGGATGTGATGATGTCCGCATGAAAAAGTTACTCTGCATAATCGGGGAGTACTCGATCTTATTCCGACCGGCAACGGACTGCGTCCTGGCTTCGCCCAGCCGGTCGGAAAGGTAGTACTCATCTTATTCCGACCGGCAACGGACTGCGTCCTGGCTTCGCCCAGCCGGTCGGAAAGGTAGTACCTGCGCTCAATCGCAACCGCCCTATCGCTCAGCATCTCCGATGAGATACAATGAGAGAAAGTGTCTCTCTTACACACAAAGGAGTGTTTTCTGTGGCAAAAATGATTGAAAGTGTGGCGTCGCGCGCAAAGACGCCATTTAAAAATGAAGCATTGACCGACTTCACCAGGCCTGAAAACCGCCAGGCTCAGGGGGAAGCGCTGGAGCAAGTAAAGAGCGAATTGGGGCAAACCTATCCTTTAATAATCGGCGGCGAGAAGATTTTCAACAAGGAGACTTTCGCCTCGGTCAACCCCTCTCAACCCGACCAGGTAATCGGCTATTTTGCGCGTGCCAGCGTTGAGCAGGCAGACGAGGCGGTGAAGGCCGCAGCGGCGGCCTTTGAAACCTGGAAGCGCGTACCGGCTGAAGAACGAGCCGGCTACCTTTTTGCAGCAGCCGACCTACTGAAACAACGCCGCTTTTACGTCAATGCCTGGATGATTTATGAAGTTGGCAAGAGCTGGCCCGAGGCCGATGCCGATACAGCAGAAGCTATCGACTTCCTGGAGTTCTACGCACGCGAGATGGTGCGCCTGGCTGAAGATCACCCACTCGTGCGCATCGAGGGCGAGGACAACCAGCTCGTCTATATCCCCCTGGGCGTGGGCGCGGTAATACCCCCCTGGAACTTCCCGGTGGCTATTATGGTCGGCATGACCAGCGCCTCATTCGTAACCGGCAATACGGTTGTGCTCAAGCCGTCCAGTACTTCTCCCATGATCGCGTGGCAGTTCATGCGCATCCTGGAAGATGTTGGCCTGCCTGCTGGCGTGGTCAATTTCCTTACCGGTTCAGGCTCAATCATTGGCGATGCCCTGATCGAGCATCCAATGGTGCGTTTCATTGCCTTCACCGGCTCTCGCGACGTTGGCCTGCGCATCAACCAGCTGGCTGCAAAGCCATACAAAGGACAGCTCTGGCTGAAGCGTGCTGTCTTAGAGATGGGCGGCAAAGACGCTGTGGTCGTAGATGAAACTGCTGATCTTGACGCCGCCGCCGAGGGTATTGTCGCTTCCGCCTTTGGTTTCCAGGGGCAGAAGTGTTCCGCAGGCTCGCGTGCCATCATTGTCGGGCAGGTCTACGACCAGGTATTGCAGAAAGTGATCGACAAGACGAAGCAGTTGAGCGTGGGCGACGTCACTAAACCGGAGACCTATATGGGCCCGGTCGTCGATGAGAACGCCATGCAGAAGATCACCGGGTATATCGAGATAGGCAAGCATGAAGGCCGTCTCGTAGCCGGTGGCGGACATCACGGCCCAGGTTACTTTATCGAGCCAACCGTGTTCGCAGATGTAGACCCGCATGCACGCATCGCCCAGGAAGAAATCTTTGGACCCGTGCTGGCGGTGATTAAGGCGAAAGACTTCGACGACGCCCTGCATATCGCCAACGATACAGAGTACGGTCTGACCGGTTCGTTGTATTCGCGGGATCAGCAGCGCATCGAACGGGCGAAGGAAGAGTACCACGTCGGCAACCTCTACTTCAATCGTAAAAGCACCGGTGCGCTCGTCGGCGTCCACCCATTCGGCGGCTTCAACATGTCCGGCACCGATTCCAAAGCAGGAGGCGGGGACTACCTGTTACTATTCACACAGGCAAAGGCCATCTCTGCCAAAAAAGCATAAGACATAAAGGGAGTTTTGCTTGTCAAACGTTACTCAACTTAGTTCAGGGGCATGGCAAATCTCGCACCCTTTCCGCGGCGAAAACGAGGTCATCGGCTCCTACCTGCTGGCGGGAGGTAATGAGCTTGCTGTCATCGATCCCGGTCCGGGCAGCGCGGTGGAATCGTTGCTGGCCTCGATCCGGGAAGCAGGCTTCGATCCAGAAGATGTGACGCATCTTATCGCCACCCATGTCCACCTGGATCACGCGGGAGGAACCGGTACCCTCGTCAAGCAAATGCCGGGGGCACAGGTATATGTACACAGTAAGGGGGCACCGCACCTGGTTGATGCATATACTCGATGGGGGAGAAATTCTCTATGTTGCAGGTCGCCGCCTGGAAGTGCATTATGCGCCTGGACACGCCGTACATCACGTCATCTTTTTCGACGTACACTCCGGCGAACTGTTCGCGGGAGACGTGGCCGGAGTACGCCTGCCCGGGATCGATTACATACGCCCACCCACACCTCCGCCCGATCTGGACATCGAAGCCTGGTCAGACAGCATCGACCTTGTAAAGCGTTTGCGGCCCGATGTGCTCTACATCGGACACTTCGGAGCGGTGAAGCATGATTTATCGGAACACCTGGAACGACTTCGCACAAAGCTCTACTCCTGGGGTGATTTCGTGCTTGGGGCTATGCGCGACGGGAAAAGCGAGCCTGAGATCACCACAATGCTAATCGAGCATACGGAACCTGAACTGCTACAGGCTGCCGGGGGGGACCGGCGCGCGCTGGATCGCTACGAGATCGCGACGAATTACCAGATGACTGTGCAGGGCTATATGCGCTACTGGAGGAAAAAGCACCCCGAGCGGCTATAGCATCCCTTCTATCCCGGCTAGCCCTACGTCAGGCGGAGCGTCATGAGTTCCTGGTCAAAATAGCGATCGTGCAACTTCAGCGCCTGCCGTTCCAGCCCATACGTCTCGAAGCCCAGCGAGATGAAGAGATGGCGGGCTTCTTTGTTGGTAAGCACGACGCTCAGGTTGATCTGTTCGAGGCCAGGCAAGGTTTTAGCATAGGCAATTGCAGCCTGCAACAACGCCTTACCTATCCCCTTCCCGCGCAACTCCTGCGGCACATACATGCCCCAGATGACACCCTTGTGACGTCTTTTAGCTTCTTCTTCTCGCCGGAAGCCGGCAATGCCAACCAGCGTGTTCCCATCGAATGCACCGAAGGTCACATCGTCAGGCGCGGCATCTCTCTTGCGCAGCCCCTGCGCGATGCCGGCGATGCCACGTTCAAGAATCTCCTCGTATGATGCGCCAAACGACTCCGGATTGTCGCGCAATGCCCGCAGTCGAATATTCCAAAATGCCTCGGCATCAGACTCTGTCAATTTGCGTACTTCCATGCGTTCCCTCCTCTGCATCCTTTTTCTATTGATCTATGCCGTAACTCTCTCGCAACATCCTACCGCTTCAGAGGGCAGTCGTCAAGGACAATAATTATCGACAGGGTGGTCTTGATGACCGCTTGAAAACCGATTACTAGCCGGCAGCGCGGTGGACAATGTTCCAGAACTCCTGGTCGCCTTGATAATACTGACCTGTCGAGGTGTTCTCGATGAGCTTGCAGCTTCCTTCGTAGACCTCGGCCTGGAGAATGGGTAAGCTCCACTGCGAGAAGCGAAAGTCGTAGAAGGTCCCTTTTCCGGCCACTTTATCGGCTTCCGAAGGGCAGCCCTGCGGCGGCGCCGCCGGTTGCAGCGTGGTGAACTTCGTATAGAATTGCTGCAGGAAGGCCATGTCCTTCATGCTGTGCGCGCTGGTGACATCCCTCTTCTGGATGGTGAGTGTGGCCGCATCAGGACGCGCCGGCGCGAAGGTGGCTCCAGCCAGGGTTTCCTCAAGCAGGCGCTTGAATTGGTCATTCAAGGTATATATGCCGGTGCGAGAATGAACATTGCCATTCAGCGAGATGAGATTGTGCTGCGTGTCGATGACGGAGGGAATCTCCTGGTCCGCCGCGTGGAAGACGAGCTGATATTCGGGGACCCCTTCCAGATTCCCTTTGTTCAGGGAGGTGAGTGGCAGCGCCAGGATCGCATTGTACAGGCGCTGAGCAGTCGTGGCAGAGCTAATCCGCGCGGTGAGAGGCGGTTGACCCGTTTGAGGCATGCGCATGACGGCCAGCCACTGCACGCTGGCGGGAGTCGATGCGTGATAGATCGCCTGGTCGAGCTGCGCCCAGAAGCCAGCAGTTGCCTGCCGGTCTCGTGTCTCTCCCTTGATAGAGACCGGTCCGCATCCGTCCCGCATAGCAATCACCATCACCAGCGTCTTGCCGCCCTGACTAAATGTCAGCGTATAGTGTGGCCCCAGATTCGCCGGGCAGGGCTGGTTGTCTGGCATCTGTGGCAGCGCATACATCGTTGCATACAACTGCTGCACCAGGCCCGCGAGCGTCAAGGTCACGACCTGCTTCGTACCAGTTACCTCATCGATCTGGATGCTCACCCTGTCGGGCTTGCCACTCGATGCGTTCCCTGAGCCGGAAGCCATGCCGCACCCACTCAACCAGACCAGCAGCCCCACCAGCAGCAGCCCGGGTAGGAGCGCCACGCTTTTTTTCATCCACATTGCTGCCTCCTTGTGGGTCACATACTAGAGAGCGATATACCTTTACAAGAGAGACGTGCGGAAGGCAATGTTTGTTCCACTGGCTCCAGGGTCTGTGAATGTTCCCGAAAAGTATGCTAATACACCTGACACCCGCCTGCACCTATCCATCTCGCCAACGTTGCTGCGCAGCTACTGCTCCGCAGTCAGGCGAGATGAAAGGAGAAGGGGGGTCACTACATTTCATGCTCGGAACAATCCAAAATGTAGTGGCCTCCCTTGCGGAGGCCAGGACAATTCACAGACCCTGGTCCTCAGCCTTCTCTTCACCTGACAGCTCAATCTCGACCTGGGGCATTGGCTCATATTTCGACTCATCAAAGGGCAGCATGGCAGGTTCCGGGACTCCCAGGGCAGCGAGGTGCGCCTTCGCTGCCTCCAAGCCCCAGTGATAGGCGAAGGGAGGGCCATCACACCAGGCCAGCCGATAGGCTGCCGTCGCCGCCTTGGTCGCTGCCTCCTGATCGCTCGCGTCGCGCTCGATCTGCGCCAGGGCATTGTACGCATCGGCGCGAAAGAGCCGGAATGGCCCACGCTCGGCTGGTTCCCAGACGTCGTCCAGCAACTCGCGCGCGGCCTTCAGGTCGCCCTGTCGTCGCTGTAACTCCGCCAGCCCGACCAGCGCGGGATCTCTTCTTCCACCAGGTTCACCGTTCGTGCACGCGAGAGCGCGTGATGCAGGCGTTCTTCTGCTGTCGATACGTCACCCAGGCCCAGGGCTGCCTCACCTTGCAATCGCGCCGCAAGAATTATTCTCGCCTCTATGCGCTGTTCCTGAAAATAGGTCATTGCACGATTGGCCAATGCTTGAGCGTCAGCATATTCTCCAAAGCACACGGCACGCATTGCCTGGTAATCATAGGGTAGGTAGTATCCGCTTTGACGCGCGAATGCAAGGGATCGATCCAATGCATTCGCGCTCTCCAGTTTCATTCCCCTGGCTGTGAGCACCAGACCTAGCCAGCAGAGACTGATTCCCTCCTGGTTTTGATCACGTAACTGCCGTGTGATAAGCAGCGCCCGGCGAGCGGCAGCCTCGGACTCATGCAAGGCACCCGACAAGCGCAGTTCATGTGACAGGTTGCCCAAGCCCACACTGACATTTTTGTGGTCATCCGTTTCTTCACGAATGTCAATGTTACGGCGGAAGAGCCCTGCAGCCCGTTCTGGCTGGTCCCTGGTACTAATTGCCAGAGTATTGAGCACGTAGGCTTGTTTACCTGGACTGCTCAGACGTGGTAACTGATCGAGCCCATCAGGAAAGAGTAGTTCCAACAGTTCAGCGCTCTGGCGGGAGGTACCCAGGCGGAACAGTGTAACATCGGTCAGGCGCTCATAAAACAGACCTGCAGCATCGTCATAGCGCCCAAGGCCGATCAACGTATTGTACAACTCGATCGCTGTGGTCAGGTCTTCCAGGCTATTGACCTCCCGATAACGGTCACGGCTGATCATGGGCAAGGACTCGAAATGCGTCCTGAGTGCCTGGTAGATGCCCTGCCTGGCCTGGTTGTCCACCCCACTCCAGGTCACGCCGCGCACGAGCGGGTGCAGGTCGTAGCGGTTAGCGCGTCGGTCCCAGCCCAAGAGGCCGCGATCCTCCAGGTCGGCCAGGATGGCGATGAGCGCATTTTCGCTGGGGCAGGGCTTACCCTCGCCGACGAGCAGGGCCACGAGCGTATCGTAAGCGGCAGGCATGCGAAAGGCGGCGATGGTGTGCAGCACCTTAAGTGCAGTCTCGTCCAGCCCGCGCAGGGCATATGCGAGCACGTGCGACTTCACCTGCACCAGCGGCAGGCGGAACGGGTTGAAGTCGGGGTGACTCTTGCGCCAGCCATCGAAGTTGCCGGGCGCGCGCCGGTCATGCGCCACCTCGCCTGCCAGCGCCTGGAGGAGCAGCGGGTGGTTCTCAAACGTGTGGAAAAGCGGCAAGAGCGCCTCGCGCGAGCCGCTGATGCCGAAGGTACGCCACAGGTTGAGCGCATCGTCGTCTGAGAGACCATGCAGGAAGATCGCCTTAGACCCAGGCCGTTCGCTTCCAGCGTCCGTTTGCAAGTCTGCCGGGTAGAGGCGCGTGCTGACCAGGATGCGTGAAGAGCGGGTGGTTGCCAGTTTGCGCAAAAACGCGCCTGTGCGGGGATCGGCCGTCTTGCGCAGGCGGGGTTGCCCGATAAAGGACTGCGCGGCGCTCAGTGGCAGGCCAAGCGCCCCGGCCACCACATTGGCCGTGCGCTGGTCGAGGTCGTCGTCGGCCAGGCGGGCGGCGTCCATGCGTGCATAGGCCACCAGGAGGCGCTCCAGGCCATCGAGCACGAGCAAAAATGGCTCGCGGTCGAGGAGGGAGAGCAACTGCGCCGCGCGCTCAGGCGGCGGGAGCTGCTGGATGTCCTCCTTGCTCTGCCTGCTCACATACACCAGGGCACGCGTGACGAAGTTCTCGAAGCTGGCGTCGCTCTCGTAGAAGCTCCACCACAGGCGGCCCGCCAGCGGCCGCATCTCGTGCGGAGCGATGTCATTGAACCACTTCCAGGTGAGCGCGCTTTTGCCCATGCCACCGATGGCGACAATGTTGAGGATGCGGGCATAGTAGACAGCAGAGCCGGGTTTCGCCACCCAGTCGGTCAACAGGTTCAACTCGGCCTGCCGCCCGATCAGGGTATGGGTCTGCAAGAGCGTATAGGGATGGGCGATGTAGGGTTCGGGCGGCGCGGGGATGTCGCTGACGTAGTGAAAGGCAGTGAGGTTGGGCTGGCGATAGTGCGACAGGCTGTTGATGACCTGGGCCTGCAACTCAGCAG
>WNFD01005454.1_pt1 | contig 12724 bp, 11 predicted proteins | sample 5400491 | NCBI WGS metagenome assembly WNFD01 (sample SAMN13153343, study PRJNA577476) | soil metagenome | isolation source: 120 cm saprolite under Douglas fir tree site 2 hole 2 replicate 2 | place: USA:California | collected 2015-04-18 | reverse complement strand
GCCGCGCCGGCGGACAAGCGCGAGGGCATCGGTCGGCCGCATCGCCTCGTCGATGCCGTCGAGCTCGATGACCATCGCAGGGCCCAGGCTGCTGTCGACGATCAAAGTCGCTTCACCTGCAGCCGGCAATTCCTCGACGGCGAAGAACAGCAGCGGCCACGGGGTGACGATGCCGAACATGAGCTTGAGTTCGCCATAGTGCCAGACCCACACCTTGCCGTGCAGCGGCTCGCAACGTTCGGTGCACGACACCGGCGGTCCCAGTAGCGCGGCGGCATCGCGCAGCGAAACGCCGGCATGGAGCTGGCCGAGCCGGCCAATCTCCAGCAGCTTCATGAGCGAGACGATCGCGGCCACTCGAAACTCCTGCGCGGTGCGCAAGCTTGCTGGCCGCGGCTCCGATTGTCCAGGCGCGGGGTGAGCGGCCGAGGCCGGGTCTGCTCCTGGCCTCCATAGCGTCGATCTCGGGATCGATCGTGAGGGCCGTTATCGAGGGGTAACCGGACCACCCTGCGAAATGGAGAAGATAGCCGCCCATTGAGGCGTAGCGCAAGATCGCAGACCGTCGCAGACTTGCCGATTGGAGCGCGTGGCGGGCTGCGGCATCATAGGGGCACGGCGAAACAATAGTGCCCATCTTCATCGGCCGTGGCGCGCCACTTCGAATACGATATCGCCGTCAAACGACACCCTTGCGGAGCGTGAGAGACGTAGCGCTCCAGGTCAAATTACATTCCCAAAGCCGAGGTCCGGGGATTGACTGTTGTAAGGTAATGCTTGACATATGTAAGGTATTGATATACATCATTTGCGTGATCCGGTGGTTCACAAACAAAGTCCTGGAACGCTTCTTCGCGACCGGAGACGGGCGTCGGCTCAGCGTGCAGAACACGAGACGTATCGCCAACATTTTGCGCGCGCTCGATGACGCATCACGGCCTGAGGACATGAATCTGCCTGGCTTCCGTTTTCATGCGCTCGTCGGCCGCGATAGAGGCCGCTATGCAGTCAATGCGAGCGGAAACTGGCGAATCACGTTCGGCTGGTTGGACGGTGACGCAATCGACGTCGATCTGGAAGATTATCACTGAGGAAGATTCGATGACCAAGAAGCTCCCGAAGCGCGGCTTGCCGCCCATGCACCCCGGCGAACTTCTGCGCGAAGAGATTCTGCCGGCGCTGGATCGGCCCAAGACGGAGATCGCCAAGCTGCTCGGCGTATCGCGTCAGACACTCTATGACATCCTTGACGAAAAGCAGCCAGTAACACCAACGATGGCGTTGCGGCTCGGGAAGCTGTGCGGAAACGGTCCGGACCTGTGGCTCAATCTGCAGAAGCGCTACGATTTGCAGCGAGCCGAGCAGGAGCTTGGAGAGAAGATCAATGCCATTCCCACGTTGGAAGTGGCATAAAGGCCTGTGTCAGGTACTTTCGGCGTAGCGCTTTCGAGAAGGAACGGCCACGTTGGAGCGGCTTACCGCAAATCCGGATACTGCATCATAGCACTGCGGCGAAGCAGTAGTGCCCGTCTTCATCGGCCGTGGCGCGCCACTTCGGTACAGAACTGGGCACGCCAAAACCCGCCGCTTTTGGGCCTGAAGTGTGCGAAGCAGTTCGCTTTTCGAGCCCATGATACGAAGCTTTCGCGTCGACTTCGACGCGCTGGGCGAGCGCGCGCAGGTGGTCGCGACGGTAGCCTGGCCTCCGTGCTCGGTCCGCATGCGCTTGCAGGCGGACAGCGGGAAAAGGACCTGTTTGGTCCTACTGCCCCGGCGGCCGCTTCCCTATCGACATGATCGCGTTGAGCTGATCCAGCTCCTTTTTCATTTTGTCGTTCGCCTCCTGTGAGGATTTCCTGTTCGACTCTATCCTCGCCTTCAGGCTCGCGATGCGCCTCTCGACCAGCGAGGGGATCTTGTTGTAACTCGGAGGCAATACGGCGGACAGGATTGAGTCTTTCGGCACGATCGCGAAGACGGCCGGATCGACCGGGTCCTTCCTGATCCATGCTGCTCCCCACGAGGTCGGTTGGAAAAGCATGTCGAGAGCCCCGAATGTGGGCGCACTCATGAAGGCCACGGCTGAGGGCTGCCCGAGGTCGAGAGCGGGCGAGAGACCCAGCGGGAACAGGCCCTTGCGCTTGATCTCGTCATAGGCCTGAGCCCATGCGAGCCGCCAGGTATAGATGTCGGGCACGTCCTCTTCCTCGAGCACGGCGTCCTGGAACTTGAAGAACGCAGGTGCGTGGAGGTCGCCGGTGACCCACCACACCGCTATCCGATCGCGCCGGTTCGGTTCTTGCGGCCCGGCGATAGCGTCCGTCGAGATCACGTACTGCTCGCACTCGTGGCCGGCATACTGCCTTGTCTCCGATCCTTTCTCCACGAAGAATTTTCCGGGATGAACGGACGGGATGGCTTGCATCTCGATTTTTCCGTCGCGCCAACCCGGCAAGCGCCGCGTTTCTGCTTCCTCCCGCTCGAGCCGACGGACCTCCTCGCGCTCCTCCGCGTTGGACTCCGCATACTGTTTGCCATCGTGGTCAATCATGACCAACCTTCCGCTGGCAACGTTGAAGACCCAATCCTTGTTTCCTTGATAATAGTTCCTGGTACGGTATCTCACGTCGTTCGGAGAGATGAACAGCGTCGTGACGCCCTGACCCCATCGATCGACAGTGCGGGAATAGCTCAACGCGATGGTCAAGTCCTCGGCGGCGGCCGGAATGGCTGCGAGCAGCGCCAAGCCGCACGCCGCGAACGCCGACTTCAGTTCGTGCATGAGGTTTCTCCGTCTGGCCGGGTCCTTGCCCCGACCTTGGAGGAAGTAGCTCGCCGCAACCGGGCTTTTTTGTGAGCAGGATGGCCGATCCCCGTGGCCCGGCAGCATGGACCCGCGAACGGCACGGTTGCGCAAAGGTTGTAGATCGTGCGTTGCTCGCCTTGGCTGATTGGTGCCGGCACCGCCGGACTCAAAGTCGACATCATCGCGAGCTAGGAATCCGAATCATTCGTCGTTAAGTTGTTCGAGTCTGCGTCATCACGCAGCCGATGATCGACAGGCTGATTGCATGAAGTCGGTTCGCGTACTTTCGGTCGCTGCAGAACTATATCCCCTGATCAAGACTGGCGGACTGGCCGACGTCACCGGCGCGCTTCCGATCGCCTTGAAGCCGGAGGGCATCGAGGTCCGCACCGTCGTGCCGGGATATCCCAGTGTCATGAATTCGCTCGGGTCGGTTGAAGGCGTGCTTCATCTGCCGCAGTTTTTCGGCGGAGAGGCTCGGCTGCTGCGGGCTACATCCTGTGAACTCGGCCTGTTTGTTCTCGATGCGCCGCACCTGTTCGCGCGTGCCGGGAACCCTTATCTCAGGCCTGACGGCGTGGATTGGCCGGACAATGCGTTGCGCTTTGCGGCGTTGGCGCGAATCGCCGCCGATATCGGGCTTGGAGCCGTTCCGTCGTTCGTGCCTGACATCGTCCACGCCCACGACTGGCACGCTGCTCTTGCGTTGGCGTATTTGCACTACAGCGACCGGCGACGTCCGGCCACGGTGATGACGGTTCACAACCTTGCCTATCAGGGCGTATTTCCGCGGGAGATGCTTGCTGCGCTCGGTTTGCCGCCGGAGTCGTTCACCATTCACGGTGTGGAATATTATGGAAAGATCGGGTTCTTGAAGGCCGGTCTGTATTTTGCCGATCGCATCACGACGGTCTCGCCGACCTATGCCAGCGAGATCCTGAGCGGCGAGGGCGGCATGGGGCTTGGCGGTCTGCTGCGCGAACGATCCTGTGACCTCAGCGCAATCCTCAACGGCGTCGATACTTCGGTCTGGGATCCTGCGACAGATCCTCACATCCCCGGCTGTTTCTATACCGACATGCCGAGTTGTTTCGAATCGGACGTTCTAGAGAACAGGGCGACCAACAAGGCGGCCTTGCAGCGACGGCTTGGTCTGCAGCCCGCGCCCGATGCGTTTCTGCTCGGCGTCATCGGTCGCCTGTCCCGGCAGAAGGGGCTCGATCTGCTGCTCGAAAATCTTCCGACGATCGTAAGCGAAGGAATGCAGTTGGCCGTGCTGGGGAGCGGGGATAGCGATCTGCAGTACCGCTACCGTGCGGCCGCACAAGCCAATCCGGAGCGGGTGGGCGTTTCGATCGGACATGATGAAGGTTTGGCCCACCTGATTCAGGCCGGCGCGGATGCGATCGTGGTGCCGTCGCGGTTCGAGCCGTGCGGTCTGACGCAGCTTTGCGCCTTGAGATACGGCACGGTTCCCATCGTGTCCCGTGTCGGCGGGCTGGAGGATACGGTGGTCGACGCGGGGGATTTGGCCGTCACCGGCGGCAGACAAACCGGGTTCAAATTTGGACCGGTCACCACGGAAAATCTTGCCGACGTTCTGCAGCGGGCTTGCGCCACGTTTCACGACGTTGCGGCCTGGCGACGGATTCAGCGCAACGGCATGTCGACAGACGTGTCGTGGCGCGATCCAGCGAGCCGCTACGCTGATCTTTATCGCAGTTTGGTCGAATTGCCTCAGGAGGTCGAATTGCCTCAGGAGAAAGTTGCCTGAAGTTGGCCTTGCCGACGTTCGTTTCATCGCATCGGCCGAATATCGGGAAGATTCCTAAGAGATGGTTAATGCCAATTGCGCAACGCCTGTCGGCTGCGCGGGCGTGCCGGAACTCGTGCCGAAATCTTCGTGTTTCCTGTCACTTAGACCAGCCGTCGCGGCGTGCTCGTCGCAATATTTCGAGCCGGCTTTGTCGTCCGCACGGAACGAAGGTGCAGGTGTCGACTTGGTTGTTTGTGCAACCGGTCGCACTTTGGTCGAATTTTTCGCCACGACTGTGGCTCGATCAGATCCTCGCATGCTGGAGGCTACAATGAACAGTCCTGCTACCGTCCGCCCGCCAGGGCGCAGCCGATTGGCACTGGTCGTAGCAGGCGTCCTCGCATTGCTCGGTTCGTTCGCGGTCACAGCACCCGCGCAAGCTGGCTACTATGACGATTCCAATTACGGTTACAATTACGGTTACAATCCCTGTTCCTATCGCTCCCGCTGCGGCTACGGCTACTCGCCCTACCGCTACGCGCGCCGCTACAACAATGGGTGCTCCGCGTGCGGCTGTTACCGGCGCTGCGGTTCGGTCTCGCGATCAGGCGTTGTCTACGAGCGTCGCTATGTCGAACGCCAATATGTCGAGCGGCGCTATGGTTACGGGGGCTACCGCCGTCCGTACGGCTATAATCCGTACGGGGGCTATCGCCGTGACTACGGCTATTATCCGTACGGAGCCTATAGGGGGGGCTATGGCTATGGCTACGGCGGTGTCGGGCGCCGCTGGCCAACGCCGGCCGGCTACGGCTACCAATCGTCCGCCGATGGATATGAAGAGCAGCCGCGGCCGCCAGCGCCGGTTTGGGACGGGGGCGACAACTACTGAGCATGATCCGGAAAAGCATGCCCTCGGGCCACGACCCGATGGGTGGGTACCGGTTTTCCCTCGCGACAAACGCGGAACGCGTTTGCGCGGAGATCATGCTCTAACAAAAAGATAGAGCGGGACGACGATTCGAAGAAAGGTCATCCCGTGCTGGCCATTTCTTATGGCTGCAAGGGCGGAATGCTGGCCAAATCCTGGCCAGAGCATGATCCGGAAAAGCATGCCCTCGGGCCACGACCCGATGGGTGGGCACCGATTTTCCCTTGCGACAAACGCGGAACGCGTTTGCGCGGAGATCATACTCAAACAAAAAGATCGAGCGGATGACGATTCGAAGAAAAGTCATCCCGCTCTAGCTCTTCGATCCCGCGAGTATGACGTAGGCGGCGACCGCGAACCAGAAGGCGTAATTGCTGACAATCTGTATTTCGATGAACACGCCAACGACCGCAAGGATCACCAGCACGAACGAAAGCACAAACCCGAAGTTCACTGCGCATATCTCCTTGCGCTGCGACGAAACGCAAAAAACCTTGCTTGGTCGCTTGCTTGGTCGATCGCAACCGTCAACGTGCGAGATCCTGTCGCAAGTTCAAAGGCCACGTCTGAGATATGTGGCCCGAGAAGCATGCTTTCTCACTCGCAATTCGCGTGCGCTTTCGCTTGTGGTGCTAGAGTGGAAGATTGTGACGCTGGACTGGACTGTGAATGCTGTTTGCTACCCCGGACGTCCGACTCAAGCCATTGTGCGATGCTGCCTAAAAGGACGTCCGATTCTGGCATTTTTGAGGGCTTTAGTTGGAGCGTTTAAGGCGGTGAAGCTTTCGTGGCGCAAAACACTGGTTTCGGCGGGGGTTTATGGGATGTGACAACTCTCATGGGTGAAAAACACCTCCGGGAGCGTTCGCTGGCTTTGGCGGCGAGCCGGCACGCGCGTTGATGGACGCCGTCGCTGCAATGGAGGAGTTCGCATGCTCGTGACCGAACAAGACGCAGTGATGACGAAATGGTGCCCCATGATCCGGCTTCGCTGGCAAGCCAGGCCATTGGCGTTCAATCGCTCCAATCCGGGCCGCTCTGCCCGCTTTAGAAACATGATGTATCGGATCTTTTTCCCCCGCCTGCATCACGAGATGAGGGGGCATTTCTTCCGATCCCAGGGGTCGGGTTGCATGATGTGGCGATGGGAGATCAGAGATCCGCCCCCATCGCAAGAGCCGCCGCGCAAGGGGTCCCCATCGGACCAGCGCAAGGGATTGCCCCCATCAGAGCCGCGTAAGGGATATTGTGGTTTGGCAGGCACGCCCTTCACGTTTACTGCGCAGTGATGTGTACCGGGCGTTGCGTGGCGCAGGCCCCAGTGCCGAAATTTCGACACTGTTTGGGCAGGCGGTGGGTCGATGCCACATTATGGGCCGTTCCGCGGCCGAATCACCGCAACTATCACGAGTTCGGATCGTAAAATAAACGCATCCCGTGCAGGAAACGATCGAGTGCCGGCAACCATTGCCCAGCACGAGCCGTACGACGAGCGTTGCGGAACATGGTAAATAATTAGCGCCTGTCGCTAACTGCCGGTTGTACAAGCAGTTTGCGGTCTTTCCGCGAGCGGACCAGCGTGCGGCCAGATTCCCCGTCCAATTTCAGACAAAAAAGCACCCCGATTCAACTGCTCTATCGCCGTGGCAAAAACCGGTGGAATTCGTCATGCGTCACCAGGCTGTCATTCTTGCTGCAGCACTGGCGTGGCTAACCGGCATCGAGAGCGCCGAGGCAAGGCTCGACATTCTGGTCGATAAAACGACGCAGCGCATGCTGGTCATCCAGAACGGCTACATGCGCTTTATGTGGCCCGTCTCCACCGGCCGCGACGAGACGGCAACCCCAAGCGGCGTCTACACTCCGCAGCGATTGGAGCGCAACTGGTTCTCCGCCGCCTATTACAACTCGCCGATGCCATATTCGATCTTCTTCCACAAGGGCTACGCGATCCACGGCAGCTACGCGATCAATCGACTGGGGGGACCAGCATCGCATGGCTGCGTACGGCTGCACCCCCATCATGCCGCACAACTGTTCGAGTTGGTGCAAGAGGAAGGTGCGGACAAGACGACCATCGAAGTGACGGACCAAGCACGCCCTGACGAGCCGTCATTGCCGGAGCGTGAGATCGCGGCGGGACGAGGCTTGAACCCGCCCATGCCGGAGCGTGAGATCGCAGCGGGACGAGGCTTGAACCCGCCCGTGCCGGAGCGTGAGATCGCGGCGGGGCGGGGCTTATACCCGCCCGTGCCGGAGCGTGAGATCGCGGCGGGGCGAGACGTGTACCCGCCCGTGCCGGAGATCGTACGTTACCGGGAAGGCGGTGAGATGCCTGAGCCACCCCCGGCACGGCGCGGCAATCGGCCGATTGCGGCGAGGAATGCCGGGCCTCCGAGGCTGCCGCTGCCGCCACCGCCGCCGCCGGCGGTTGGTCGTCGCATGCTGAGCGATGCCAGGCCGGCCATCAACACGCCGCGCGCACCGTGCGGAGCAGGGGGCGACACAGCAAACGGTTCTCCACGGCCGTCGGACGAATCTTCCGACTGTCGTCCTAAACCAAGGGTTGCCGAAGCACCGTCGCCCAAACCAAGGGTTGCCGAAGCGCCGTCGCCGGAACAGACTCAACAAGCGCCATCGGTTTACGGCTTCAAGCTCCTGCCTGCTTCCTGTTGGGCCGGTGGCGCGTCGCGATGGCGGTGGTGGGGATCGAGCCAGGGAGCTCCATGCAAGTAATTGCTCGGAGATAGGCGGGTGCCGCTTGCGACATCCAGGACGATGTCGAAATGGGTCACCGCGCAATCGATAGCCCACGGGCGCATCGGCGCTCGCTAAGCTGCCCTTCGATAGGAAGATTGAGTTCCGGTTCGATCTGATTGACTTAGGTGCTGCCTCCTTGATGGCTCCCGCCCCATCCTGAAAATTGTCACGACCAGCCGGCTATGATGCGGTTGCAGTTCGTGCCTGAACAGCCGCTTTTGCCCGTGCCAACAACACGAGTCCGCAATGAAGAAATCGTCGATCGCGGTCGTCGCCAGCATCCTGCTCGGCGTCCTGTCGGGGCGCACCGCTGTTGCGGCTGACGCCGTCATGGGAGTGAACATCAGAGGTTATGGCACGGCGAGTGAACGACAGCAGGATGACTTGATCGAACAACTGCACAAGTCTGGTGTGACGACGATCCGTGAATCGCTGCCAACCAATAATGATGAACGATTCACCCGTTTCGTTACCCACGCCTATAAGGCCGGTATCGGTATCGTGGTTATCTTGTATCCCACCCAGGGAGGGACCGGCAAACACACCAGTGCTGTCGACCCGGCGGTGGGACGCAAGTGGCGAGTACCCGCCTTGTCGGATGCCGATCCTGAGGGCTTCCGAAAGTGGTTCGCTCCTCAGTTGGCCGCATTGGAGACCGCAGGTATTCGCGTCGCCGCCTTTGAACTTGGAAACGAGTTCAATACGACGGGATACAATGCCGATCTTGCCGCGCCCGGCGGTGGGCGCGTGTTGGGACTGTCCGATCTCGATAATCCCAACGATGCGGAGGCACATACCATCGCCGAGGGGTATCGTGCTTATGTAAGAATTCTGGCTGTGCTCAAGGACATGCGCGATCATTCGCAGCTCAACAGGACGACACCTGTCATTGCGGGCGGATTGGCGAATGTTGGTTCGCCGCAGCCACGGTCTTTCAACAAGCAATTGACGGTCAGCATCCCGGACACCATCGAGTTCCTGCGGCGAAACGGATCGGACAGACTGGTGGATGGCTATGGGGTGCACGTATATCCGAATGGCGATATACACCAGACGGTCTCAGGCCGCGCTTCGATTCTGGAATACGACTTTTCCGCATGTCGGAAAGATTCCAAACCTTGCTGGCTCACGGAGTGGGCCCTCAACAATCGAAATCAGTCCTGTCCCATCGACGACGCGACGCGGTTGCAGCTTATACAAGCCGAGCGACGTGCTTTTAAGCCATTTGTTGAAGAGGGTCGGTTGGCCGCGATCATCTATTACTCCTGGGATGGCGATTTTGTTGGACAGCATGAAAACATGGGAGCGATCTTCAGATGCGGCGCTCTCACCGACGCTGGTAAATTGGCCCTGAGGCCGATGTGATGGACAAGTCGTGGGCGAGGCGAGCTGCGCTGGGGATGCGCGGTGCCGTCATTCGCGGCTGTCGAAACCGGCGCCGAGATTGACGACAGCGTCGATCTCTCGGGATGAGGCGATGAGCGCTTCATCGATAGAGCGCTTGCGACACATGATGCCGCTCCAGAGGCCCGGAAATGCGCGCTCGGTGGCGCGAACCATCCAGTTTCAGGCGAGTTCGTTGGTGATCGACCAGTGCTGGTCGCTGCGCGCATGAGGCTGCGCGCAGCTCGGCCACTTCCGATCCGTTAGGTGGACCGGCCCGGCATATGTTCGTCTTCAGCTCCGCATGAAGCCTTCGCACTCGCCTTCCGCCCAGGTGAGCGTTTTTTCCATTGGCTCGCCTTGCGCATGACGCAGCACCATCTTGGTCAGCGTCGCCTGCGTGTAGATTTGCTGCGCGATCTTCGGCGGGGCCGGTGAGGCCGCAATTGACAGCTTCTGATGGTTGTAGGGATTGGGATAGTGATAGAGCGTGCCCTTCGGCGGCTCCGCTTCAGCCCAGATCTTTAACGTCGTGAGCTTCTCGTAGGCCGGCAGATCATAGCCGCCGCTGGCGACCACCAGCTTCTCAATTGATGATGGCTGCGACAGGTGCAAGAGCAGGCTCTTGGCGGCTTCCTTGCTCTTTGAGAATGCCCAGGTGGTCCAGAAGAAAGGCACGTGAGGCGCGAAGCGGCCCATGGGGCCGGCCGGGAAGCCGTGGGTCCAGCATTGCTCTGCGACTTGCGGTGCATCGCGCTTGGCGACCGCCCAGGCGCTCGGCGGGTTCATGATCAACGCTCCTCTGCCCGCAATCAGCCATTTGTTGTTTGAGGCGTCGTCCCACGCCGGGACATCCGGTGGGAGGAAGGCGATCAGCTTCTTGTAGAAATCGAGCGCTTGCCGAACGGCGTCGGTCTTGACAGTCAGATCGCCCTTGGCGTCGACGAGTTCTGCGCCGAATGACTGGAAGACTGCGCCGGCGGTGTCGACGCTGTCGGCGGTCTGGCCGAGACCGACGCCGAAGGGGAAACCGCCCTTGTAGCAGTCTTCCGCGGCTTTCAAGAACGTTTCCATGGTCCAGTTGTCGGCCTTGGGCGGGCTACCTGCCGGATACATCGCCTGCACGTCGATATTGGCGTATTTCTTCATCAGGTCGATGCGCGAGCAGGGCCCCTTGATCTGGCTGCCGAAACAGGCGGGAACGCCGAGCCAGTTGCCGTTGGCTTGGCCGAGATATTTGACCGTGTCGTTAACCTCGCCGTTCTGCTTGATGATCGGGGCCATGATGTCGTTGACGGGCTCGAGCAGTTCGGCATTGGCGTGCGGCAGCCAAGTCGCCATGGCCAGAATATCGTGGCCGGTTTTGGCTTGCGCTTCGGCGGTGACGGTCACGAGGAGTTTGTTGCCTTGGCTCGTGATGTAGTCGATCCGAACCTCGACCTTTGCCTTTTCAGCCCATTCATTGACGAGATCAGTCAAGGTCTTGTTAGCGCCGGGGACCCAGTGATCCCAGAAACCTATCGACAATTTGCCGGCCGCGTAAGCGCCGCGCACGTAAGGCGCGGCGACGAGCGCTGCGGATGTCGTGGCGGTAGCAGCTACGAATTGTCTTCGAGACAGTTTTCGTGACATTTGCTCCTCCCTGCTGATCCATTTTGCTGGTTTGTTTTTGGCTCTTGGCCTCCATCAGCACTGCGCCTGACGAGCGCAAGCCTATCGAGATTTACCTCACGCGATCAGAACAGAGTTGATCGCTTCGGTCGAAAAACACTTTTGTTAAACTTACACAACTACAGGCAGCCGCGTATCGTCGAGGAATTCAATGCTCAAATTTGTATTAGCGCAATCGATGTAATCCGACAGCTACACTGTCCCAACGCCGCATCGCTCTTTGATCCGATCATGTTCAGAACTGAAAAGCGAAAGCCCCAGATGAACTACGCGCCTTAAATTTCATCTCGATGACATTGATCGGCACGCCCTACGGTTGGAGATTTCGCTGAAGAAACCGCATGGCATCGGCGATCGATTGCGCTCGAACCGCTGCATCAAATACCATCGAGTACCCGGGAGCCTCACCCATGCACGCACCGAAGTGCGTAGGATGGGTTGAGCGGAAGCGATACCCATCAATTGCATCTTGCGGAGATGATGGGTTTCGCAGGCTCAACCCATCCTACGCGCTGACGATGTTAGATCGGTGAGTCGCTTGCTGCCCATGCTTCGAGACGCTCGCGTCGCTCGCTCCTCAGCATGAGGTTGTTGTGTTTCAACGCGTTAGACCTCATCCTGAGGAGGTCACGAAGTGGCCGTCTCGAAGGATGGGCTGCAATACCGATTTGTGATTCCAGGTACTGGACGACGGGGTGTCTTGCAAAGAGCCGTCTGATCAGACCGGCTATCCCACCCTCACGGTTAACCGCAAAACAGGTGACGCTCGCGCGGCCTGTTGTGAGACAACGCGACTTGCTCTGCGGCGGTAACGTTGACTGGTTAGGTTAAGAAGCGTGTTTCGTTGCGTTGTTGCAACCAGTCGCTACTAAATGGATTCAACTTTTTGTCTTATTTTAAATGATTGGTCGTTATGAAGAAAAAGCGTGAAGTTTTGACCGAAGATGTTTGCCCCGCCTGTGATGGCACGGGGGTGCAGAAGGTGACGCAGCCGACGCGACCGGGCCACAAAATCTATCCTGCGAAATGCGAGGAATGCCTCGGCAAAGGCCGAATAAAGAAACCTACTTCGTGATCTATTGAATAAACCGGTAGACCTTTGACGCTTTCCAGCGCGGCGCCGGTCGCGCTTCCGGCTTATGCCGATGGAGCGCTCGCATCACGCCGACGCCAACGACCCATATGCGACATTGTCCGCTACCCAGCGGAGATGCGGTATGTCGCTGAATGTGACCCAACTGCGACATCCGCGCGATCTATAATTCCGCCAAGGCGAGGACAAAAAGCCCCGGCGATGCCGGGGCTTGAGTTGCCGGGATTTCGAGAAAATCAGTACTTCCCGACGACCGGACCACCCCAGTTGAAGCGGTAGTTGATGCGAGCGGTGATGAGGTCCACATCTTGGCGGATAGAGTCA
>WNFD01005453.1_pt1 | contig 12724 bp, 18 predicted proteins | sample 5400491 | NCBI WGS metagenome assembly WNFD01 (sample SAMN13153343, study PRJNA577476) | soil metagenome | isolation source: 120 cm saprolite under Douglas fir tree site 2 hole 2 replicate 2 | place: USA:California | collected 2015-04-18 | reverse complement strand
ACCGGCCTCGGCATCAACACCTTCGAGAACTTCATCCAGACCGACGCCGCGATCAACCCGGGCAACTCGGGCGGCGCGCTGGTCGATGCGGCCGGCAACCTGATCGGCATCAATACGGCGATTTTCTCGCGCTCGGGCGGCTCGATGGGGATCGGCTTCGCCATCCCCGTGTCGACCGCCAAGATGGTGCTCGAGCAGATCGTCAAGAGCGGCAGCGTTACGCGCGGCTGGATCGGCGTCGAAGTGCAGGAGATCACGCCGCCGGTCGCCGAATCCTTCAAGCTCGGCGGCACTCGAGGCGCGCTCATCGCCGGCGTGCTGCGCGGCGGGCCCGCCGACAAGGCCGGCATCAAGCCGGGCGACGTCCTGCTCGAGGTGCAGGGCAAGCCGGTCGCCGATCCCGCGGCGATGCTGAACCTCATCGCCGCTCTCGCTCCGGGCTCGGCGGCGACGATGAAAGTGAAGCGCCAGGGCCAGGACGTGGACGCCAGCGTCACCGTCGGCCGGCGTCCCAAGCCGCAGGCGCGGCCGGAGTAAAAAGCCCGCGCATCAGATCTCTCCCTTTGTCGTGAGGTCCGGCTCGTTCCTTTCGGCGGCCTTGACGAAGCGGGCCAGGATGAGCCCTGCTTCGTACAGAAGGCACATCGGGATGGCAAGCAGAAGCTGGGACAGCACGTCGGGCGGCGTGACGACCGCCGCGATGATGAAGGCGCCGACGATCACGTACGGCCGGGCGTCGCGCAGCTTCTCGACGCTCACCAGGCCCATCCTCACCAGCACGATCACCACGATCGGAATCTCGAACGTGACCCCGAAGGCGAGGAACATCGTGATCACGAAGCTGAAATACGCCTCGATGTCGGGTGCCGGCGTGATCGACTTCGGCGCGAAGCCGTGGATGAACGCGAACACCCTGCCGAACACGAAGAAGTAGCAGAAAGCGACGCCGAGCAGGAACAGCGCCGTGCTGCCGATGACCAGCGGCAGCGCCAGCTTCTTCTCGTGCTCGTACAGCCCGGGCGCGACAAAGGCCCACGCCTGGTACAGGACATACGGCAGCGCGATCATGAACGCGACCAGCGCCGTCACTTTCACGGGCACCATGAACGGGGTGACGACGCCGGTGGCGATCATCTTGGCGCCCTCGGGGAGCGCGCGCATCAGCGGCAGGGCGAGGGCGTCGTAGATCGGCCCGGAGCCGGGCCAGACGAACAGCACGACGAAGATGGCGAGCACCACGGCGACCGCGCGCACCAGGCGCGAGCGCAGCTCGATCAGGTGCGAGATGAAGGTTTCCTGGTCGCTCATCCCGCCTTGTTTTCCGGGGGCTTGGCCTCGGCCGCCGCTTCGACGGACTTGTTGAGCTCATCAGCGGTCTTGGTCAGCTCCGTGTTGACCGAGGTCTCCACGTCGCTCGCCGCCTTCTGCATCGAGTCGCGCATCTTGCGCAGCTCGTCGAGCTCGATCTCGCGGTTGATGTCGGCCTTCACGTCGGCGACGTAGCGCTGCAGCCTGCCCGCGAGGTGGCCGAGCGTGCGCGCCACGCGCGGCAGCTTCTCGGGCCCGATCACGATCAGCGCGACCAGCCCGATTACCAGCAGCTCTGAGAATCCTATGTCGAACATGGTGAGCCTGAGAACAAAAAGGCGCCCGGGCGGGCGCCTTTGCTGGGGACCGTGCCGGCGCTCAGGCCTTCTGCTCGGTCTTTCCCTTGACTTCGCCCTCGATCGTCTTGCCCGTCACCTGCGGCGCGGCGCCCGCGTCGGCAGCCTTGTCGCCGCCCTCGCGCATGCCGTCCTTGAAGCCGCGCACGGCGCCGCCGAGGTCCGCGCCGATGTTGCGCAGCTTCTTGGTGCCGAAAATCAGCATCACGATCACCAGGACGATCAGCCAGTGCCAAATGCTGAACGAACCCATACGCGTCTCCTATTTTCTCCTCTGCAGCATCGGCCCGAGAGGCTCCGGCCCGCCGAGGACGTGCATGTGGAGATGATACACCTCCTGATGCCCCACGCGGCCGGTGTTGATGATGGCGCGAAAGCCGTCGGCGGCCCCCTCCTTGCGCGCCAGCACTCCGGCGAGCGCAAGCATCTTGCCCAGCGGGCGCAGCTGATCCATCCCGGCCTCGTACAGGGACGGCAGGTGCTCCTTCGGAACGATCAGAAAATGCACCGCCGCCTGCGGCCGGATGTCGTGAAAGGCAAACACGTCGTCATCCTCGTAGACTTTCTTCGCCGGGATCTCGCCGCGGGCGATCTTGCAGAAAATGCAGTTAGGGTCGTTCATTTCTTTCTTGCGGCTTTCTCGTCGATGCCGGAGATGCCCTCGCGGCGGCGCATTTCGGCCAGCACGTCGCCGGGGCCAAGGCCGTGGCGCGCGAGCACGATCATGCAATGGAACCAAAGGTCGGCGGTCTCGCGCACCAGGTGCAGGCGGTCGCCGCTCTTCGCCGCCAGCACCGTCTCGGTGGCCTCCTCGCCGATTTTCTTCAGCAGTGCGTCCTCGTCTTGCGACAGCAGCCGGGCCACATAGGAGGTCTTTACATCTCCATGCTTTCTCTCTTCGATCGTCGCAGCGATGCGTTCGAGCGTTGCGTAGAGTCCAGGTTTCATTTTTTGTAGATGAGCGACGGATCCTTCAGCACCGGATCGGTCGCCACCCACCTCCCGTTCTGCAGTTTTCTGAAGAAGCAGCTCTCGCGGCCGGTATGGCAGGCAATGCCGCCCACCTGCTCGACTCTCAGCAGCAGGGCGTCCGCGTCGCAGTCGATGCGCACTTCGCGCACCTTCTGCACGTGGCCGGATTGCTCGCCCTTTCGCCATAGCTTCTTGCGCGAGCGCGACCAGTAGACGGCTTCCTGGCTCGCCACCGTTTTTTCCAGCGCTTCGCGGTTCATCCACGCGACGGTGAGCACCCTGCCCGAAGAAAAATCCTGCGTGACGACGGGAATCAGCCCCTGCTCGTTCCACGGCACCTCGTCGAGCCATTCGTTCATAAGCGGACCTCGATGCCGCGGCTCCGCATGTGCTCCTTCGCCTGGCGCACGGTGAATTCGCCAAAATGGAAGACGCTGGCCGCCAGCACGGCATCGGCATGCCCTTCGATGACGCCTTCGGCGAGGTGCTCGAGGCTGCCGACGCCGCCGGAGGCGATGACCGGCACGCCGACCGCGTCCGACACGGCGCGCGTGAGCGCGAGGTCGAATCCGTCGCGCGTGCCGTCGCGGTCCATGCTGGTGAGCAGGATTTCCCCCGCCCCCGCGGCCTGCATGCGCTGCGCCCATTGCACGGCGTCAAGGCCGGTGGGTTTGCGCCCGCCGTGCGTATAGACCTCCCAGCCGGCGCCGCTCCTTTTCGCATCGATCGCGACGACGATGCATTGATTGCCGACGACGCCGGAAGCCTCGCGCACCAGGTCCGGGTTCTGCACCGCGGCGGTGTTGATCGAGATCTTGTCGGCCCCGGCGTTGAGCAGCCGCCGAACGTCCTCGAGCTTGCGCACGCCGCCGCCCACGGTGAGCGGGATGAACACGCGCTCGGCGACCGCCTCGATGACGTGCAGCAGGATGTCGCGCTCATCGGAGCTCGCCGTGATGTCGAGAAAGCAGACTTCGTCCGCGCCCTGCTCGTCGTAGCGCGCGGCGATCTCGACCGGATCGCCGGCATCGCGCAGGCCGACGAAGTTGACGCCCTTGACCACCCGGCCGGCGGTGACGTCGAGGCAGGGGATGACGCGCTTGGCGAGTCCCATGGCTAGTCCTTGCCGAGCGCCTTGTCGGCGGTCGCCTGGGCCTTCTTCAAGTCGAGCTTGCCCTCGTAGAGGGCGCGGCCGGCGATCGCGCCGATGATGCCTTCGGGAGCGAGCTGGCTGCAGACCGCCTGCACGTCCTTGAGGCTGTTGAGCCCGCCCGAGGCGATGATCGGCGTCTTGATGGCCTGCGCCAGCTTGAGCGTCGCGTCGATGTTGACGCCGGTCAGCATGCCGTCGCGGCCGATGTCGGTGTAGATCAGCGCCTCGATGCCGTACTCCTCGAATTTCTTCGCCAGGTCGACGACGTCGTGGCCCGTCATCTTCGACCAGCCCTCGACCGCCACCTTCCCGTCCTTGGCGTCCAGGCCGGCGATGACATGGCCGGGAAAGGCATAGCAGGCGTCGGACAGGAACCCCGGGTTCTTCACGGCGGCCGTGCCGATCACCACGTAGGTGACGCCCGCGTCGAGGTAGCTCTCGATGGCGTCCAGGTCGCGGATGCCGCCGCCGAGCTGGATCGGCACCTGGTCGCCGACCGCCGCGATCATGTCGCGGATCACTTTCTCGTTCTTCGGCCGGCCGGCGATGGCGCCGTTCAGGTCGACGATGTGGAGGCGCCGGGCGCCTTCGGCCGCCCAATGCCTCGCCATCGCAACCGGGTCGTCGGAAAACACGGTAGCCGTGCTCATGTCGCCTTGCTTCAGGCGCACGCAGCGCCCGTCCTTCAGGTCAATAGCCGGGATGATGAGCACTCAGTGCTCGATTGAAAATCAGGGACGCCAGCGCACGAAGTTGGAGAGAAGTTGCAGGCCCGCAGACTGGCTTTTTTCCGGATGGAACTGTACGGCAAAAATGTTATCCCGGGCAACCGCGCAGGTAAAGGGCATGCCGTAGACGCACGTGGCGGCCGTCACCCCCTCGTCGCGCGGCGCCGGAAAGTAGCTGTGCACGAAGTAAAAGCGGCTGCGGTCGGGAATTCCTGCCCACAGCGCGTGAGGCCGCCGCTGCAGCACCTCGTTCCAGCCCATATGCGGAATTTTGAGACCTGAGACCCTGAAGCGCGGCACGTTGCCGGGCAGCAATCCGAGACCCCGGGTGTCGCCTTCCTCGCCGCGCTCGAACAGCATCTGCAGGCCGATGCAGATGCCGAGGAAGGGCTTGGCGCCGGCCGCCTCGATGACCGCCTCGCGCGCCCCGCTCGCGGCCAGCTGGCGCATGCAGTCGGGCATTGCGCCCTGACCGGGCACCACGACCCGCTGCGCGGACCGGATCGCCGCAGGATCGGCGGTCGCTAGCACTTCGGCGCCGGGGGCGACATGCTCCAGCGCCTTCGACACCGAGCGCAGGTTCCCCATGCCGTAATCGACGACGGCAATCCTCAATTAAAGGGAACCCTTTGTCGAGGGCACGGTTCCGGCTGCGCGCGGGTCCGGCTCGGCCGCCATGCGTAACGCGCGCGCAAACGCCTTGAACATGGTTTCGCACTGGTGATGCGCGTTGTCGCCGCGCAGGTTGTCGATGTGCAGCGTGACCTGAGCGTGGTTGGCGAAGCCCTGGAAGAACTGGTGCACCAGGTCGACATCGAACTCGCCGATCAGCGCACGGGTGAACTTGACGTGGTACTCGAGCCCCGGCCGGCCGGAAAAATCGATCACCACGCGCGACAGCGCCTCGTCGAGAGGCACGTATGCGTGGCCGAAGCGGCGTACGCCGGCCTTGTCGCCGATCGCCCTGGCGAACGCCTGCCCCAGCGTGATGCCGATGTCCTCGACCGTGTGATGCGCGTCGATGTGCAGATCGCCCTTCGCCTCGATGTCGAGGTCGAGCATGGCGTGGCGCGCCACCTGGTCGAGCATGTGCTCGAGGAAGGGCAGCCCGGTCGACAGCTTCGCATCGCCCTTGCCGTCAACGTTGAGCCGCACCCGGATCTGGGTTTCCTTGGTGTTGCGCACGACTTCAGCGGTACGCATGTCAAAGCGCTTCCTGGAGGGCGGTGAGCAGTATACGGTTTTCGTCGGGCGTGCCGACTGTGATCCGCAGGCAATCGCGCAATCCTGGATGCAGATTCTTCACCAGCACGCCTTGCCGTTTCAGCGCTTCGTAAGTGCGCTCGGCCCGTGGAACTCGCACCAGGAAAAAGTTCGCCTGCGACGGAAACACGGTTACCCCGGGGAGGCCGGCGAGGCCCGCGCCGAGCGCTGCGCGCTCGGCCCTGATCCGCGCCGCCTGCTCTTCGAGCACCTCGAGCCGCTCCAGCACGAAAAGCGCGGCCGCCTGGGTGAGCACATTGACGTTGTAGGCCTGCCGTACTTTGTTGAACTGCTCGATCCATTGCGGCCGGCCGGCGAGATAGCCGAGGCGGATGCCGGCCAGGCCCAGCTTGGACACCGTGCGCAGGACGACCAGGTTCGGATGCTCGCCGAGGCGCTGCATGAAGGTCTTGCCGGCGAACGCGTGATACGCCTCATCCAGGACGACAAGTCCTTCGGCGGCGCGAATCACCCGCAGGACATCTTCCTGCGGATACAGCACGCCGGTGGGATTATTCGGATAGGCGATGAACACGAGCGCCGGCGGCTCGCTTTTCATGCGGGCGATGAACGCATCGGCATCGAAGGAGAAGTCCTCGCGCAACGGCACCGCCACGGCTTTCATCCCGCACAGCGCAGCATTCACGCCGTACATGACGAAGGTCGGCGCGGGATACATCATCGTCGTACCCGGGCGCGCCACCGCCAGCGTGATGATCTGGATCAGGTCGTCGGAACCGTTTCCCAGCAACAGCTCCATGCCCGAGGGCAGGTTCATCCGCCGCGCGAGCAGCTCGCGCACGCGCCGCCCCGTCGGCTCGGGGTAGCGATTCAGATCGACGCGCGACAGCGCTTCGGCCAGCTCGCGCCGCAGCGCGGGCGGCAGCGGGTAGGGGTTTTCCATGGCGTCGAGCTTCACCATGCCCTGCGCGTCCGGCACTTGATAAGCGGCGAGCGCAAGGATTTCCGGGCGCACCAGCTTCTCGGGGCTCATTTGAATCTCATCTCCGCCGAGCGGGCGTGGGCCGTCAGCCCTTCGCCTTCGGCCAGGACCGCGGCAAGCTTTCCGAGCTTGGCCGCCGCGGCCTGCGACACGCCGATGACGCTGGAGCGTTTCTGGAAATCGTAGACGCCGAGCGGCGACGAGAAGCGCGCGCTGCCGGCAGTCGGCAGAACGTGATTCGGCCCCGCGCAATAGTCGCCGATCGCCTCCGAGCTCCAGCGGCCGAGAAAAATGGCGCCCGCGTTCTTCAGTTTGGGCAGCCAGGCCTGCGGGTCCTCCACGGACAGCTCGAGATGCTCGGGCGCGATGCGGTTGGCAAGCGCGCACGCCTCCTCGAGGTCCCGAGTCTCGATGAGCCCTCCGCGCGCCTCCAGCGATGCGGTGATGATTTCCCGCCTCAGCATCGCAGGAAGAAGCCTTTCCATCGAAAGCTCAACCTGATCGAGATGAGAGGATTGCGGGGAAAGCAAAAGCGCCTGCGCTGCCTCGTCGTGCTCGGCCTGCGAAAACAGGTCCATGGCCACCCAGTCGGCAGGCGTACGGCCGTCCGAAATCACCAGGATTTCCGACGGCCCGGCGACCATGTCGACGCCCACCTGCCCGAACACCTGGCGCTTGGCCTCGGCGACATAGACGTTACCAGGGCCGACGATCTTGTCGACGCGCGGCACGGTTCGCGTGCCGTACGCGAGCGCGCCGACTGCCTGCGCGCCACCGATGCCGATCACGCGGTCCACCTCGGCGAGCGCCGCGGCAGCCAGGACCAGCGGGTTGGGAGCCGGGCTCACCATCACCAGCTCCCGCACGCCGGCGACCTTGGCCGGGAGTGCGTTCATCAGAACGGAGGACGGGTACGCCGCCTTGCCACCCGGCACGTAAATCCCGACGCGATCGAGTGCGGTCACGCGCTGGCCAAGGCGCGTGCCGTCCTGGTCGGTGTATTCCCAGGAGCTCTGGAGCTGCCGCGAGTGGAAGTCGCGGATCCGCTCGCCCGCCTCGCGCAACGCGCCGGCCTGCGCGCGGGGCAGCGCCTCCAGCGCCCTCTGCAGCTCTTCCCTTGGCACTTCGAGCTCGGCCAGCGAGCGCGCTGCGATGCGATCAAATTTGCGCGTGTAGTCGAGCACGGCCTCGTCGCCGCGAACGCGCACATCGGCGAGGATCGCGCGCACAGATTCATGCACCGCCGGATCCTGCAGCGCCGCGTGGCGCGTCAGCGCCGCCAGTTCAGCCTCGAACCCGGCGTCGCGCGTGGCGAGGCGCCGCAGCTTCATCGGCCGACGGCTTTCGAAAAGGCGTCGATCAGCGGCTGCAGCGCAGCTCGCTTGGTCTTGAGCGCCGCCTGGTTGACGATCAACCGCGCCGACACCGGCATGATTTCCTCGACCGGAACGAGGCTGTTGGCGCGCAAGGTGTTGCCGGTGGAAACGAGATCGACAATCGCATCGGCAAGACCGACCAGCGGCGCAAGCTCCATCGACCCGTACAGGCGAATCAGGTCCACATGCACGCCTTTTGCGGCAAAGTGCTCACGGGTGATGTTGACGTACTTGGTCGCCACGCGCAGGCGCGCGCCCTGCCGCACGGCGCCTTCGTAGTCGAAGCCCTTGCGCACCGCGACCATCATCCGGCAGGCGGCGATGCCGAGATCGACGGGCTGGTACAGCCCCTCGCCGCCATGCTCGACCAGCACGTCGCGTCCGGCGACGCCGAGATCCGCGCCGCCGCGCTCGACATACGTCGGCGTGTCCGCAGCGCGCACCACGATCAGCTGCACGTCGCGCCGGTTCGTGGAGAGCACCAGCTTGCGCGAGCGCTCGGGGTCGTCCTTCGGCCGGATACCGACGCGCTCCAGCAGCGGCGCCGTCTCGTCGAAGATGCGCCCCTTGGATAGCGCGATGCTGATCTTGGCCATAAACGAAAAAGGCCCCGAGGGGCCCGATAAGGCTCTGAATTTTACCGCAATTTCACTGGCTGCGCTCGATCCTGGCGCCGAGCGCGGCAAGCTTTTTCTCGAGCGCCTCGTAGCCGCGGTCGAGGTGATAGATGCGATCGACGACGGTCTGGCCCTCCGCCACCAGGGCGGCGATGACCAGGCCCGCCGATGCGCGCAGATCCGTCGCCATGACGGCAGCGCCCTGCAGCCGCTCGACGCCTTTCACCACCGCCGTGTTGCCCTGGATCGAGATCTGGGCGCCCAGCCGCTGCAGCTCCAGCGCGTGCATGAAGCGGTTCTCGAAGATAGTCTCGGTGATTCGCGCGGTGCCGCTGGCGATGGTGGCGAGCGCCATGAACTGAGCCTGCAGGTCGGTGGCGAAACCGGGGTAGGGCGCGGTGCGCAGGCTCACGGCCTTCGGCCGAGCGGCCATTTCGATTTCGATGGAGCGATCCGCCACTTCGATTCTTGCGCCGCATTCGCGCAGCTTTTCCAGCGTCGCATCGAGCGAATCGGGCGCGGCGTCGATCAGTCTCACCTTGCCGCCCGCGGCGGCTGCGGCCGCCAGGTAAGTGCCGAGCTCGATGCGGTCCGGCATGACCCGGTGCTCGGTGCCACGCAGCGAAGCCACGCCTTCGATCCGCATTACGTCGCTGCCTGCTCCCTCGATGCGCGCGCCCATCGCCGACAGGCACCTCGCAAGGTCCACCACCTCGGGCTCGCGCGCCGCGTTCTCGAGCAGCGTCTCGCCCTCCGCGAGCACCGCCGCCATCAGCAGATTCTCGGTGCCGGTCACGGTGACGAGATCCATCACGATGCGCGCCCCGCGCAGCCGGTCGGCGCTGGCATGCATGTAGCCATGCTCGACGCTTATCTTGGCACCCATCGCCCGCAGGCCCTTCACGTGCTGATCGACCGGCCGCAGGCCGATCGCGCAGCCACCGGGAAGCGATACCTTGGCGCGCCCGCAACGCGCGAGCAGCGGCCCGAGCACCAGCACGGAGGCACGCATGGTCTTCACCAGCTCGTACGACGCCGTCGGGTCGCTGATCCTTGCGGCGCGCAGCGTCAACTGCCCGTCGGCCGGACGGTCGACCTCCACGCCCATCTGGCGCAGGAGCTTGCCCATCGTCGAAACGTCCACGAGGCTAGGCACATTGGTGAGAGCCACGCGCTGGTCAGTCAGCAGCGCCGCACACATGATCGGCAGTGCCGCGTTCTTCGCACCCGAGACCCGCACCTCGCCTTGCAGCGGACGCCCGCCGGTGATGCGCAACTTATCCACCCGATTTCCACTCCTCGGGTGTCAGCGTGCGCATCGACAGGGCATGGATTTCCTCGCGCATGCGCTCGCCGAGCGCTGCGTAGACCAGCTGATGGCGCTGCACGCGGCTCCTTCCCGCGAACTCGCCGGACACGATCAGCGCCTGGAAATGCTGTCCGTCCCCGAGCACTTCCACATGCTCGCAGGCGAGCCCCGCCGCGATCCCCGTCTTCACGCTTTCAGGCGTCACCATTCAATACCTCAGTTTGTACCCCGCCTTGAGCAGCCAAAGGCTGATCAGGCTGACGATCAAAAAGCTTACCCCGACCACCGCCAGGCTGGCATACGGAGGCACGTCGGAAGCGCCGAAGAAGCCGTAGCGAAAGCCATCGACCATGTAAAAGAACGGGTTGGCGTGCGACAGCTTCTGCCAGAAGCCGGGCAGCGAATGAATCGAATAAAACACGCCGGAAAGAAAGCTGAGCGGCATGATGACGAAGTTCTGAAACGCCGCCAGCTGGTCGATCTTTTCGGAGAGGATGCCGGCGATCAGGCCGAGCGCACCGAGCAGCGCGGCTCCGAGCAGCGCGAACGCGAATGCCCAGAGTGGCGCGCCGAGCCGCAGCTCGACGAACCAGAGCGTCACGACGAGCACCCCGGCACCCACCACCAACCCACGGATCACCGAGGCTAGCACGTAGGCGCTGAAGAACTCGAGGTGGGAGACCGGCGACAGCAGGATGAACACGATGTTGCCGGTGATCTTCGACTGGATCAGGCTGGATGAGCTGTTGGCGAACGAGTTCTGCAGGACGCTCATCATGATCAGGCCCGGGACGAGGAACGAGGTGTAGCGCACGCCTTGGTACACCTGCACGCGTCCTTCCAGCGCATGCCCGAAAATGATCAGGTAGAGAGCCGCGGTCAGCACCGGCGCGGCGACGGTCTGGACGCTCACTTTCCAGAAGCGCAGCAGCTCCTTGAAGAATAGCGTCCAGAAGCCGGTCACGACTGCCGCCCGGTCAGGCGCAGGAACACTTCTTCCAGGTCGGGCGGCTGCACCTCCAGCTCGATGATGCCGATGCCGCTCTCGCGCAGCCTCGCCAGCACCACCTCGAGCTCGCGGGCGCTCGACAAGCGCAGCGTGAACAGCGGTCCGTCGCGCGCGATCACCTGCGCCGGAAACGGCTCCGGCAGCCGCTCCGCTTCGAGCCGCACCCGCAGCTGCAGGCCCGAAAAGGTTTCGAGCAGGTTCCTGGTCGAGTCGACGGCGGCAACGCGGCCCGCCTTCAGCAGCGCGATGCGATTGCAGTGGAGCTCGGCCTCCTCGAGGTAGTGCGTGGTCAGCACGATCGTGTGACCTTCGCGGTTAAGCCGGCGCACGAACTGCCACAGACCCTGCCGGAGTTCCACGTCGACGCCTGCTGTCGGCTCGTCGAGCACAATCACCGGCGGTTTGTGCACCAGCGCCTGCGCGACCAGCACGCGGCGCTTCATGCCGCCGGACAGCGCGCGCATGTTGGCGTTTGCCTTCGCCGTCAGATCCAGATGGTGCATCACCTCGTCGATCCAGGCGTCGTTGCCCCGGATGCCGAAGTAGCCCGACTGGATGCGCAGCGTCTCGCGCACCGTGAAGAACGGGTCGAACACCAGCTCCTGGGGCACCACGCCGAGCATGCGCCGCGCGCGCCGGTAGTCTTCGACCACGTTCGCGCCCATCACGCTTGCCACCCCAGAATCAGGCCGCGCCAAGCCGGCAATCACGTTGATGAGCGTAGTCTTGCCGGCGCCATTGGGGCCGAGCAGGCCGAAGAACTCGCCCTGCCCGATCGCAAGGCTCACACCCGCGAGGGCGCGCACGGCGCCGAAGCGCTTCTCGAGCTGCTTAACCTCGATGGCGTTCAGTGGTGCGGCGCGGCGACGGGCAGCAGGCGGTCCACGCCGTACAGACGGGCGATCGTCTGCAGCGATGCGGGAAGGTTGGTAAAGGAGACTTCCTGCTTGCGCGCTTTGGCGTCGCGCAACCAGGCGAGGAGCAGCGCGAGGAGAGAGGAATCCATTTCGGTGACTTCGCCGAGATCGACGCTCTGCACCCCTTCTTCCAGATGGCGCCCGCCTTCTTCGAGCAGGCGAGTGACGTTGGCCAGGGTCACCGGCCCGCTGACGATGAGGCGGCGGCCCTCGCGCCGGATCATTTCTGCGGCGCCCCGCCGGCGGCTTCGAGCGTGCGGTTCTTCGCGCTCAGGGTCTTGATCAGGCCCTCGATCCCCGACTCGCGCACGGTGTTGTTGAACTCGGTCCGGTAGTTGGCGACCAGGCTCACGCCACCGACCATCACGTCGTAGACCTTCCAGCCGGCGGCGGTCTTTTCCATGCTGTAGTCGATCGGCACCGGCTGTGCGCCGGGCTGCAGCACGCGCACGTTGACGGTGACGTCGGTGTCGGCCGGCTTGGCGCGCAGGGGCCGGAATTCGAGTTTCTGCTCGGCGAAAGCGGCAAGCGCGCTGGCGTAGGTGCGCAGCAGCAAGGTCTTGAATTCCTCGGTGAGCCGCTTCTTCTGCTCCGCGTTCGCCTTGTTCCAGCTCTGACCCATCGCGAGGGCGGTCATGGCGCCGAAATTGAAGTGCGGCAGCACCTTCTCGTCGATCAGCTGGATCAGCTTGTTGCGATTGCCACGGATCTCCTTGTCCTTGGCGATGAGCTCCACCACCTCGAGCGTCACGTTCTTCACCAGCACGTCGGGC
>WNFD01005452.1_pt1 | contig 12725 bp, 13 predicted proteins | sample 5400491 | NCBI WGS metagenome assembly WNFD01 (sample SAMN13153343, study PRJNA577476) | soil metagenome | isolation source: 120 cm saprolite under Douglas fir tree site 2 hole 2 replicate 2 | place: USA:California | collected 2015-04-18 | reverse complement strand
CGGCCGCGGCAGAATCGGTCTTTCGCGACACGATGCTGAACGAGTTCCTTTCGGTTTCGAAGAAAATATTCCGGAGCAGCTTCATCGTTATGTCCTACGACAGTGTGCTGCAAACAATCGGCATGCTTTCAACGGCAATTTTTCTCTGGGTCGGCGCGCATCAAGTCATAAATGGGAGTCTGAGCATTGGCGGTTTCGTCGCTTTCAGTTCGTTGACGGCGATGGCGATGAGCGGAATCATGCGAACCCTCGGCATCTGGGATAGCATGCAATTTGCCGCCGTCCTCCTGAATCGACTGAACGACATTTTCGAACAGGAACCCGAACAAGGACGCGATCGTTCTCGCCTCAGCCCGGTTCACAGCCTGGAAGGCCGCATCGAACTGCGCAATGTCAGCTTCAAGTATGGCGGACCAGAATCTCCCAACATTCTAAACGGGATCACCATGCAAATGGCGCCGGGCCAAATGGTCGCGCTGGTGGGTCGCAGCGGTTGCGGTAAAACAACCCTCATCAAACTGATCGCGGGCCTGCTCGAGCCCACCGAAGGCACGATCCTGTTCGATAATGTCGATCTTAAGAATCTCAATTATCGCGACGTGCGCCGGCATATTGGGATGGTCTTGCAAGAGAACCATATTTTTAATGAAACCATCGCGCGCAATATCTCTTTCGGTGACGCCGAGCCCGACCTGGACCGTGTTTTGTGGGCTGCGCAGGCAGCGGCCGCGCACGATTTCATCATGCGTTTGCCGCTCGGTTACGAAACAAAAATCGGCGAATCAGGGCTTTCCTTGTCTGGCGGCCAGAAGCAACGGGTTGCCATCGCGCGCGCCATTTACAACAATCCGCCGGTAATAATTTTCGATGAAGCCACCAGTGCGCTCGACACCGAATCCGAACGCGCCATTCAAGACAATCTTGGCCGATTAATGGCCGGCCGAACCACCATCGTGATCGCGCATCGGTTGAGCACTGTGCGCGAGGCGCACGCCATCGTTGTTTTGGAAAAGGGTAGCGTTGCTGAAATCGGAACCCACGATGAACTCATGGCCCAGCGCGGACTTTATTTTTATCTCTCCAGCCAGCAGATGGGAATTTGATCTGACGTTATGAGTACGACGCTAATGTCGCAACAAAAAGAAGAATCCGAATCGGAGATGCTGCCGCAGGATCCGCCGCCGCGAATCATCCGCGGAATCGCGTGGCTCCTGGTCGCGATCTTCTTTACGGGATTGATCGCTGCGATTACTTTTCATCTTCCAGAGACAGTCAGCGCCGCTTTTGTCTTGGTTCCGCAAAATGGCGCGGATCCGATCCAATCTTCCCGGCTTGCAGTCGTGAGCGCCGTGAAGGTTTCCGAAGGCGAAGCAGTTAAAGCTGGTCAGGAATTGTTCATCTTGCGTTCCGACGAAATCCGCGGCCTGAGCACGCAATTGAACGGCCTGACTGAGGACCTGCGGACGAAAGAACAGGGGCTTGCTAAAGCCGACGCCGCTTACGCTTCGCAATTGGAGATCAAGCTCGCTGAAATCTCAAATTCTGAAAGCGAAGTGAAGTTCCGCGAAAAGCATGCGACCATCGGTCGGGACTTGATGGAGCGAATGGAAACGCTTGCGAAAAGCGGTGGAGTTTCCCAGATGGAGCTCATCCGGCTCCGTCTCGAGGTCGCCGGTTCCGAGAAGGATCTGAGCGTTGCCCAACGAAATTTGCAGCAGGTCAACCTAGATCGGCAACGCATGGAGACCGAACATGCACGCCTGCGCGATGAACAAGTGGCCGAAATCGAGAAACTGAAGTTCCGCGTCACCGCGCTGAAAAGCGATCTGGAAAATTCGGAATTGAATATGCTGTCGGTGCGCGCGCCCTACGACGGCGTCGTCATCTCGCTGGCGCAACGCAACGCTGGCAGTGTTGTGCAAAACGGGCAGGAATTATGTCAATTAGCGCGCATCGATGCCAAGCCGCACGCACGCTTGTTGTTCGGCGAAGCCGCGCTGCCCAAACTCGCCGTCGGTCAACGAGTCCGCTTTTTCTTCACTGCTTTTCCTTATCAGCGCTACGGCGCGGTCGATGCCAAGCTCGACTGGATTAGCCCGTCCGCGGTCTCCTCTCCGGATGGATCGCACTTTGTCGGTCTGGCCTCGCTGGAAGAGAACAAAAAAACAAAAAGCAAAGTGCAGCCGCGTGTTGGTATGCGCGGAGAGGCCCGAATCATCGTCGGCCGGCGCACTTTGATCGAGTACGCGTTCGAGCCAATTCGGCAATTGCGCGAAAATATTCGCGACTAGGTTTCGCGTTCCGCGAAAAATGCAGCCGGCGCCTTCCAGTCTAAGAGTTGAAGACCTGGCCACGACTAACGAGGCCATGGCCCGTTGCCTTCGTTTGGCTGCGCTCGCCGCAAAATCAGATGTGCCAGTGGTTTTGCTCGGTGAAACCGGCACGGGCAAGACTTTGCTTGCCCACGCCATTCATAATTCATCCGCGCGCGCCGCCCGGCCGTTGGTCTCATTCAACGCCTCCGCCATGAGCGATACGCTCCTGGAAAGCCAATTGTTCGGCCACGAACGCGGTGCTTTTACGGGCGCGCAACAGGCGGTCAAAGGCAAGTTTGAGTTGGCCAACGACGGCACTCTTTTCCTCGACGAAATCTCGGAGATGAGCCCTTTGGCGCAGGTCAAAATCTTGCGCGTGCTCGAATACGGTGAGTTTGAACGATTAGGCTCGGAACGAATGCTCAAATCCAATGCCCGGATTATTTGCGCGACCAATTGCTCGCTCCGGGAAAGAGTTGTTCAGGAAAAGTTCCGCGAAGATCTTTTCCATCGCCTCAACGGTTTGACGTTATTGATCCCGCCACTGCGCGAAAGACTGGAAGAACTGCCCGCGTTGATTGCAGCGGAATTGAAAGCAGCGGCCAAAAGCGAAGGGAAAACGATCACGGCCATTCATCCTCAGGCCATGGAAAGACTTATCTCTTATCCATGGCCGGGAAATTTGCGCGAACTAAGTCACACCGTCCGCACCATGACCTTGTTTTGCGATGGCCCCGTTATCTTGCCCCAGCATGTGGTCTTTCCGCCCGACCTCGCAGCCACCTCATCTCGCAAGGACGGGAACCAGCCTGAGCCAGATGCGACAAAAACAAATAGTGCGCATGCCAACAGCGACCTCTCGCTTGCTTCTGCAGTCGCGCGACACGTCAGCCTCGTTTACGAGCAAACTTCGCGTAATCAGAGGCAGGCCGCGAGGCTCCTTGGCATTTCCCGCGCCACGCTCGCACGGCATCTTCGAAAATTGGACCAGAAATGAGTCCATGATGGCATCGAATCGAGCCCCTGTGGTACCGAGATCGAGCACGAACAATCCGATCCATTGTGTTGCCGTTTCACAAGTTTCAAAATTGTTTCGGACGATAAAGCTCTGGGAATCAATGGTCTCGGCTGGTTGTCAAATTTCCGAATTGCGCGGGTTAAGATGCGCTGGCATGAATGGTGGTAATAGGAGGGCAAAGTGAGTGCGCCGAAAGAAAACAAAAATGTTTCTGCGAGCGAACCTGGAATTCGCAAGCAAAAGCACAAGAAAGCAAAACTGATCCGCTTGGACGATTTGATCCCAAAAGGCAACGTCAAAGGCGGCGGCGGTCAATTGCTATTTGGTGCTACTGACACGCAACAAACAACCCAAAACAAAAAGGAAGAATAAAGAAAATGGCTAAGAAAAAGATCAAAGTTCGTGATTTGAAACCGAAGAAAGATGCCAAAGGCGGCGGTAAGTTGACTGGCAGCTCTACTGGCAGCGTTACTGGCAGCACTACTGGTAGCACTACTGGTAGCACTACTGGCAGCTCTACCTGAGAGGTTAGTTTACAAACCGCCTTGCGGTCCGAATCCGCAGGGCGGTTTTGTTTTAAACAACAAAGCCCGCCTTTCCGGCGGGCTTTTGCTTTCCACGAGTGGTCGGTTGCCCAGCTATCGCATGGCCGCTGCTTCTTGATCGCGACCTTGCAATTCAAGCACCATCCGTTTGATGTGCTTGTAGTCGGTATGCGATTGCAGGAATTGCAAACTTTGTTGCGGGTCGCCCCATCCCAAAATCTGGATCGGTTCCTGGCGCGCGCCCCAAGTGTTCATGTCACGCTGGTTCGCCATGTAGAGATCAATTGTATTCCGACCAGAGAGAGCCCAGCCGTAATCTTCAACCCGATAAACTTGTCCGGTCGATAACAACCGGAAGGTGGTTCCCATCGGCCAGCGCGACCAATCGGCGGCGGCGCTTCCAATTCGCGGCGGTGTGCTCACCGCAACGGCGCGCTTCGCACCGCGCGTTGTCGTTGTTTTAGTCACTCGCGTTGTTGTCGTCGTCGTCACGCGCGTCGCCTTCCTCGTTTCCTGCATCGAGAACGGCTGCAATTTCGTCTCGGTATTTGAAATATTGATTACATCGACATCGTCGCTGTCAGAGATCGCGCCGGCACGCCTCACGTTTTCAGCGCGATGAATCGCGGGCCCGGCCGCGTGCAATTCGCCACCGAGCGCATTGCGAGCGCCGTACTGAGTGTGATCGGATTCGGTATGGGTGTAAGCCGTTGTCCGAACATTTTGAAAATCTGTTCTTGTCAGTGGCGCTTCATACGCCGGCAATGCGCGAGTCGAAGTTGTGCCGCAGGCGCTGAGGAGAATAATGGCGATGAAAGCCGCGAGAACGGCTAGGGCGAGGCTACGAAGTTCAGCGTGGGTCAAGGTGGATCGCCGGCAAAGTTATTAACATTTATTCACAGCCGTGCAAGGCAATTTTTTCCACGACAAAGTTCGCGGCCGTTATTTGAATCGACTCACTGACCGCAAAAGTGAACCCCAAGCTCATTAAACATGCCGAGTGGATCGTCGCGATTCTACTTTCGGCAACGGTGTTGTTTGTTTTCTTTGTCCGCACGACCCACGCGGGCGGACTCTGGCGAGACGAATGCGATTCTTTGGAAGTCGCGCGACTGCCAACCTTCGCCGACGTCCTCCACAATTTAAAATTCACTTCCTTCCCGGTTTTTCCCGACAACTGTGCGCATCTTCACAAATTTATTCGGAACGAGCGACGCGAGTCTGCGTTGTTTCGGGTTCCTCGTCGGAGTCGCGCTTCTGGCTGTAGCGTGGTTTAACGCGCGAAGCAGCTGCGCTCCGCGGCCAGCTCAATCCACAGATTGTCGATCGGTTTCAAATTCAATACCGGGCGCTCTACGCTGTAATCGGAATCAGCATGCTCTGCTCTCTTTTTTATCAGTAAAGAACTCGGCCTTGATCTTTTGCATCGGGCGCGGTTTGACTGAAACTGTTTTATGCTCGCCGAATTCGAAAAGCAGCTTTCACAAACGCTCGAAGAAATAAAGTCGCAGGGACTTTACAAAACCGAGCGCATTATCACGTCGCCGCAAGACGCGCACATCGCCGTCGCCGGCGGCAAACGCGTCCTCAACATGTGCGCGAACAATTATCTCGGCCTGGCGGATCATCCCGAGCTGATCAAAGCGGCAAAGGAAGCGTTGGACAGTCACGGGCTCGGCATGGCCAGCGTGCGTTTCATTTGCGGCACGCAAGATCTTCATAAGCAACTCGAAGCCGCGCTCACAAAATTTCTCGGGACCGAAGAGACCATCCTCTATCCGTCGTGCTTCGACGCCAACGGCGGCTTGTTCGAGACGCTGCTCGCTGAAAAAGACGCGATCATCAGTGACGAACTGAACCACGCCTCGATCATCGACGGCGTCCGGCTCTGCAAGGCGCAACGCTTTCGTTACAAGCACAACGACATGGCCGATCTCGAGGCGAAATTGAAAGAAGCGAGCGGCGCGCGCTTTCGTTTGATCGCGACCGACGGCTGCTTCTCGATGGACGGCACGATCGCGGACCTAAAGTCGATCGTCGATCTGGCCGAAAAATATGATGCGCTCACCATGATTGACGACGCGCACGCGACCGGATTTCTCGGGAAAACCGGCCGCGGCACTCACGAATATCGCGGCGTAATAGGCAAGATCGACATCATCACCGGCACGCTCGGCAAAGCGCTCGGCGGCGCGAGCGGCGGATTCACCAGCGGCCGGAAAGAGATTGTCGATCTTTTGCGGCAACGCTCCCGCCCTTATCTATTTTCCAATACGGTTGCGCCGCCGATCGTCGCGGCGTGTTTGAAGGCGCTCGAAATTCTGACCGCGTCGACTGAATTGCGCGACAAACTCGAGGAGAACACGAAATATTTTCGGGCGGCGGTCACCGAGCGCGGCCTAACGATCAAGCCCGGCGTGCACCCGATTGTGCCGATCATGATCGGCGACGCAGCCAAATCGCAGAAGTTCGCCGCGCGCATGCTGGAGAAAGGAGTTTACGTCATCGGCTTTTTCTATCCGGTCGTGCCGCACGGAACCGCACGCGTTCGCGTCCAAGTTAGCGCGGCGCATTCCCGTGAAGATCTCGAATTTGCGGTCAACGCCTTCGCCGAAGTGAACGCAGAGCTGAAGTAGCCGTGGAGGAAATCAGGCTCGAACGCTGCACGATTCGCGAATGGCGGATGGATGATGCACCGTCGCTGGCGAAGCACGCGAACAATCGCCGGGTTTGGCTCGGCTTGCGCGACGCGTTCCCGCATCCCTACACCATTGAAGACGCCAATAGGTTTCTGCAGGGCTCAGTCGCTGGTGCACCAAGAAAGAATTTTTGCATCGAGATCGACGGCGTAGCCGTTGGCGGCATTGGTCTTCGGCCCGGCGAAGACGTTCATCGACATACCGCGGAGTTTGGTTACTGGCTCGCGGAAGAATTCTGGGGCAAAGGGATCATGACCGAAGTGGTTCCTGCGTTCGTGGATTATTGCTTCAAAGAATTTTCGCTGAATCGGATTTACGCCGAGCCTTTCTCAAACAATCCAGCCTCGGCGCGCGTGCTCGAGAAGGCCGGCTTTGTTTTGGAAGGGCGCTTGCGGAAAAACGTAGTTAAAGACGGAAAAGTTGTCGATTCGCTCCTCTACGCGAGGACAAAATAGATTCATGCATTACCTGGTGATCGAGCGGTTCAAGGACGCGCCCGCAATTTATCGGCGGCTCGGTGAAAAAGGCCGAATGATGCCGGAAGGTTTGAACTATGTTTCGAGCTGGATCGATCACAATCTCAAAACCTGCTGGCAGGTTATGGAGACAGAAGACTTCGTTCTGCTCGAACGTTGGATCGACAATTGGAAAGATTTGATGGATTTCGAAATCATTCCGGTCCGCACCTCGGCCGAAGTCGCAGAACTCATGAAACAGGAAGGTCGTTAATCTATGGCAACAACCGAACAAGCAGAACCACCTCACGTCATCGTGCGGGGCGCAGCCGCCGGCTTCACCCAAAAAATTCAAATCGGCTCCCACCAACTTGAAGCTGACGAACCTGTCTCTTTCGGCGGCACCGACGCCGGCCCGTCGCCTTATGATCTGTTGCTCGCCGCGCTCGGCTCATGCACCTCCATGACGATCGGACTTTATGCGCGGAAACGACGCTGGCCGCTCGAGAATATCACCGTCTCGCTTCGACACTCCAGGATCCACGCAGCTGACTGCGAGGATTGCGAGACGAAAGAAGGAAAGATCGATCGAATCGAGCTCGACGTTCAGCTCACCGGTTCGCTCACTGCCGAACAGCGCGAGAAACTTATGGAAATCGCCGAGCGCTGTCCGGTTCATCAGACACTCACTTCCGAAATTAACATCAAGACGCGCGCGATCTAGAGCGGGCCCGGTTGCGCGTTATTGGTCGTGCAATGCGATGCTGGAGCCGACCCAGGTTTTGTCTTTGTTGAAATCGACGCCCATCATTTTTCCCTGACTCATCCGAACAAGATTATTCAGAAGCACCGGCTCGCCTTGTTCCGACCAAATAAACATCATCCGCAACTCTGCTTTCGATTTGGGACCCTCGACCGTCGGCACAAACGACGCGTACTCGACTTTCTGTTGCAGAATCCATTGATGCGGATTTTTCAGCGCCGCGAGCTTTTCCCGCGTCGCCTCCATATCGACGCCAAGACCGGCAAAGGAGTAGAGCGGCTTCAAAACGTAATTGTCGATCTCTTCATCCGTCGGCAATTCGTCTGCAAAGAATGCCGGTGACGTGTGTGCTGTCTTGATAAACGGCAGCGAGTGTTTACTGATCCGGTAATACCAATTCGGATGCGCGATCCAGGTAACATCGAATTCGTCCTGAAATCGAAATTGCATTTTGAGATCCGGACGTCGCGAGAGCTCGTCGAAGATGACTCGGTTGTAAATGCGCTCGATCCGTGTCTCGCGTCCATCGCGATCGTAAAACAACTCTCGCCCGCGTTTTTTGATTCGCGTCACACAGATTGACTGAATTCCCAGGAGCGCCTCGGTCGCGGCGAAATCGATCCGCGTTTTTTGTTTCTCCGGCTCGATCTCGAGCAAGATCACGTTCTCCGGTTTTGCATCGGCGAGAATCGTTCGCCGCAAAATGTCGATGTATTGTTCGTCTTTGATTCCGCCGAACGACGATGTCCAGCTCGGTGGAATGGCCGGATAGGCTCTGCGCAGGCAGCCCAGCAGCATGAACTGAAATCCGAACAAACTCGGAAATGCTTGGAGCTCGATCAGCCTCGGCACCAGCCGATGGCCTTCCTCACAAACGGCAAGGTCGACAATCAGAAATTCCGGATGGTTCGACTCGTTAGGCACTTCCAGTGCGGACGGGATCGCGGACGCAGAATGCCTCGCGAATTCCGGCGTTTGGGTTTGCGCCGCGATCTCGCTCGCTGCGTAAACAGCTTCGTCGGTAAATGCGCGCGTCAGAAAAATCGGCGTCTCCGAAATCCGAAAATCGGCCGGCCATTTCGTCGCCTCATTCACGCAGCGCAACAGCGCCGCGTATTTCTCCGGCGTGAAATCGGCGTTAAACTGCGCTCGAAGTTCCGAATGCATTTTAGGTAGGAATGGCTCTCCGAGCCGTCCGACTTATTTCTCCGGTGTCGATGCAGTTCGCGCCAGCGAAAACAATTCGCGGGACCCTGGTGGATCGGCCGCTCCGTCGGGCGATGTTAAATGTAGCGGCTAAGGCGCACTTTTTTGGCATCGAGCAAGGGACTGCTCGATCTACCTCAGACCAGAAATTTTCCGGCCCGCATCACCTGCTCGCCATCGAACCAGATGTCGAAATCGCGGCCGACGCAGTCGATATGCGTTTTCGATTTCCAATCTGCGCCGGTGTGTTCGGAATAGGGATGGCCAAAAGCGATGTGGACGCCGGGGATTTTTTCGTCCTGCAAAATGTTGCCGATGACGCGCGTTAAAGCGGTGTTCGTGCCAATGGCAAATTCGCCGACACGATTGCTGTTTTCGTCGGTGCCGGTGTAAGCGCGGAAATCGTCGAGCAATTCCTTGTTCTCGGAGCGAAGATCGACGATGCGATTGTCGGCAACGTTGATTGTCAGCGGCGCGTCACGAAGATCTCCGTACTTGCTGCAAAGATAGTCGCCGACCACGCCATCGACCACGAAGGTGCCGTCTGTGTTCGCCGGCGCAGTGAAGATTTCGCCGCCTGGCAAATTGCCCCATTTTTCCGGAGTGATGATGCCGCTCGTTTTGAGCCATTTTAATTTCGGAGAAAAGTCCGCTTCGAAATCGGTACCGTGCGGTGTGCGACAAGTGATGCGCTCCGCATGACGCGCGCGTTCGATCAATCGGCGACTGAGCGCATCCACTTGGCGGAAATCGGCGCGCATGCCTTCCCGCATGATCTGGCGGTTGATATTCACCATATGACCGTGACGGATGTGACGCTTGTTCACCACGTCGCTCATCTGCATACGCGAAGGGAGCTCGCCCGGCTGACTTTGTGCGCAAAAGATCGACACGTGCGATTGCGCCAGATCGTCGAGAATGACTTGTGGCATCGCTGTGAGCGGACGCGACGCGTAGTTTTCTAAAATAAAGATCGAATGTTCGGAACCGATCGCTTCGACTTCAAGTCGCAATGCGGCTGCGATGTCGCGGGTTACTTCATCCGTAATGATCGTGACCCGCTCATCCGGCGTTAGCTGAAGGCAAACGCTTACGGCATTGTGCGCACCGGGCGCAAGTTCCGCATCAATTGTGTCGACAGTCAGACGGTCAGGCATTTTGGAAAGTGCTCAGTTTTACGCGGAAATTCGAGTCGAGCAAACGATCAACTTGCAAATGCATTCAGATTTAATCCTTCGTAGGTTTCGGCCACGATTTGATCCACCACCGACTTCATGTCCTGCGACCGCGCGAAGACGGCAAGTTGGCGGTCGGCGCCCGTGCCTTCGCGCATGATGCGTTCGATGTGCGCCATTTCTTTTTTGCTGCCAAGCTCATCGACTTCTGTCGAAACGAACTCGAGCAGTTCGTTTAACAAGCTGCACGTCTCGACTTCAGTTTCGCGGCCGAAATCGATCAGTTTGCCGTCGATCCCGTAGCGCGACGCGCGCCAGCGATTTTCATCGAGAAGTCGGCGGCGATAGACGCGGAAGGTCGTGTTTCGTTGCAGCAACTTATAAAGTTTGGCGATCACCGCCTGGATCAACGCCGCGACGGCCAGGGTATCGTCCACGCGCGATTGCGCATCGCACACGCGCACTTCGAGCGTGTCGAAAACTGGATGCAGCCGAATGTCCCACCAAATTTTCTTGGGATTGTCGATGCAGCCGGTCTTCACCAAGAGCTTGCAATAATCCTCGTATTCCGAGAGCGATTCGAACGCATCCGGAATGCCGGTCCGCGGAAAACGTTCGAACACTTTGAGTCGGTAGCCCTTCAATCCTGTGTCCTGGCCAACCCAAAACGGCGAGTTGACCGAAAGCGCATAAATGTGCGGGAGAAAATAGCGCGCCTGATTCATCACGTGAATCGCCGATTCGCGATTGGGAATACCCACGTGCACGTGCAATCCGAAAATAAGATTCGCGCGCGCGAGTTGCTGCATGTCCTTGACAATTTCCTGGTAGCGCTCGCCTTGAGTGATGAGTTGATCGCGCCAGTGGGAAAACGGATGGGTGCCTACTGAGGCGATTTTTAATCCACTGTTTCCGGCGAGTTGCGCAAGCTTGCTGCGTAACTCGACGACATGGTCGCGCGCACAGGAAATCGAATCGCAAATCTGAGTGCCGAGCTCGACCACCGATTGATGCATCTCGGGCTTGATCTGCTCCTTGAGCATGACCTTTCCACCCTCGAGGATTTCCTGGATGTGCGACCGCAGCTCGCGCGTCTCCGGGTCGACAATCGCAAACTCTTCCTCGATGCCGAGAGTGTAGGTGTGCTCCTTCTTCATCCGAGCGGAAGGAAAACATCCGCAGATTTCGCAGATTTACACAGATTATTTCAGAACAGAGCGAGACCTCCCCTGATCTGCGAAAATCTGCGTAATCTGTGGACACACTTCAGCTGAGTTCGCCCAGCGAACGCTTCGTCACGGCAGCTTGGAGGAATTTGCCCCAGCTTAAATTGTCGCGACCGGGCACGTGTTCGCGCGCTTTGCGGATCGCCATTTCCGATACTGCTTCAACCACCCACTCAAAATTCGCCTGGCCGACATTGGCGGCTTCGGCATCCGGCGCCGGGTTGCAAAAGTCGATCGCGACCGGAACGTCATCGCGGATTGCGAACTCAACCGTGTTCAAATCGTAACCGAGATATTCGTTTAACCGCAGCACGCCTTGTTCGACTTTTTCGAGGATCTCGCGCGGCGTGTTCCATTCCGTTTGATAACGCAAGTGATACGGATGCCGCGGCTCATACGGCATGATGCGGACATGGCGCTGATCGATCGAGTAACAGCGGAAGTACATGTCGAACTTCACTTCCTCCTGCAACATCATCACGAGCTGGCCGGTCTCGTTGTAGGCCCGGTAAAATTCTTCCGGGTTGTGCAGTCGATAAACGTTTTTCCAGCCGCCGCCCGCGAACGGTTTGAAAAACGCTGGCCAACCAACGTAGCTAAAAATCGCTTCCCAGTTCAGTGGATATTCCAGATTGCGAAACGATTTCTCGTTTGTGTCCGGCGGTGGCTGGTTCGATGGGAGCAATACCGTCCGCGGAACGGCGACGCCGATTTTCGTCGCGAGCGCGTTGTTGAAGAATTTTTCGTCCGCGCTCCACCAAAACGGATTGTTCACCACCGCGGTGCCGGTCAGGGCGGCGTTTTTCAGCCACGCGCGATAGAACGGCACGTCCTGCGAAATCCGGTCGATCACCACGTCGTAGCCACACGGTGCGCCTTGAATCACTTTGTCGATCTTGACGAACTCCGCCACGATGTCGCGCCCGCCCGTCTTCTGGTTTACCCGCTCGATAAACGCCGGCGGGAAGCTGTGTTCCTGGCCAAATAGGATTCCGATTTTTTTCATGCCAACTAAGACTTGTCATTTCGAGCGAAGCCGAAGGCGAAGTCGAGAAATCTCTGAATATTTCAGAAACAGCAAGAGATGTCTCGACTTCGCTCGACATGACAGACTTTCAGAATCTTTTCGGATGCCAATCGGGATTTTTTAGACTGCCTTCGCCTTTGTAGTCGAAAAGCTTGTAAACCGGGGCAAGCAAGACACCCGGCCCTTTCGGGTCGATGCCCACATCAAAATCGAGTTTGTCGTCCAAAAAATAAATGTCGCCATGACCGCGCATGGAAAAAAGCTTTCCGCCAACCTCGAAATTTTCCGTGTGAATA
>WNFD01005451.1_pt1 | contig 12725 bp, 10 predicted proteins | sample 5400491 | NCBI WGS metagenome assembly WNFD01 (sample SAMN13153343, study PRJNA577476) | soil metagenome | isolation source: 120 cm saprolite under Douglas fir tree site 2 hole 2 replicate 2 | place: USA:California | collected 2015-04-18 | reverse complement strand
GGGATGAAGACGCGGTAGCCGCCAACCAGGTCCAGCTCTAGCGTTATCTTCGAGCTTGTGATTTACGGTGCCACACCAACATCCCGTGACCATCCTTGATTCGGGACGCTAGACTGACTCTTCAATACTTTACGTCCAGCGAGAGGGCAACAACGCCACGCGAACGACTGGGACTATTCAAAATGGTGCGAGTGCCTAATCAGAGGCCGACTCACTATGAGTGGACCCCTGCTGAGCTCGTTCGGACGAATGATCCAGTGGTCCTATCCGCCATCGAGGCGCTGCTAACCGCGGCACACATCCCATATATAGTGACTGATCGCAACGTGAGCGTGCTCGCGGGATCAATTGAAGCATTTCCACGCCGCGTCATCGTGGGCGATTGTTGTGCTCCCGACGCTCGCCGGTTGTTGGCGCAGACCGAGTTTAGCCGGGAAGTTCCTCCAACGGGACGAGAGCCATGAAGACCTGGTTCGCTTGAGTCCGCTCATGGCACTTCCGCTACATGCGGTCATTGCGAATTCAGGTCAGCTTATGAGGCAAGAGCGGTCGCTCGGCCGGTGCCGCCGGAGGACCGGGTTTGACCCATAACCGTCGATCAGCATCTCGCCGCTGAGCCCCTCCGGGCGCCCCGTCCAATGCGACGCCCCCGCTTTTCTCGGCGGCCGATGTCGTTGCCCCGACTCCGGCGCCCATGCGATGATCGCAACGGCGGCGGAAAAGGGTGTCGGCATGACTAGGCGTCTGCTCGCAGCGTTCGTTCTTTCAGTTTTGTTCGCGAGGTCGGCTCCCGCGGCGCAATGCGGCGGGGACTTCAGCGCCTTCATCGCTGAGATTTCGCGCGAGGCCGCCGCCGCCGGCATCTCTCGTGGTGTGATCGACAGCGCGCTAGCTGGCATCACTCTCGATCCGGCGGTGCTCGCCTTCGACCGCCGCCAGCGCGGCACTTTTCGCAAAAGCTTCGAGTATTACGCCGCGACCCGCGTTACCGCCGTCCGCATCCAGCGCGGCAAGCAGATGTTGCAGCGCCATGCGGCGCTGCTCTCGCGCATTGAGCGGCAGTTCGGCGTGCCGGGTCCATTGATCGTTGCGATCTGGGGCCTCGAATCCGATTACGGCACCGGCGACATGGGCAATTTGCCGGTGATCCGCACGCTCGCCACGATGGCGCATGATTGTCGCCGCGCCGAACTGTTTCAGCGCGAGTTTCTCGCCGCGCTGCAGATCGTCCAACGCGGCGATCTTCCGTTGCGCGACATGATCGGCGCCTATGCGGGGGAGATCGGCCAGACGCAGTTTCTGCCGTCCTCCTATATCAAATACGGCGTCGATTATGACGGAAACGGCCGTGTCGATCTCAGGCATAGCGTACCGGATGTGCTCGCCTCGACGGCCAATTTGCTGAAGGCCAACGGTTGGCGCGCGGGTGCGCCGTTCGGTGAAGGCACGACAAATTTCGAGGTTATGCGTGAGTGGAACCGGTCCGAGGTGTATCGCAAAACCATGGTCCTGTTCGCCGAACGGCTGACGGGATCCTGAGGCGCGACCCGGCGTCATGGGGATAGCAAGCGCCGCATCGGCTCGGCTCGGCAAGAACGCCCGGTGCGTCTCGTTGCTTGGCGCCGTAGCGCGCATCGCTCACACGGTGACGTCCGGACCGCCCACAACTGCCCGTGCGACAGCTCTTGCTTTCGGGCTCGTTTTCGCGCCGCCGGTTCCCGACGCCATTGACGCGATCACCAGCACGGTCACGCCGCTTGTTTCGGCCGACATCGGCAATGTGCGCTTCATCTCCCCGGCACGATGTCAGCCGGCCGCACCCATGAAATCACAGTCGAATGCGCTCAGCGCGTACACCAAGGCAGTGAGCGACTTCAAGTCGATCTTGAGCGAGCGGCGCGCGCAGATCGATTCGAATCAGCAGCTGCCGAACTTGCCGGGACAAGCGCTCTATCTTGCTCGCAACAACATGATCAGCGCGTATAAGGATCTCACCGACGCGCTGCCGTCCAAAATCGGAAGACCCAATAAATTCGGAATTCCTCCAGCGTATTTCGATGCCGACAATGAGCGGCTGCTCGATGAATATGCCGATCTCTTCAGGATCATGGAGGCGCCGCCCGTCAACGCGCAAAACTCGAACACTCCAGTCAAGGACGTTGTCGACCTGGGAACCGATATCGGGCGCGCCAAGGGTCTTGATGCGGCACATGCGGACTTGGCAGGTCGCATCAGCCTGGGCCTATTCTTCGCTGAGACAAACGGCAATCAAAACATAGGGAATGCGCGCTCGAACAGGTACAAGGGAAGCCTGCAAACGGGTGTATCCGAAGACCGAAATGGGCAAGAGAAATGGGCGGCGATCAGAAAGTCGATCGCGGCCTTTGATCCTGCACTGAGCGCTCGCGACGACAAGGAAGAGGCGCGGGTCGGCAATTTGGATCATCGGCTCAATCACTGGACCGCCGTGAGAGATGGACTTATGGGCGCGCACGCCGACCTTTTCCCGCAAATACCGGCGATCGTGAGAGCATTGCCAAATCCGATCGATCAGATGAGGCTGTTCGAGCTCATCCAAATCATTCCTACTCCGACCAAGTCTGCGCTCAAATCGGGCAACTTCGCCGGATATACAGTTTCCGACCGGACCATAATGGGATATTTGCGCAACAACAGCATCTTCACCTTCGGTCAAGTCGACAGGGCGAAACCATCTGCAACTTTTCGCGAAATTCTCGATGCGATGTGGCTCTTCAACGGCAAATTCGAGCGAGCGCTGTCCGAATTCAACGAGATCAAGGCTCGGCCAAAAGGGTGAGAATCAGCAGTTGTTGGCCGGACCGACGTTCGCGCAGCAATCTTCCCCACGCGTCGGAGGCCGCGGCCTCGAATTTGCGTCCGGTTACAGGGACGGAGCGCGACGAATTCGGTTTACGATGGAATAGCAGAAGTGCAGAAGACGCTGCCTTTCGGCCGATTCTGACCCATCTCGGACATCGCAGGCCGCTCAACGACCTGTGCCTGAACTCACACCCGGCCCTTCCAGTGTGCTAGTTTGAACCGGTGCCTGAGCCTCGGGGAAAACAATGAGACGGCGCGAATTCATCAGCCTTCTCGGCGGCGCTGCGGTCGCCTGGCCGCTCGCGGCGCGTGCGCAGCGGCCGGCGATGCCGGTTATCGGCGTGCTGCACGGCGTGTCGGCAACGCAATGGACGGACCGCATGGTTGGATTCAACCAGGGCCTGAGCGAGGCGGGCTTCGCAGAGGGCCGCAACGTGGCCATCGAATACCGCTGGGCGGAAGGCCAGTTTGACCGGCTGCCTGCCATGGCGGCTGACCTCGTCAACCGCAAGGTTGCGGTCATCTGTGCAGGCGCGGGCGACGTCGCTATCCGGACGGCGATGGCGGCAACGAAGAAGATCCCGATCGTGTTCACGACCGCCTCCGATCCGGTCCACGCGGGTTTCGTACTAAGCCTCGGTCGTCCGGGAGGAAACGTCACTGGAGCCACTTTTATGGGGGTCGAGCTTGTCGCCAAGCGGGCGGAGCTGTTGCATGAGACCCTTCCCAGCGCCACTAGGATTGCCCTCCTTGTGAATCCAAACAATCCGGGCCTCATGCAGGATAACATCCAGCTGTCGAATGCCGCGATGCAACGGCTCGGGCTAGAGATGGTCGTTGTTAAGGCCGGGAGCGAAAACGAGATCGAAAGCGCTGTTGTCGCTGCCGTGCAGCAGCAGGCCAAAGCTCTGAGCATCGGCAACGATGCGTACCTTAGTTCGCGCAGTCGGCAGGTTGCCTTTTTCGCGCTCCGCTATGCGCTACCCACGATGTCAGAATCTCGTGATGGCGTCGCTGCCGGCTTATTGATGAGCTACGGTCCCAATCAGGCGGAAACTTTTCGGCAGGCCGGTCTCTATGTAGGCCGCATCCTCAATGGCGAAAAACCGGCTGCCCTACCGGTCATACAGCCGACTAAGTTCGAGTTCTTCATCAATCTCACGACCGCGAAAGCGCTCGGCCTCACCATACCGCCGACGCTGCTCGCCCGCGGCGACGAAGTGATCGAATGAGACGCCGCGAGTTCATCACGCTTCTAGGTGGCGCTGTGATTGCGTGGCCGCTCGCCGCGCCTGCGCAGCAGCCGGGGATGCCTGTGGTCGGGTTCCTCGGCACCAGGGCGTCTGGCGATGACCCGCAACTTTTGACCGCGTTCCGTCAAGGCTTGAAAGAAGCCAGCTATGTCGAGGGCCAGAACGTGGCGATCGAATATCGCTTCGCGGAGAATCAATACGACCGACTGGCAGCACTGGCGGCCGATCTCGTTCAGCGTCATGTAGCCCTGATTGCCGCGAATGGATTTGCGGCACAGGCGGCAAAGGCAGCAACCGCGACGATACCGATCGTCTTTACGGCAGGGTTCGACCCGGTCGAGGTAGGACTTGTTGCCAGCCTCAACCGACCAGGCGGCAATATCACGGGCGTGAGCATCTTGGACGTGGAGCTGGGGCCGAAGCGGCTGGAGCTCCTCCATCAGTTGGTCCCCACCGTGACCAACATTGCCGTCCTGGTCAACCCAAGCGATGCCGCTCGTGCGGAGACCACAGTGAAAGAGCTGCAGACGGCTGCCCACACCCTCGGGCTGCAGCTGCATACCTTGAATGCCAGCACTGACCGCGATTTTGATGCAGTCTTTGCAAGCTTGGCCCAATTGCAAGCAGGTGGGCTCGTGATCGGCGGTGAGCCATTTTTCAATAGCCGGAGCGAACAGCTCGGCGCGCTGACCATTCGCCACGCGGTGCCCACGATTTACCAATTTCGCGCGTTCGCCGCGGCGGGCGGCCTGGCGAGCTACGGAGCCAGTCTTACGGACGCGTACCGTCAGGCCGGCCTCTACACCGGCCGGATCCTCAACGGCGAAAGGCCCGCCGACCTGCCGGTCGTACAGTCCACGAAAGTCGAGCTGATCATCAATCTGAAGACGGCCAAGGCGCTGGGCATCACCGTTCCGCTCTCGCTGCTCGGCCGCGCCGACGAGGTGATCGAATAAAGCTGCTATTGCCGCAATGCATGAGTCCGGAAATGGCACATCGCGGACCTACCGAGCCGTCCGCTATTTGGCCGCTTTCGGGAGCAAAGCGGACACGGCGGGCGATGGCCGGACAATGGCGATTGATGCGTACACGCCTTGGCGCGCCCGCGCCAAAAAAAACGGGGCGCCGCAGCGCCCCGAAGCCGTCGCGCTTGGCGACGTCGGGAGCAACTCACGCCGAATAGTACATCTCGAACTCGACCGGATGCGGAGTGTGCTCGAACCGGATCACTTCCTGCATCTTGAGCTCGATGTACATCTCGATGAAATCGTCGTCGAACACCCCGCCGGCTTTGAGGAACTCGCGGTCCTTGTCGAGATAGCCGAGCGCCTCGCGCAGCGACCCGCACACCGTGGGGATCTTCTTGAGCTCGCGCGGCGGCAGGTCGTAGAGGTCCTTGTCGATCGCCGGGCCGGGATCGAGCTTGTGCTTGATGCCGTCGAGCCCCGCCATCAGCATCGCCGCGAACGCCAGATACGGATTGGCGAGCGGATCGGGATAGCGCACCTCGACGCGCTTGCCCTTGGGCGAGGAGGCGAGCGGAATGCGGCACCCGGCCGAGCGGTTGCGCACCGAATAGGCCAGCAGCACCGGCGCCTCGAACCCCGGCACCAGCCGCTTGTAGGAGTTCGTGGTCGGGTTGGTGAAGGCGTTGATGGTGCGCGCGTGCTTGAGGATGCCGGCGATGTATTGCAGGGCGGTGTCGGAGAGGTCCGCGTATTTGTTGCCCGCGAACGTCGGCTTGCCGCCCTTCCAGATCGACTGGTGGCAGTGCATGCCGGAGCCGTTGTCGCCGTAGACCGGTTTGGGCATGAAGGTCGCGGTCTTGCCGTAGATGTTGGCGACCTGGTGGACGCAGTATTTGTAGATCTGCATCTGGTCGGCCATGCGCACCATGGGGGCGAACTGGAAGCCCAGCTCGTGCTGGGCGGAGCCGACCTCGTGGTGGTGCTTCTCGACCTTGCAGCCCATCCGCGCCATGGCGCCGAGCATCTCCGAGCGCATGTCCTGGGCGGAATCCAGCGGCGGCACCGGGAAATAGCCCTTCTTGGTGCCGATGTGGTGGCCGAGGTTGCCGCCCTCGTATTCGGTGTCGGTGTTGCTCGGCAGCTCGACCGAATCCAGCCGGTAGCCGGTGTTGTAGGGATCGGCCCGGTAGCGCACGTCGTCGAACACGAAGAACTCGGCCTCCGGGCCGAAATGGACCGTGTCGCCGACCCCCATCGACTTGACCAGGCCCGCGGCCTTGCGGGCGATGCTGCGCGGATCGCGGTTGTAGGGCTCGCCGGTCATCGGCTCGAGCGTGTCGCATACCAGCACCAGCGTCGTCTCCGCGTAGAACGGATCGATGCAGGCCGACGCCGGGTCGGGCATCAACGTCATGTCCGACTCGTGGATCGCCTTCCAGCCCGCGATCGAGGAGCCGTCGAACATGATGCCTTCCGCAAACGTGTCGTCCTCCACCGTGGAAATATCCACGGTGACGTGCTGCCACTTGCCGCGCGGGTCGGTGAAACGGAAATCGCAGTATTTCACGTCGTTGTCCTTGATCAGCTTCAGGACATCCTTGGCCGTCGTCATCGCATGCTTCCCTTCTTGAAAAACCCGAACCGGCTCGAATCGGATCAGATCGCATCCAGGCCGGATTCGCCGGTGCGGATCCGGATCGCTTCCTCGATAGGGGATACGAAGATCTTCCCATCCCCGATCCGCCCGGTCTGTGCGGCCCGGCGGATCGCCTCGATGGCCTTTTCGACCATGTCATCGCCGAGCACAATCTCGATCTTCACCTTGGGCAGAAAATCCACGACGTATTCCGCCCCGCGATAAAGCTCGGTGTGCCCCTTTTGCCGGCCGAAGCCCTTGGCTTCCGTGACCGTGATGCCCTGAAGCCCCATTTCCTGCAGCGCTTCCTTCACCTCGTCGAGTTTGAATGGCTTGATGATGGCCTCGACTTTTTTCATGCGCCTCGTCCCTGTCGTTCGAGGCGCATTGCGCCCATGGATCGCCGGGAGGGGTTAGCACGACCTGTGCCAAGGGGCCGGAAGCTTCGGAAAAAGCTTCAATCTCAGTCGGTTGACGGCGGTTCCGGCTGCTTTTGTTCCACCCGGCGGTGCAGGAGCGCCCAGCAAATGGGCAATTTGATGAATTTGTGGGCGAAGCCCTTCGGGCCGATCTCGGCGATTTCGCGCCCGCCCGGTCCCGGCGACGAATTGCCGCTGTGCTAGGGTCGCGGCTCAAAAAATCCGGCCCCGGCGCCCCGGCGATGATCGAGCTCCTGAGCAACGAGGAAATGGCGGAAGCCGATCGGCTCACGATCGCCGCCGGCACGCCCGGGATTTTTCTGATGGAGAATGCGGGGCGCGCGATTGCCGATGCCGCCGCGCTGCGCCAGGCGCTCGGGACCTCAATCGTGGTCGTGGCCGGCCCGGGCAACAACGGCGGCGACGGCTTTGTCGCCGCGCGCCTGCTCGGCGAGCGCGGGTTCCGCGTGCGCGTGCTGAGCCTTTTGGGCAAGGATCGCCTGCGCGGCGATGCGGCCGAGGCGGCCCGGCGATTCCGCGGCCCGGTCGAACCGGCATCGCCAGCCGGGCTTGCGGACGCCGGCCTCATCATCGACGCCATTTTCGGGGCGGGGCTCGCGCGCCCGATCGAGGGCGCGGCCCGCGCGATGATCGAGGCGATGAACGCCTGCGGGGCGCCGATCCTCGCGGTCGACTTGCCGAGCGGGATCAACGGCTCGACCGGGGCGCGGCTGGGGACCGCGGTCGAGGCCGCCGAGACCGTAACCTTCTTTCGGCGCAAACCCGGCCACCTGCTGCTGCCCGGACGGCTCCACTGCGGCCGGGTGCGGGTGGCCGACATCGGCATCAAGCCGGAGGTGCTGTCGCGGATTGGGCCCCGCACCCTCGCCAATTCACCCGAGCTGTGGCAATCGAGCTTCCGGGTTCCCCGGGTCGATGCCCACAAATACGCGCGCGGACATGCGGTCGTGGTCTCGGGCGGGCTGGCGCGCATCGGGGCGGCGCGGCTCGCTGCGCGAGGGGCGCTGCGGGCCGGGGCAGGGCTCGTCACCATCGCCTCGCCGCGCCGGGCGCTCGCCGTGCACGCGGCCGCGAACCTCGCCGTGATGGTCCGCGCGGTCGATGGGGCCGCCGAGCTTGCGGCCATGCTGGAGGATCGGCGCCTCAATGCTTTGGTGCTGGGCCCAGGCGGCGGCGTGGGCCCGGCCATGCGGGAACTCGTGTGTGCGGCGCTTGCCGGAGAGCGGGCGGTCGTGCTCGACGCCGATGCGCTCACCAGCTTCGCGGAGGATCCCGCGGCACTCTGGGCGGCGATTGGCGCCCGCTCCGCCATTGTGATGACCCCCCACCAGGGCGAATTCAGCCGCGTCTTCAAGGGGGAACCGAAAATCCTTCACGCCGCCTCGAAGCTCGAGGCGGCCCGCGCGGCGGCTGCCCGCAGCAGCGCGATCGTCGTGCTCAAAGGCCCCGACACCGTCATTGCCGCTCCGGATGGCCGCGCGGCGATCAACGACAATGCCCCGCCCTGGCTCGCGACCGCGGGCAGCGGCGACGTGCTCTCCGGCGTGATCGCCGGTCTCTTGGCGCAAGGGATGCCCGCCTTCGAAGCCGCCTGCGCGGCGGTCTGGCTTCATGGGGAGGCCGGCAATGTTTTCGGGCCCGGGCTGATCTCGGAAGATCTGTCCGAGGCCTTGCCGCAAGTTTTTCGCGCGCTGTTCGCGACCCTCGGCGCCGCCGGCACGTGAGCCGCTGGCGCGGCGCCCGCAGGTGCCCTATTTTTGTGGCGCGCGCGGGGACGGGCATGGTAGGCGGGTCGAGGGCGGGACCGGTCCGCGCCCGCCTTGCTCGCGAGAGCGGCCCTTGCGGGCGTGGCGGAATTGGTAGACGCGCGGGATTTAGGTTCCCGTGACGAAAGTCGTGGGGGTTCGAGGCCCTCCGCCCGCACCACGCCCGGCCGCTCCGGGCAGTCGTGGCGAGGCTCCTCGCGTCGGCCGCATCTGCCGGCGAACACGAATAGAGATCCGACATGCAGGTTACGCAAACTCTCTCCGAAGGCTTGAAGCGTGAATACCGGGTCGTGGTCCCGGTCGCCGATCTCGATGCCAAGGTCAGCGAGCGTCTGGTCGATCTCAAGGACCGGGTCCGCATCAACGGTTTCCGGCCGGGCAAGGTACCAATCGAGCATCTCCGGCGCATGTATGGCCGCGCCGTGTTGGCCGAAGCCATCGAGGCCACGGTGCGGGAAGCCAACACCTCGATCATCGCCGAGCATGGCTTCAAGCTGGCCATGGATCCGAAGGTGACCATGCCGGAAGCGGAAGGCGAGGTCGCCGAAATGATGGCCGGCAAGACGGATCTCGCCTATTCGGTGGAGTTGGAAATCCTGCCGCAGATCGAGCTCGGGGATTTCAAGGATATCAAGCTCGAGAAGCTCGCGGCCGAAGTCGGCGATCAGGAAGTCGCGGAGGCGGTCGAGAAGATCGGCGAGCAGAACCGGCCGTTCGCCGACAAGGGCGAGGGCGCCAAGGCCGAGCAGGGCGACAAGGTCATCATTTCGTTCACCGGAACGATCGACGGCGAGCCGTTCGAGGGCGGGACCGCGGACAATGTGGCGGTCGTCATCGGATCCAAGAGCTTCATCCCGGGATTCGAGGAGCAATTGCTCGGGATCGGCCGAGGCGAGACCCGCGCGGTGAATGCCAGCTTCCCGCAAAACTATCTCTCGGCCAATCTCGCCGGCAAAGCGGCGTCGTTCCAGGTCTCGGCGAAATCGATCGAGGCTCCCGGCACGGTGACCCTGGACGACGAGTTCGCGAAATCGCTCGGCATGGAGTCGCTGGCGAAATTGAAGGAGGCGGTGAAGGATCGGCTGAGCCGCGAGCACGCCGAAGTCACGCGTCGCCGGCTCAAGCGGGCGCTGCTCGATGCGCTCGATGTTCGCTACAAGTTCGACCTGCCGCCCAGTCTCGTCGAACAGGAGTTCGCCAACGTCTGGCGTACCCTGCTCGCCGACCTGGAGGCCCAGGGCCGGACGTTCGCGGACGAGAATACGACGGAAGAAGCCGCGCGGGAGGAATACGGCAAGATCGCCGAGCGCCGGGTCCGGCTCGGTCTGGTCATTGCGGAGATCGGTGAGAAGAACGATATCAAGGTGAGCGAGGAGGAGCTGACGCGAGCCATCGTCGAACGCGCCCGCCAGTTTCCCGGCCAGGAGCAGCAGATCTGGGACTATTACCGCAAGAACTCGAGCGCGGTGGCGAGCCTGCGTGCCCCGATCTATGAGGAAAAGGTGGTCGACTTCCTGCTTGAGCTCGCCAAGGTCACCGAAAAGACGGTCTCGCGCGAAGAGCTCTACAACGAGGACGACCAGCCCGCTGCGGCGTGAGGGCGCATTCCTCGGCCCGGCGGGGTTCGTTACGGGGGCGGCTGCGCCGCTATGCTAGTCCATGATTCGCGCCGGCGACCCGGCAATGCCGCGGCGGAGGGTGTACACATGAGAGACCCGGTCGATACCTATATGAACTACCTCGTCCCCATGGTGGTCGAGCAGACCAACCGGGGCGAGCGCGCCTATGATATCTATTCGCGCCTGCTTAAGGAGCGCATCATCTTCATCACCGGCGCGGTCGAGGACACGGTTTCGTCCGTGGTGGTCGCGCAGCTGCTCTTTCTCGAGGCCGACAATCCCAAGAAGGAGATCGCCATGTACATCAACTCCCCGGGAGGAGTGGTCACCTCGGGGCTGGCGGTCTACGACACGATGCAGTTCGTCCGGCCGGCGGTGTCGACCCTGTGCGTCGGCCAGGCCGCCTCGATGGGCTCGCTGCTGCTCGCGGCGGGGGCCAAGGACCTGCGCTTCGCGCTGCCGAACGCCCGAATCATGATCCATCAGCCCTCCGGCGGGTTCCAGGGCCAGGCGACCGACATCATGCTCCACGCCCAGGAAATCCTGAACCTCAAGAAGCGGCTCAATGAAATCTACGTGAAGCACACCGGCCAGCCGCTCAGGAAGATCGAGGACGCTTTGGAGCGCGACACCTTCCTGACCGCGGAGATGGCCAGGGATTTCGGCATTGTCGACCAGGTGATCGACAAGCGCCCGGTGGAGGAGGCCGCCCCCAAGCCATGAGCGGGGGAGCGGCGCGAGGGGCGGAAACGCTTGTGGGGGCGGGGCGTTTATCGTTAAGCAATTCTTGATTGACGGCGCGCTACCCTGTTCCGCTATCCTGTGGGGGTCGGTGCCGACGGGGGGCAGGGCGGTGGACGCCCGGCAGGTGAGGAATTCCCCGGTCGGTGCTACGGTCTCTTAGCGGGGTGGGGGCATAAGGGCCGCAGGTCTGGCGCGGTCGACGGAGAGCAGGGATGAGCAAGGTCGGCGGAGATTCCAAGAACACGCTCTATTGCTCGTTCTGCGGCAAGAGCCAGCACGAGGTCCGCAAGCTGATCGCCGGGCCGACCGTCTTCATCTGCGACGAGTGCGTCGAGCTGTGCATGGACATCATCCGCGAGGAGAACAAGTCCTCGCTGGTGAAATCGCGCGACGGTATCCCGACCCCCAAGGAGATCCGAAAAGTCCTCGACGACTACGTCATCGGCCAGGACCACGCCAAGAAGGTGCTCTCGGTCGCCGTCCACAACCATTACAAGCGGCTCAACCACCAGACTAAGCACAACGACGTCGAGCTGGCGAAATCCAACATCCTGCTGATCGGCCCGACCGGGTCCGGCAAGACCCTGCTGGCGCAGACGCTCGCCCGCATCCTCGACGTGCCTTTCACCATGGCGGACGCCACCACGCTGACCGAGGCGGGCTATGTCGGCGAGGACGTCGAGAACATCATCCTCAAGCTGCTGCAATCGGCCGACTACAATGTCGAGCGCGCCCAGCGCGGCATCGTCTACATCGACGAGATCGACAAGATCTCCCGCAAATCCGACAATCCCTCGATCACCCGCGACGTGTCCGGCGAGGGCGTGCAGCAGGCGCTCTTGAAGATCATGGAGGGCACCATCGCCTCGGTGCCTCCGCAGGGCGGCCGCAAGCACCCGCAGCAGGAATTCCTGCAGGTCGACACCACCAACATCCTGTTCGTGTGTGGCGGGGCCTTCTCGGGGTTGGAGAAGATCATCTCGGCCCGCGGCCGCTCGGCTTCCATCGGCTTTTCCGCCAAGGTGATTGCGCCGGAGGACCGCAAGACCGGCGAGATCTTCCGCGAGGTCGAGCCGGAAGACCTGCTGAAATACGGGCTGATTCCCGAGTTTGTCGGCCGGCTCGCGGTGCTCGCTACCCTCGAAGATCTCGACGAGGCGGCGCTCAAGCGCATCCTCACGGAGCCCAAGAACGCACTGGTCAAGCAATACCAACGGCTGTTCGAGATGGAGAGCGTCGATCTCATCCTTCCCGACGAGGCGCTCGCGGCTATTTCCAAGAAGGCGATGGAGCGCAAGACGGGGGCGAGGGGGCTGCGCTCGATCATGGAGGGCATTCTGCTCGACACGATGTTCGATCTGCCGAGCCTCGAGGGGGTCGAGGAAGTGGTGATCTCGAAGCAAGTCGTCGAGGGCACCGCGCGGCCGCTCTACATCTACGCCGACCGCGCGGCGGATG
>WNFD01005450.1_pt1 | contig 12726 bp, 17 predicted proteins | sample 5400491 | NCBI WGS metagenome assembly WNFD01 (sample SAMN13153343, study PRJNA577476) | soil metagenome | isolation source: 120 cm saprolite under Douglas fir tree site 2 hole 2 replicate 2 | place: USA:California | collected 2015-04-18 | reverse complement strand
TAGGATGATAGGATCGCTGCGATGCTGGGGCGGTGAGATCTGGGCTCTGGGGAAAATGGGCTAGTGCCCGTCGAAAGAGGACAATGTGAAGGAGCCGGCGACAGTCGATAAGCTGTGTACGGCTTTCGGACACTAGCCGCTTTGCCTTCTTCGCCATTTCGATCTCCTTTGATCCTTACGGCAGCCTAATACCACGAGAATCCGGACGGACGGAATATTCCCGGTCCCTCGTTAACCAAGCGAATTCACGGCCTCATTCTAGACCGATTCAATCATAACCCTGTGCTCGCCCTCACTATTCAGGAGGCGACCACGTGATTAGGACCGTCGCACTTGGATTCATTTGCCTGGCCGGACTTGGTGCCATTGCAGCTGCCGCAAAGAAATCAACGCCGCCGCCGCCGCCGGAAGTCGTCATGCCAGTTGTGTCCGGGAACAAGACTGATCGCCTACCGCTTGTAATCAATGAGAATAAGCCGACTAACGCTGAGAAGGTCGATGTCGTGTACGTTCAGCCTAGCGAGCAAGGCCAGGCCAGTCCGCCTCCACCAGTATCAGAAGAACCGGCTCCTACACGACATCCCGACGTTACTTCTCGTCATTGGCAGGATCGACATCATGCTAAGGCCAAGACGGAAAGGCGAAGAGCCAGCAGCACAAAGCAGACGAAGACTGGGTCAGTTGACCCATCCCCAGCACAAATTAGCGAGTTGAAGGAATGTCGTTCAGATGGTTTGGATCCGCTATTAAGAAAGCTGAACTTATCGCCACCGTGCAATTGAGAATGCGTCTGTCCGTGCCCGCCCACGATTTTTCATGGGGGCGACGATGCATCTTATCGTGAAGTGCGCGATACTGTTCCTGTTTATTCAATCTGCATCCGTATGGCTGCAGAAGACCTCAAAGTCTACTAGAGCTTATGGGCGGTAGGCTCCTGGATTTAGCGGTCAATGACAACGGTTCGCTCTCGGTCTTCGCGATTTCTCTCAAATGACTGCAATCATCGCCGGCGATTCAAATTCGCCCTCTTTGATCAGCGCCATGTTTCGACCGTCATCTGGACGATCGTTCACGGTGATCGCGTTGTCCAGCGAAGCCAAGCTTACTCCGAGCTCAGTTTCTTCTGAACTGGCCGGCATAATTCCCAATGCACTCACAGCCAACGCCCAAAGCCCGGTGGCCCATCAAGGACCTTGCATCATGAAAGCCGATCACGCGCGGCCCCTCAATCATGCTGTCGTATAGGCCAGTTCAGCAATCGGAAACCCAGGCCCCGGCGAAAGCGTTTACGCCTAAGCGGCCAGGTCCGTCTTTGGGCTATTCGACAACTTGGCTTCCTCAACGAAATCCAGCGCACCTTTGTGCTCGACTGCGTAACATAACTCGCCCGCCATTGTCGTGAAGATCGCCCGAACTATCCCGGTGCCGCCCTTGTCCTTTATTACAACGTCTCCGATCGCAAATTTCGCCATGCATGGATCCTGCTCGCTGATTGTGGAACGCGACTCAACACTGTGCAAAAGTTTGGGTAGATTTTATGAACGAGTCGCTAACAATCGCTGTTCCATCCCTGAGATGTGATCCAGACACCACGGCCTAAAAGAAAAAACCCGGCCCCACTACAGGGCCAGGCTTTTAATATGGGACAGCTTTCGATGAAGCTCTATTGCTGATGGCCAAGGCCAATTCCTAGTGTCAATGCCTTCTGCCTCAACGAACCTTCCGATCGCTTCATCAGCCTCGTAAGCTTTGATAACGGCGTTCTAGCTTTAGAATGCGTCTTTAATAGCTTTACATCCGATACTGTATATTCTTTGCGGACGATTTTCTTCTTCGTTGCCTTTTTAGCCACTTCGATCTCCAGTTAGTTCTGCAGCGGCTTGATATCACGATCGCATTCGTCATCAAGCAAATACATGCGAACACGTTCTAACTTGTTACTGACGATGTTGGCTTAACGCGCCGTTCCGTCTTTTGATCGAGTAGGACGCGACCGCGACTTCGGTTACTGGCACCAAGCTGACGTGCGCGTCCCTCGATGAATGTCCGCTGTCGAGAAGACAGACATTACGTCTAGCCAACCATTGAGGCGGATGAGTGCCGTTTTCGCTCGCCGCCCGAACGAAAACTAGGCTAAAGTAGTTACGGCACAAAGCGTCATGTGAGGGGTCACATGAGACGGCGCGAGTTCATCACGCTCGTCGGCGTCGCGGCCGTTATTGGCCCGAGCACGGCGCGGGCGCAGCAAGCGGCGAAGCTGCCGACCATCGGATTCTCAGGGCCGGCCCTTTGGGCCCCAGCTTTCGAGCAGCGGTTGCGCGAACTCGGGTGGGTCGCGGCGCGGACCGTTGCGATTGAGTATCGCTCCGCGGAAGGACACAACGAACGCTACAGCGAAATCGCGACCGAGTTCGTCCGGCTCAAGGTCAATGTCATCGTCACAGTGGGAGGATCTCCGACCCTCGCGGCACAACGCGCGACATCGCTCATCCCAATTGTCTTTGTTTCCGGCGACCCGGTTGGCAGCGGCCTCGTCGCAAGTGTGCGGTCAGAAGGACCGTGATCATACATCGACGTTAGGCCGTCTCAATTGGCGGCGTCTTCGGCGCGAGTTAGTTTCTCGATCTGCTTTCCATCCGTCCCAAGGGAACTTTTTGTTGCCTTCCGCGTGAATTGTTTTTCGCTTGGAGGGAAATTATGAGCGAGTGTAAGCCCGACGCATCGTCACCCGACAATGTTGACACTCTTTTGAATATGCCGCGCGGCCCGGAGCGAGATGAAGCCCTCAGGAAGGCGCGACAACTCCGTTACGCTGCGGAGGCCTACAACTATCTCTTCTCCAAGGAACTCAAACCGCCCCAATAGGCGTTTGGAACCACGAGTTCCCAAAGTTCACTTTTGCACATTTGGCAGGAACCAAATTCCAGACATCCGCGTTTTGCGCTGGGCGGTAGGGCGTATATCGCGGGGAACATTGTGTTGAGTAGGGATTATTTCGTGAGTCAGGTGACGTCGCTTCTCAAGTTTGCCAAGGAAACCACAAACCCTCAGCTTGCTGCCGTCCTGATTGAGAAAGCGGCCGATCTTAAATCTCTAGTTGATGAATCGAGTACGACGCCGGTCCCAAGTCCTCAAACGCCGGATGTCCAACCCGAACCAGTCCCACCGCTACTAGCTCTCCGTAAGCCGAGTTGCTGAAGGGCTGTCGCTATAAGCGGCCCTATACTTTCCATCGTATCGCCTTGCTTTGGTCAAACAGGGCTGGAGTGTGGCAGATCGACGACCTAACGTAATCCGCCCTCGCCCTCATGCGGGTGACATTGGATGGGTACGGAGCGCTAATGGATACTACGCTGAACCCGAAACAAACCGATCCGCCCCATGTCCTGGTCGCGCGCGCGGACGAAGAGTTCGCGCACGCTCATGAACAGATCGCGCGCGCGGGTGAAGAGATCGCGCGCGCGGAGGAACAGCTTTCCAAGCTAGAGCACGATGCCGCGCGCCATCCTTCGGATCATCCGCAGACCCGCATGAACACGTTTCGTCCTGCGGTCCCGGGCAACCGACCGTTGTTTGACAGGCCGGCGGTACGCGGCTTCACGGGCCTCCTGTTGGCGGCGTGCATCGGTGTCGCTGCCATCGCTTGGCAGTCGCCCTACGGCGATGCGGCCATTATTGCGACGTGGGCGCCGCAGCGCGTTGTGACTTCATCGCCGCCGCTCGAAAACCCGGGTCTGGCTCAGACCGCACCGGAAGACGTCGCGCCGACCGCCGCCGCCCTGTCGCCCGAGTTGACGCAGTTGCTCCAGTCGATGGCGCGCGATCTCGCAACCCTGGGGCAAGGAATGGAGCTGCTCAAGGCCAGCCAGGAACAAATGGCCCGCGACAATGCGAACGCCGCCGAGCAGCTCAAGGCGAGCCAGGAACAAATGGCCCGCGTCATTGCCAAGGCTTCCGAGCAGAGCCTGCGGCCCAAGATATCAGCGCCTCCGCCACGGCCGACTGCCGCCACGACGCGCAAGCCGGTGCCGACGTTCCCGTCGCCGCAAGCCATAGCGCAGCCGCAAGCCGAATAATCGGGCGAGCTGGGTCGCGTAAGCTGTGTTCAGCAGTGATCCCATCGCACGCGGGGTCGATGCAGCTCCTGGCACCTTTACATACTGACCGTATTGAGCAATGTCCGCTTTCAGGGTGCCGGCTCAATCGGTCGACGCAATACAGGCGTTAAATCTCTCTGCTGGGGTTTCAAATTGCAAGGTCTCTCGTGGTCGTTCGTTGAGCTGACGAGCCAAGGCGACTTCAGACCCGCAGGTAGCCGCAGCGCTCGTCGAGAAAGCTGCCGATCTGAAGGATCGCCTGGACGGCCTGCCGCCGCCGCTTTCTGACGTCCTCGATAGCCACGAGACGCCCACGCTGAACAATGACCCGCGATAGCGATAGTCTGCGGCTCTCCATCTCGGTCGTATTGACCGCGCTGCTACTTGGCGTGCTGTCCCTCGGCTCGCTGATCTTCCCTATTTCTAACTGACGCAAAACGGCCCCAGCGTGGGTAAAATCGCTGGAGCCGTCGCGGTTGTGCCGAGACGCGGAGTCTTCGGCACGGCCAGTGAACGTCTCGCGGGCAAAGTCGTTCAATGCCCGCCGGCAAACCCGGCGCCACTTGGGGACTAGGGCGCGGAACCCGCGCCGACTGGGTAGTGGCCATTTTGTCATAACGTGCACTTCTTTACTTCCGCTGCGGAACGGAAACGCGGGAGAGCCGTTGGCGCAATCTGATGTTTCCTCTTTTGTAAGGCTGGGGGACATGAAGAAGGCGGCACGGACGACCGAGCGTGCACTCATCTCGCGCGCACAACAAATCTTTTCTATCCGCCGGAGATTGGCGTTCCTTCGCGAACTGGAGCGTAGGCTGAAGGAGAAGGCCGCCCTACTTGACGCCTACAAACCTGCGCGCAGGTCGCCGAGTCTAGCCGTTTGCTCGAGCTATCACGCGTCGTCGGCTTCGCAACGTTTGGCTGCGACTGGCCCTCTAACTGGCGGAGGAATGCGGGCAGCTCCCTCTCCGGACCGCTCCCAAGCCACCTCCCCCTGGGCGCAAAGGCCGATCGACAGCATCCCGGCCGATATCCACAATCCGGTAGCGGCGCTCGCCCCGGAAACTCGGCATGATCAAGCCAAGGCCAACGAAGCGGTGCGTCACCGCAGCGGGGAACCCGTTGGAGACGGTCGGACTTAATACGGCCGGAACAGGCCCTCAAGGGGGTTCAAATGCGACACGCGCGCGTGTTCCTAGTGGAAGATGAGACGCTGATCCGGCTCATGCTCGCCGAAATGATCGAGGAGCTTGGGCATCAAATCGTAGCTGAGGCGGGCTCAATTGAATCGGCCCTGCCCTTGGCCGAAACTGCCGCGTTCGATATCGCGATCTTGGACGTGAACATCGGCGGCTACTACATCGATAAAGTCGCACAAACCATCGTGCGCCGAGGTCTGCCCTTCATCTTCGTCACGGGCTATGCCAAGGCGGCACTGCCACCCGCTTTTATCGACAGACCACATCTGCAAAAACCATGTTTGCGAGAAATGTTGCGACGGGAAATAACCTCAGCTCTGGGCCGGCCCTGAGGCCGCATGACCCTTGACGGCCGCGCGGCTAGCCTCAAGTCATCGCTGACGGCTTAACACTGCTCATCACCGATGGCTTGCCGATGCGAAGGCCTGCGGTACATGAGTCCGGAAGTGTGAAGGTAGTGTGAAGGTTTTCGGATGCCGGCCCATGATGACGGCGCCACGCACTCCGGGGCCGGCGTACGCAAACCTCCAAGGGAGGCTTGCTCGGCGTTCACTCGCGTTACGGCCTGCACACTCGCGCTGTCACCAATTCGTGACACGCTAATCGAAGGCTTCAGCCATTTCGTTACCTCCATGACTGCTCCGATTGCTTCCGGCTGGAGCGGTTGCCGGGTGGGGCTTGCACCCACTGGAAAGCGCCGCCTTTTCACGGCGCACACCCGAAACGGACATCGCCCCGAATCGAAGACACTTAATGGCGACGTGCGTTCGCAATCGGCCCCCGAACATTTGCTGCGATCAAGCGCGACAAGTCTGTCCTCATCATCAACGACCTGCGGCGGTAACAGTTCAGAGGCCGGTCATCTTCATGAGTTCTTCGGGATACCGCGCTCCCTGAACCTTAATCGCCGCCGTCGCATCCTCAATTTCTCGCAGGTCGTTGGAGGCGAGTTGCAGTGACGCAGCACCCAAATTCTCGTCGAGGCGAGCGGGTTTGGTAGTGCCGGGGATGGGAACGATCCACGGCTTCCGGGCAAGCAGCCAGGCCAGTGCCACCTGGGCCGGGGTAGCGCCCTTTCGTGCCGCGATCCTGCGGAGGATATCGACCAACGCCAAGTTCACCTTCAACGCATTCGGCTCGAAACGCGGGATGCGGCTGCGCAGGTCCGAACCAGCGAAAGTCGCGTCTGGGCCAATCGCACCAGTAAGAAATCCCTTCCCGAGCGGGCTGAAGGGAACGAGTCCGATCCCAAGCTCTTCCAGAGTTGGCAGAATCTCGGCATCGGGCTCGCGTGTCCACAGCGAATACTCGCTCTGCAATGCGCTGAGCGGCTGAACCGAATGGGCTCGGCGAATAGAACGTGCCCCAGCCTCGGATAGGCCAAAATACCGCACCTTGCCTTGGGCGATGAGGTCCTTCACCGCGCCCGCAACATCCTCCATCGGCACCGATGGATCAACGCGGTGCTGGTAAAGCAGGTCGATATGATCAGTCCGCAGCCGCTTCAGCATGCCCTCGGTGGCAGCCTTGATATGCTCAGGCCGGCTGTTGAGCGGACCAAGCCGCTCACCTGTCACGAGATCGATGTTGTGGCCAAACTTGGTCGCTATCACAACATCCTTGCGCAATGGCTCCAGTGCCTCGCCAACGAGATCCTCGTTCTTGAAGGGGCCATAGGTTTCTGCGGTGTCGAAGAAGGTTATGCCGCGCTCCACGGCGGTGCGGATGAGTTGAATCATGGTTTCACGGTCCGGCGACTGTCCGTAGCCACCGGTCATGGTCATGCATCCGAGGCCGATCTCGGAGACTTCGAGACCCTGGTTGCCAAGCTTCCGCTTCTGCATTGCAGCGATTCCTTCAACAATTACTATGTGGAGGTCAGGATGCCGAATTAGCCGGGATACTGCTCGTTACTGACCTGTTCCCTCCAATCGACGTTTTTGCCGTCGAGCCATTCCGTAACAGCGATGTGCGTCATCGCGGTAGTCGCCGTCGCGCCGTGCCAGTGCTTTTCCCTTGGGGGGAACCACACGATATCGCCCGGACGGACTTCCTCGATAGGTCCGTTCTCGCATTGAACCCAGCCGAGGCCGGACGTGATGATGAGTGTTTGCCCGAGCGGATGGGTGTGCCACATCGTACGAGCGCCTGGCTCGAAGGTGACTTGGCTGCCGCTGATGCGCGCGGGGTCACCCGTCTGAAACATTGGGTCCACGCGAACCGTGCCGGTAAACCAAGCCTCCGGGCCTTTTCCTGAAGGCCGAGAGCCATTGCGTTTAATATCCATCGCCTTCTTCCTTCTGGTCGCGTCACCTAAGGGCGGAGTTTCAGCAAGGCTGGAATGCGCCATTGCTATGAAAGCAAGGCTCCCCGCGCCTGCGAGCAGGCTTCTTCGCGTGACCTTGGGCTCTGTTTCGGTTTCGCCCGTTCTGTAACATTCGGAAAGGGCGTCCGATCGATCCATATGACGAACTCCGATTGATGCGCAGTCCTAAGCCAATGAGGACTTAGATTTACCCCGTGCGACAAAGGAGACTAGACGCTATAATCGGCATAGACTTATAAGCAGGATCGATAAATGCAGCGTAGTAATCTCGACGACCTTTCGGCCTTTGTGATGGTCGCCCGCGAGAGAAGCTTCACAAAAGCGGCCGCCAAGCTCGGGGTTTCACAGTCCGCACTCAGCTACACCATCAAGGAGCTTGAAGGGCGTCTCAAGCTGCGCCTGTTAACACGCACTACTCGCAGCGTCTCACCGACCGTAGCGGGCGAGCGCCTATTACGAAATGTTGGTCCACGGCTTGAAGAGATCAAGATCGAACTCGCAGCCTTGAATGAACTTCGGGCGAAACCCTCCGGCACGATTCGCATCACGGCCACCGAATATGCGACCACCGCAATCCTGCTTCCAAAGCTCGCTAGGCTCTTGCGGTCGTATCCAGACATCAAAGTGGAGATCATCAACGACTACGGTTTGACGGATATCGTCGCTCAACGTTTTGACGCCGGAGTGAGGGATGGCGAACAGGTCGCAAAGGACATGATCGCCGTACGTATTGGACCGGATTCACGCATGGCAGTCGTGGGCGCGCCGTCCTATTTCCGAAACCGGTCGGAACCAACGAGACCACAAGACCTCGTCGAGCACAACTGCATCAATCTGCGATTGCCCACCCACGGCGGGTTGTATGCTTGGGAGTTCGAAAAGGGCTCACGCGAGCTTAAGGTGCGGGTCGAAGGTCAATTATGCTTCAACACCACAACCCAAATGCTTCATGCAGGGCTCGCCGGTCTGGGCCTGACCTACCTGCCGGAGGGTCTGGTGCAGCCGCACGTCAACAAGGGCCGCCTCAAGCGGGTGCTCGCTGATTGGTGCCCACCGTATCCCGGCTATCACCTCTATTATCCCAGCCGGCGGCAACCCTCCGCAGCCTTTACACTATTGGTCGAAGCGCTGCGGCGCGGCTGAACGTCGGTGATCGATAATTCAGCGTATCGTGTATCCGCCGTCTACGGCGAGCGCGTGACCAACCATAAAGCTGGCGGCGGAGCTGCAAAGCCAGAGCACTGCGCTTGCAATCTCCTCGGGGCGACCAAGCCGGCCGATTGGTACGTCTTTCAACATCGCGTTGAGGGCGTCGGCCTGAGTGGTCATCATCTTGTCGAGCATCGCCGTATGGATGATGCCCGGGCACACGGCATTGATCCGAATTCCTCTAGCAGCATAGTCCAGTGCAGCGCTTTTGGTCAGCCCAAGCACGCCGTGTTTGGAGGCTTGGTATGTTCCGCGTTTGGGGCCCGCCACCAGTCCTCCAATGGAAGAACAGTTGACGATAGCGCCATCTCCTTGTCTGAGCATCTGGCGCAGCTCGAACTTCATGCAACTCCACACACCTCGCAGATTGATTGATATCACCCGGTCGAAGTCTTCGCGGGTAGCATCGGCGGCTTCTGCAACAGTATTCTGAACGCCGGCATTATTGTAAGCTGCATCAAGCCGCCCGAAGGTAGCGACAGTCTGCTCAACCATCCTCTCTACTTGGGCGTCATCGGCTACGTCGCATTGGATCGCGATTGCCTTGTGCCCTTGGGCGGACAACTCCTCGGCAGCGGTTTGCACAGCCCGCTCATTCGCATCGGCCAATGCCACCGAAGCGCCCGATTGAGCAAAAGCCTTTGCCGTAGCGAGACCTAGTCCAGACCCAGCGCCTGTGACAAGGGCAACCTTATTTTCAAAGGATATGTTCATAGCGGCCGTCCTCTCGAGCGCGTGATGGAATTGCAATTAGTGGGGACGCTTTGCAAAGACATCCCTCGCGACGGGCATTGCCGAAAAGACATTGGGCCAACCAACATAGAAGGCTAGATGCGTGACCGCCTCCGCCGCCTGCGTCTGGGTTAGTCCGTTATCCATCGCTCTGTTGAGATGTGGAGTAAGCTGAGCTGTCTGCCCGTTGGCGATCAATGCGCTGATGGTAACCAGACTTCGGTCCCTTGGCGCAAGGTCCGGGCGAAGCCACACATCACGGAACAGTACGTCAGTGGTGTATTGCACCACGCCCGGAAAAAAGGAGCCGAATTGCTCTTGGACGACCTTACTCCGGTGGGCCTCGGCTGCATCGTTGAGCGGCAAGAGCGCGACGGACACACTGGGGAGCTGATCAACATCGACGTGACGCGTCGCGAAGACATCCTTTGCCACGCGAACCGCCGACATCGCGTTGCCCCAGCCGGAGTAGAAGGCGAGGTGCGTGATGATCTCTGAAATCTCGCGCGGCTTCACCCCATTATCGAGTGCTAGATTAAGATGAAACGACATTTCGACTATCTGATTCCGTGCGATCAGGGCCGCCAACGTGACGATGCTGCGGTCGCGCGGGACGAGATCGGGGCGTTTCCACAGGTCGCCGAGGAGACGATTCTGCGCATAGGCCTCCAGCGCAGGAGCGACTGACCGAACCTCCTCATTGGTCAGCATCGAATTTCGAGTCATGCTGGTAGTCTCCTCTGCACCAGCCAATGGCATTGCCATCAGCGAAAGCAATGCGATTGTTGCGGGTTGAATTTTCATAGCTGTATCCGGTCGAGGACCAAACGAGGTGCAGATTTTGCCCAGCTGCGCGCGCGAAAAAATCGCAGTTCACACAGCTTGTTATAAGCGACCGCTCGCCATGCGATAAGATGACTAAATTTGCATGCACTTATGAAGGTGGTTTATGAATTTCCACTGGATAGCGCGAGCTTATGTTGAGCGCTAGAGATCGTCTCCCCTTAAGGATCACCGCAGTGGGGCCGAGCTTTCGAGGTTTTGCCCCCACGACCTCAAGCGAAGCCCATGAGCTTTGACTTCCGTTATTGGCACGTTTGAGACATGCCGAGGCACCCGGAATTGGTCTGCTTATGGGGGGAGGCGCTTTTGACCCCAAACGGACATCAATTTTCCAAGGCCGAGAACCGGAGGGCCGGTTGCCTCGACGACAGCGGCTCGCGCACTGAGGCCTTCCAAATCAACGATCACCTCGTGGGGGAATTGGTCGGTGGGGTCGGTGAGGCCGGGTTAGTGACGCCATAGTGGTCAGCCAGGAAGTTGCCGGGGTGGGTATAATTCGCCGGCCGAGACCGTTCCGGTAGCATCGTGGCGTCCCAAGCCTCCCAGTCGCTTTTCAGCCGTTCGAATACGTCTTTCTCTCGGTCATTGAGGTTGGCCCGCTCACGCGGGTCTCTCACAAGATCGAAGAGGAACTCGTTCCCAGCTATCCTCAAATATTTCCGATCGCCCTCGCGGATGGCACGCTGCGATCCCGCCTTATAGCGCCAGCACAACTTCCGAGGATGCGCCTCCATCCGGGTAGTCAAGACTTGTTCAAGGTCCTCACCATCGGATGGATAAGCCGCGTCCGGCGATGTGCCGGCAGCAGCTAGCAAGGTCGGCATCCAGTCCATCGTTATCATGACCTGTTCGGACACCACTCCGGGCGGGATCCGGCCAGGCCAGCGCACAATCGCAGGAACGCGAATGCCACCTTCGAGCAGTTCATGCTTCATGCCGGAGAACGGCCACACGTTAGAGAATCGTTCGCCGCCGTTGTCACTAGTGAAGATGACAATGGTGTTGCCGGCGAGACCGCCAGCGTCGAGCGCCTGCAGCACGCGACCGATATTGGCGTCCAGACTTTGCACCATCGCCGCGTAGGTTTTCTGGGAGCCGCCGTCGCGGTCAATGATGTTCCTGATCCGCTTCGACTCTGCCTCGTCATCCGGCCCTTCCCATGGCCAATGCGGCGCGGTGAAATGCAGACTCAGCAGAAACGGCTCCTTCGACTTGGCGTAGCCTTCAACAGTTTGCACCGCTCGATCGCCGAGTAGGCTTGTCAGGTAACCGTGACGTTCAACCGGTACCTCCTGCTCGTGGAGTTGATGCGCAAGTCCGGGGAACGGTAATACGTACGCCCGGGAGGCCTCCGCGCCATGATTGAAGTAATCGGCGCAGCAGCCGAGTATCCCGAAAAACTGGTCGTAGCCACTTTTCAACGGACTGAAATCTGGCAGGTCACCGAGATGCCATTTTCCGACTAGCGTCGTGCCATACCCCACCTTCTTCAGCAGTGATGGCAGGGTGGGGTGGCTTGGCGCCAAGCCAATCCCTTTCGGACTTAAAGGAGAAAGCGGCTCTTCGAGTCCGAGCGGCAAGCGAGCCTGATAGCGCCCAGTGATCAACCCCGTGCGCGTCGAAGAGCAGTCAGGCGAATTGGAGTACGCCTGTGTAAATTTCAATCCCTCGGCAGCCAGCCGGTCTATGTTCGGCGTCGTATAGTCCCGCTGACCATAGCAGCTCACGTCTGCATGGCCGAGGTCATCCGCCAGGATGAAGACGATGTTCGGCTTTGTCGATTGAGCGCCGGCGGGACGACCGCGGCCCATCCCCGCGAGTGCCAACGAACTCGCGGCAGTCGTTTGGACAAATCGACGACGAGAAATTGCGCTCTGTTGAACCATGGATGAGTTTCCCCTAGCGGACCGAAGAAAATCGCGCTTTCGTCAACAGCTTGCATCGCTTCGTCAAAATATGCGCAACCGGCACCACCTCCAGAACTCGGTCCGCAACGTACACGTAAGCTGTATGGGAAAGCTTGCACAATCGACCGTCCAAGAGCGGCGATTAGCCGCCTTTGAGAAGATGAACTTAAAGTCGGTTGCGTCGACTAAATCATTCGACACGAGTGCCTGACGCATGTCTGAGTTTGTGTAGGTTTTGGGATGCCGGCATGACGAGGCTATCCGCGCACTGCGGCGGCCGGCGTCCGAAAAGCGCCAAGGCACGAAATCGCGGGAAGTGGGGCACCGGTGGTGCCGCGGGCGCTATGGAGATTTAGCCGCGGTACGTTGATTTGAGTGCCGGGTAATTTTTCGAAGGGTGTATTGGACTCGAAAGC
>WNFD01012028.1_pt1 | contig 12727 bp, 9 predicted proteins | sample 5400491 | NCBI WGS metagenome assembly WNFD01 (sample SAMN13153343, study PRJNA577476) | soil metagenome | isolation source: 120 cm saprolite under Douglas fir tree site 2 hole 2 replicate 2 | place: USA:California | collected 2015-04-18 | reverse complement strand
ACCTGCGCCGATTTTATTACGATACTGTGGTTTTCGGTCCGGAGTATCTGTCGTACCTCATGAAGAGGGTCGGGCCCACGCAGTTGCTGGCTGGAACAGATGGTCCGGTGGATTTTGGACAGACTGCGGTGCCGATTCTGTTGTCGGCCGCCGGAATCGGGGCGGAAGATCAGGAACTCATTGCACACGCGAACGCTGAGGCATTGCTCGGCGCATGAGGCAGATGGCGCCGGCGCGAACATGATCAACCAGGAGCCCTGGGCGGCTTCGATCGAGGAGAGCGAAATTGAGCAAGACAGCCGTCGCACTTGATGACAAATACACGCAGCAGAGCGGTGATGTGTACATGTCCTCGATTCAGGCGCTCGTACGCCTCCCGATGATGCAGCGCCAGCGAGATGCAGCAGCCGGATTGAACACCGCCGGTTTCATCTCCGGATACCGGGGTTCGCCGATCGGAACCTATGACTTTGCACTGTGGTCGGCGAAGAAGCATCTCGAGCAGAACCACATCAAGTTCGTTCCAGGGGTCAACGAGGAACTGGCCGCCGCCGCGATCAAAGGTACGCAGTGGTTGGATCGATATCCGAAGGCCCGCTACGACGGCGTCTTTGCGCTCTGGTACGGTAAGCATCTCGGCGTCGAGCGCGCGTGCGAGGCGCTCAAGGTCGGTAACTACGATGGCTCGGGCAAGCACGGCGGCGTGCTCGTCGTCGGTGCCGACGACATGGGCGGCAAGTCCTCGGTGACGGCCGCCGAATCCGAGCACGTGTTCATCGCCGGCATGCTGCCGGTGCTCGCTCCGGCCGACACGCAGGAGTTCTTGGATTTGGGCCTATACGGCTGGGCGCTGTCGCGCTTCTCGGGACTCTGGGTTGGATTCAAGGGGGTTACCGATAATCTCGAGCTGACCCGAACCGTCGACGTCGACCCGAATCGCGTCCGGATCGTTTTGCCGACGGATGTGGAGATGCCGCCCGGCGGATTGAACAGCCGCAAGCTCGATTTCATGCCGCTGCCGATGGAGCGTCGCCTGGTCGATTTCAAACTACCGGCGGCCAAGGCTTTCGCCCGCGCCAATGGCCTCGACCGGGTGATCTTCGATAGCGATCGTCGCCGTCTCGGCATCGTAACCGCGGGCAAGGCTTATCTTGATGTGCGGGAAGCGCTGCGCGAGCTCGGAATCGACGCGGCCCGTGCCGCTGCCCTCGGCATCCGTCTCTACAAGGTGGGCATGGTGTGGCCGCTCGAAACGGTGGGTGCCTGCGCATTCGGGCGCGGCCACGAGGAAGTGCTGGTCGTCGAGGAGAAACGGCCGATCATCGAGGATCAGCTGACATCGGCCTTCTACCACGCACCGGCGGACCTTCGCCCGCGGATCACGGGCAAGACCGATGAGCACGGGGCGACCCTGAAGCCGGCGCACGGGGAATTGTCGGTCAATATGACGGTCGAGATTCTGGCACGACGCATCGAGGCGCTCGGGCTGGCGGACGCGCCGTTGAAGGAGCGGATGGCAGCGATTCGGAGTCGGCGCGCGAAAGTCGTGCAGCTGCCGGCGACCAATCTCATCCGCACCGCCTATTTCTGCTCGGGCTGTCCGCACAACACCTCCACGCGGACCATCGAAGGCAGCATGGCGTTCACCGGTGTCGGCTGTTACGTCCTGGTGCCCATGTTGATGCCCGACCGCAAGACCGAATGGGCCGCGCAGATGGGTGCGGAAGGCGCGCTCTGGGTCGGACTGGAGTCCTTCGTCGACGTGCCGCACGCGTTCCAGAACCTGGGCGATGGAACGTATTTCCATTCGGGAATCCTCGCCGTGCGGCAGGCTGTCGCGGTCAAGGCGAACATCACCTATAAGCTGCTCTACAACGATGCGGTGGCCATGACAGGCGGTCAGCCGATCGACGGCAAGCTGTCGGTCGAGGACATGGCCAACCAGCTGTACTGGGAGGGCGTGCGCCCGGTCATCATCGTCACGGACGAGCCGGAGAAGTATCCCGCCGGCGTGTCGTGGCCGAAAGGGACGACGGTTCGCCACCGCAAGGAACTCGAACTCGTGCAGGGGGAACTGCAGCAGGTCAAGGGCGTCTCGGCACTCATTTACGACCAGACCTGTGCGGCTGAGAAGCGTCGCCGCCGCAAGCGCAACACGTTCCCGAATCCGGCTAAGCGCGTGTTCATCAATCAAGACGTGTGCGAGGGCTGCGGAGACTGCAACAAGAAATCCAATTGCGTCAGCGTGCAGCCGCTCGATACTGAGTTCGGCCGCAAGCGCAAAATCGACCAGTCGAACTGCAATAAAGATTTCAGCTGCCTCGACGGCTTCTGCCCATCGTTCGTGTCGGTGCACGGGGGCGCGCTCCGAAAGGGGGAAGCGGCCAACTCGGCCCAGGAACTCGCCGCAATCTTCGAAGGTATGCCGCAGCCTAGGACTGCGGCGCTGACCGATGCCTACAACGTGCTCATCACGGGTATCGGCGGCACGGGCGTGCTCACGGTGGGATCGATCGTCGGGATGGCGGCCCATCTGGATGACAAGGCCAGCAGCGTCATGGACATCACCGGCATGGCGCAGAAGGGTGGCGCCGTCGTCACGCACCTGCGTATCGGGGCGTCGAAGGACAAGCTGTTTGCCACGCGGCTGTGGGAAGAGTCCGCTGATCTCGTCATCGGCTGTGATCTGGTCGTAACGACGAGTCAAGCGACCCTCGATCTCGTCCGGGGCGACACGGCTCAGATCGTCGTCAATGACGACGTGGTGCCGACGGCGCAGTTCCAGTCCAATCAGGCGATCGACCTCTCTCAGGGGAAGCTGGTGAATATCCTCGTGCAACGGGTCGGTCGCGATCGTGTTTCGTCTGTGCCGGCGACTTCCTCGGCGGTTCGTTTGCTTGGGGACAGCATCGCGACGAATGTCTTCATGCTCGGGTATGCCGTGCAAAAGGGTTTCATGCCGATCTCGCTCGCGGCGATCGAACAGGCCATTCGATTGAATGGCGTGGCAATCGAAGCGAATCTGCACGCGCTCAACTGGGGACGTCTCGCGGCGCACGACCCGGCGCGGCTCGCGGCACTGCTGACTCAGGCGAGCGGGGACGACACCGGGGAGGAACCGATTTCCGAAACGCTCGACCAAATCATCGCGCGGCGCGTCCGGCACCTCACCGAATATCAGAACGCGGCTTACGCGAAGCCGTTCGCTGATTTCGTGCAGCATGTCCGCGAAACTGAGAATGCAAAGCTGCCGGGATCGACGGCGGTTACCCAGGCGGTCGCGATTTCGCTCTCCAAGCTGATGAGCTACAAGGACGAGTACGAAGTGGCCCGGCTCTACTCGAACGGTGATTTCGAGCGCCGCCTGAAACAGCAGTTCGGCGGCGATTACACGCTCAAGGTGCATCTATCGCCTCCGCTTTTCAACCCCCGGGACAAGGCGACGGGAAAGCCTCGGAAGCTCGCCTTCGGTTCGTGGATGCTCAAGGCATTCAGGGTGCTCGCCCGCCTGAAGGGCTTGCGTGGGACTGCCCTCGACGTGTTCGGATATACCCGGGAGCGTAAGACCGAGCGGCGTCTCATCGAGGACTATCGCAAGACGATTGACGGCATCCTGCCGGTGTTGAATCGGGAAAACCAGGCGCTGATCGCGAGCATCGCGGCGCTGCCGGACATCATCCGCGGCTACGGCCACGTGAAGGAAGAGAGCCTGCAGAAATACGAGAAGGAACGGGCCGTTCTGCTCGCATCGTTCGACAGCGTGAAGGTTGCAAAGATCGCCTAAGGGGCAATCGCAGCGGGCGCGGCGCCGCCGCGGACCGTACCCTGGCGCCGTCTCGTCACGGCTCCAGGAGATGGTTGCGGATGCGCATCGATTTGGCCGCGTCCACACCGAGCCGCGCCCGCAGAAACTCCTCGACCGAACCATGGTCGCGATGGATTCGCTCGAAGGCGGCCGCGAGATACTCGGGCGCCGCCTCGAGGAACGGCGCACGGGCCTCGCGTCCCAATTGCACGAGCTGCCCATGTTCGTCCTCGAGCCCGACGCTGCGTCGCGGATCCTGGAAGAGGACCTGCTCGAGATCGACCACGTGGTTCGTCAGCGTGAAATCGGCGACGATGGCGTCCCACGGCACGCCCAAACAAGCCAGCACCAGCGCCGCAGCAACGCCGGTGCGATCCTTTCCCGCCGAGCAACCGAAGACCAGCGGCAAGTCATCCGCCGCCAACCGCTCAAACAGAGCGGCGTAGGGTTCGGCGAGCCGGGTGGGGAGCTGGCGGTAGAGCTCGAACATGGCCGCCTGCGCAATGGGTATCGAGGTAGTCCCACTCCAGCCGCACCCGTCCTTCACCGTCCCAATCCACTACTTCCCGCTCACGCTCGCGCCGGGTGCGGAAGTCACACAGGATGCGGATGCCGCGAGACCGGAGCGCCGCATGATCGTCCGGCGTGAGATAGCTCATGGCGCCGCTGCGGTACAGACGCCCCCAGCGCACCCGGCGATTGTCGCGGGTTGCGTAACCGCCGAGATCGCGGAAGTTGCGGCCGCCCTCGAGCGCAATGACGCGCTGCACCCGGACTCAGCTCAAACTCTTGCCGATGAGCACGCGGTGGATCTCGGAGGTGCCCAGCAGGATTCGGTGCACTCGGGCATGCGTCCAGATCGCCGAGATCGGCGTCTCGTGCGCATAGCCCATGCCGCCATGCAGCTGGAGGCATCCGTCCGCGACCCGAAATTCGAGCTCCGAGAGCCACATCTTCGCCATGGACGCATCGACCCCCGTCAATGAGCCACGCTTGATCTTCGCCAGCGTCTGATCGAGAAACGCGCGCCCCACGGCGAGTTCGGTCTTCATCTCGGCGAGGCGGAACTGCGTATTCTGGAAATCGAGAATGCGCTGACCGAACGCCTTGCGATTCTTGACGAACTCCAAGGTGAGCGAGAACGCAAGCTCTGCGGCCGCCAGATATCGCGCGCCTTCCGCGACCCGCATGTCGTTCAGCACACCCATGACCTGTTTGAATCCGCCTCCCTCGCGACCCCCGAGCAGACGTTCAGGGCCCACGCGTACGTTCTCGAAAAAGAATTCCGTCTCGTTCGCACAGCCTCGATGCAGCGTCTCGATCGGCCTGCTGCGGGAAACGCCTGGCGTATCGACGTCCACCAGGAGCACGCTCATGCCCTTGGTTCCACCCTCCGGATCGGTCTTGCATACCACGGGCACCATCGTGCAGAGGCTGCCGTTGGTGATCCAGATCTTGTTGCCGTTGATTACATAGGCGTCGCCGTCTCGCTTCGCGAATGTGCGAAAGCCGGCGACGTCGCTGCCGGATTGCGGCTCCGTGAAACAGGCCTCAGCGATCGTTTCGCCGCTTGCGTATTTGGGGAGCCACTCGCGCTTCTGCTCTTCGGTGCCGCCCGCGAGGATGAGATAGCTCGATCCATCGATGCCGAGACCGCCCCCCATGCTGGCGCCGGCCAGGGAGTAGCCCATCTCTTCGTGCAGGATGACATGGTGCAGAAAATCGCCCCCGCCGCCACCGTACTCGGCTGGCACGCCGGCCTGAAGGATTCCGGCGGCCCCCGCCTTGCGAAAGACGTCGGCAGGGAAAATGCCCTGCTTCTCCCATTCGCGAAAGTGGGGTTCGACCTCCTTGCGGAAGAAGCGCCGGACGGTCTCACGGAACGCGTGGTGATCCTCGTTGAATACGTCCCGTCGTTCAGTGCCTAGCTCGGGCATCTCCATCTCTCCTGTTGCGGACGCTCGTCAGCGATGGCGTCCGCAAATTTAGATTTGTAGCGTACGATATACTAGTTGCCTGGTGCAGCCACTATGAACGGTCCCGGACCGTCACTCGATATCAATGAACAACTCGCCGTGTTCAATCGTCACCGGAAAGATCCGCAATGGCACCGTGCAGGGCAGCGCACAGGGCTTGCCGTCGCGGATGTCGAATCGACCTTCGTGCCACGTGCATTCGATGACATAACCGTCGAGATCGCCCTCGTCGCTGAGCGAGGCGGCGCCGTGAGTACAGAGGTCTTGGCTACAGTAGAACTCGTCCGCGACCCGGTAGACGACGAGCTTCGGCAGGCCCGGTACCTCGATCCCAAGCATTTCGCCCGGCTTTATATGCTCGGTACTGCAGAGTCGAAAATGACCGGTTATGTCAGTCATGGTGAGTCATCGACGAAATTGTGCTTTAGTATGCCAACTTACTATCATGATGGCAACGGTGTTCTGATTCGGGGGGACGCCGAGGCATCGGGGGGCTGAATCAGGCGCGACGGCCCTTCTGGGGCCGTTCAATCGCTTTGAAAGTCTTCGGGCAGCGGATGACGGCGCAGGTGTACGCCGCCGGCAACCCGGATCCGATCGCCGGTCGTATGGCAACCGTCACTCGCCAGCCATACGGCGGCCGCGGCGACATCGTCCACATTCGCAAGCCGGCCGAGCGGCGTCTCGCGCTCATAGGCGCGCCTCACTCCCGGCCGCTGCAGCAGGGCCTGCGACAGAGGCGTCTCGAGGAGTCCGGGCTGGAGAGAATTGAGGCGGATGCCGCGTGTGCCGTATTCGAACGCGGCGACTTCGACCAGCCGCTCACCCGCAGCCTTCGTGCACCCATAGGCCGAGACGCCTGGTGTATTGAGCTCCGCCGTGGCCGACGACACGTATATGATCGACGCGCCGCGTGCCATCACACGCGTCGCATGCTTGATGGCAAAAGCCGGGCCGATGACGTTGGCCTCGAAGGTTCCCAGCAGGGTCTCGCGCGTCAGTTGGTCGACGAGCTGGTTTGCGTAGCCGCCGGCGACGATGACGAGCACGTCGAGGCGACCGTGGCGGCTCACCACGGCGCGCACGAGGTGCTCAACCTGGGACTCATCAGTGATATCGCAGGCGATTGCCTCGGCGCCGACGGCGGCAGCGACGCCTTGCGCTTCCTTCAGGCGCCGGGCGCTGAGGAAGACTCTGGCGCCTTCGCGTACATAGTGCAGAGCCGTGGCTTCGCCGATACCGCCGTGGGTAGAAGCACCGATGATCAGCGCGACCTTGTCTTGAAGCTGTCCCATCCGGTGGCTCCCCTTGCGGCCTCGTATGGCATATGGTTCGGGTGCATACTACATCAGGTGTTTGGTACTCTGCCATCCTCGACTTTCCAATCAGAGGTAGCTACCGTGAGCGTCGTTCATCTACCTGTGGGTCCCTGTCTCGAGGCCCTGCGGGATGCACTCAAGACCGTGCTCGGGCCCGAATCTCAGAGCGCGCTCGCGCGGCATTACACGCATATCGCCGACTTGGTGCTATCGCGCTGGCTCGCCGCGGAGGAAATGCTACCGTCGATCACCCGGCGCTACGCCGAACAGGCCCGAGATCAGCTCGAGACCGCGCGCGGGCTGCTTCGGGAACTCGATCCGCAGACTGCTCCGCCGTCCGAGACGACGCTGCAGGAACTGTTGCGCCGGCTAGGGGAGGCCATGTCGCGAGCCAGCGGAAGCCAAGCGGCCCGGTTCCAGTCTCTCGCCCGGTCCGTGATCTCCACCGAAGCCGCCGTCCGCAACGAGTGGGAGACGGCGATCGCGGCGATCGCGGCCCGGCCTTCGCGCGCACCGCGCTCGACAGCTGAAGCCCCGGATCGCTCCGCACTCGAGGCTTATCTGCGCGGGCGATTCCCCGCCGCTCGAGGCCTAGCTATCGGCAATCTCACACGCGTTCCGGGCGGCAGGTCCAAGGATACTCTGCTCCTTGATGTCGACGGTCTGCCCGGCTTACCCGCGTCGATCGTGCTGCGAGTCGACCTGGGACGGTACGGAACGAGCGTCCGCGCCGAATATCCGCTCATCGTGGCTCTGCACCGGGCCGGCGTCCCGGTGCCGGAACCGCTTTGGCTCGAAGAGGGGACGATACCGCTTGGGGGAGCTTTCCTCGCCACGCGGCGCATGCGCGGGGCGCCGGGCGGCAACATGTGGGGCGAGGGGATCAAAGTATCGTCAGCGGTCGTCCAGGCGTTCGCCGAATCGCTGGCGCAGCTGCACCGGACGCCGCTGCAGAACCTGCTGCCCGAGGCCACTCACGCAACCGCGCGCGCGGCAACCGAGGCGATGATCGGCGATTACGAGGCGCGCTGGCGGGCATCCAACCCGAATGCCTCCGTGCCCCTCGAACTCGCGTTTCAGTGGCTCAGGCAGGAATTGCCGCGCGTGCAGGGGGCCGCCGTGCTCGTGCACGGCGACCCCGGTTTCCAGAACATGCTCGTCGAGGGGGACGAACTTGTCTGCTTGCTCGACTGGGAATTCGCCCACGCCGGGGACCCGGCCGAAGATCTCGCCTACTGCCGCCCGACCGTGGAGCGCGTGATGCCCTGGGCACAGTTTCTCCAGCACTATCACACCGCTGGTGGGCCAACGATCACACCGGCGCGCCTCGAGTATTTCGAGATCTGGCGTACCGTTCGCAACGCCACTCTCGGCACCCGCATGCTGCGCGATTTCACCGAAGGCGCCGTGAGCGGCCTCGAGAGTTGCGCAGTCGCCGTCAATACCTTTCCGCGAATCGAGGCGCAGCTCGCGGCGAGCCTCGTGCAGGTCATGGGTTGACCGTCAGAGCGAGCGCATGATGGTCTCGAGCTGCATCTCCGAGACGCCCATCGCGAAGCGGTGGGCTCGGGCTGCGGCAACCATCTTCGAGATCGGATGCTCGTTGCTGAGGCCCATAGCACCATGCAGGTGCGCACACTTATCGGTGATTCGCACCTCGAGCTCGGTCGCCCACAGCTTCGCCATCGAGGACTCGGCGGGTCCGAGCACGCCTGCCCGCGCCTTGGCGAGGCATTTGTCGATGAAGGGGCGGGTGACGGCGATCTCCATTTTCATCTCGGCCAGCTTTGCCTTGAGCGTTGGAAGGTCGAACAGACGGCCGCCGAACGCACGACGCTGCTTGACGAAGTCGAGCGTCATCGCCAGGGCAAGCTCACAGGAAGCGAGGCTGCGTGCGGCATAGATACAGCGCGTCATGTTGAGCGAGCGGGCGGCGAGGCCGATTCCGCCACGGGGCGATCCTCCAAGCACGCGATCTTCGCCAACGCGTACGCCGTCGAAGAAGAGCTCACCCAGATTGCCGCAGCCGCGTATCAAGGTCTCGAACGGCTTGCCCTTGGTCACCCCGGGCGCATCGGCGTCGACCAAGAAGACGCCGAACTCCGGCCGTTCGCCCGTGCCCGGCACGCATGCGATCAGCAGACATAGATCGAGGTGATTGGCATTGGTGATCCACGCTTTGGAGCCGTTGATCACATAATGGTCGCCGTCCCTGACGGCCGTGGTCTTCATGCCGGCCATGTCAGACCCGGACTGCGGCTCGGTGAACATTCCTTCGCCCACAACCTCGCCCGCCGCGAACTTGGGTAGCCATGTCTTTTTTTGCTCTTCAGTCCCGCCGATGTAGATCAGATACGCTGACGCATCGGTATCGATACCACTGTCGATTGCGGCGCCCGCCGGCGAGTAGCCGTGCTCTTCGTAGGCGACCGCCAAGTGCAGCACGTCCCCGCCGCCGCCGCCATACTCCTCCGGCAATCCAGGCGCCAGGATGCCCGCGGCGGCAGCCCTTCGAAAGAGATCACGGGGAAATCCTCCCGCTTTTTCCCACGCGGCAACATTGGGTTCGATCTCGGCGGCATAGAAGCGCCGTACCTGCTCGCGGAAGCGATGATGGGTCTCGTCGAAGATGTCTCGTTCGCTATGATCGAAAATCACGCCCATGCTCCCCCCACCGGCTACAGCCGGTAGGATCGTTCGGAATGTCCGTTCAGTTCCTCGCCGTCGACGAAAAATACTGTCCCGCCCTCATAGGTGACGACCTGCGCCATGCCCTTCGGCGCGCGACCGTCGAACACCTCGAAGTAGCGTGTCGTCGAGTGAGGGAGTTTGCGGCGCTGTTCGGCCCGAATCAGTACCGTGTCCTTTTCATATTCGAGCGTCATCTCATAATTCGTCGGCGGTAGATCGCTCGACTCGAGAAACGGCGGGTTGCGGCAGCGCGTCTCGTAGATCCTGTTGCCGTCCCACACGACTACCTTGTCGAGAACACGCACGAACGCTCCGTCCCGGTAGTTCTCGATCATCGTCAGCGCGAAGGAACGCCCTCGGGAGAGGTCCCCATGAATCCAAAGGTGTCGGCCCTGTTCTCCGATGTCGCGGGCACCCCGCGAATGGTCGTGCCAGCCGAGCCCATGCATTTCGGTCGCTTGATCGCCGTAATGGATGCCGCCCTGGAAGCGTCCCGTCTGCTCGGTGTGGAATTTGCCCCAGGCTTGATCGCGCATGCCCCCGGTCATGTCCCATATCGGGCGGTCGGTGCTGAAGGCGATGTCCATGTCGAGCAGGAGCTGCTCGCCCTCGGGGAGCAGTCCCGCCTGAACCTCATCTTGGGTCGTGCGCCGGGCGGGGCCACGATAGCGAATCTTCCAGCGCTTCTCAGGTTCCTCGCAAATCAGATCGAGGAGCGCCGCGCGCGGACCATTATCGGACGGCCGGAAGCCCCACGCCCGATGAACGAGATAGTCTCCGCCCGGAAGATATACGAGCACCTGCTCGCGCCAGATGCGCGGATCGAGCGACCAGCGGCCGCAGTGGATCCAGAATCCGACGTCGCGATCTTTATCGTAGCCGTCGAAGCAGAAATTCTCGCGCCAACGCTGATCTTCGGGCAGCTCCGATACCGGCAGTTCGTCTTTCCAGGCCTGTTTCATGCGTGCACTCCCGTTCCGCATGCTTTCGAATTTGCCATTCAACCTGATAGGATGCAAGCACAATATACTCATGCTATCATTAGCCGCGGGTCCGCAGCGCCGTCGGGAAGCACCTCGCCGAAGCGGTCCCCGCATCATCGAGATGCCGATCAGCCCGATCGAGAGGAAAAGGCGTGAGCGAAAGTGTTCTCAAAGAGGTTGTTGGTCTCACGTGAAGAGACGTAGATGATGCATACCATCCAAGACGTCGATGTCGATCTTTCGCGAGCCGCTCAATTGGGCAACGAAATTTTGGCGAAGATCTCCAAGGTCCGCGAGGCCGATCCCATCTATTGGAGCGAGAAGAACCAGCTCTGGATGGTGACGGGCTATCGGGAGGTTTTCGAAGGGTTCAAGGGCGACTTGCCGCTGACCAATAACCGCTGGCCGCAAATGCTGGTCGGTCACCTGACGCCGGAGGAGCGCATGGCGCGCTTTCCGTACATCAGCAGTTCGACGCCGCATTGGATCGTGAATGTCGATGCTCCCGTGCACCCCCGGCTGCGCCGGCTGGTCGTGAAGGCATTCAGCCGCCAGGTCGTCGAAGGCATGCGGCGCCATGCGCAGCGTTTCATTCGGGAAGCGCTCGATGAAGCCGGCGCGCTCGGCGACGTCGAATTCGTATCAACGGTCGGACGGAGAATTCCCGCCCGCACGATCTTGCAAATGATGGGCCTGCCGGACTCGCTGTATCCCCGATTGCATCGGTGGTCGATCGTGATGAATGCCGCTCTGGGCGGCGTCCATCCGCCGATTGAGACACTCGAGGAGTGCGAAGCAGTCATCGGCGAGCAGCGCTCCCTATTCTTGGCGGAGATCGAGGCGAGGCGAAAGAGCCCTGGCAGCGACTTCATGTCCGCGCTCGTGACCGCGCAGGACGGTGGTGATCAGTTGTCCACCGAGGAGATGCTCGGTATCTGTCATGTGGCGTTGATCGCCGGGCACGATACCACCGCTAACACTCTGGCTCTCGGCACGGCGGCGCTTGCCCAGCACGCTGCGGCGCGGGAGTTCATCCGCAACAATCCGCAAAGGGCTGGCGACGCCACCATGGAATTGATGCGCTACGTCGCGATGTCGACCACTCAGATGCGCTCTGTGTCGGCGGATTTCGTCTGGCATGGCCACGAGCTGAAAAAGGGGCAGTTCGTGCTTCTCATGGTGGCCGGCGCGAACCGTGATCCGCGAGCATTTCCAGACCCTGAGAAAATCGACATGACCCGCCCTCAGGATCAGAACCTGACCTTCGGTCCGGGCATGCATCACTGCGTCGGACATCTGCTCGCGAAGATGCAGTTGGGCGAATTCTTTCCGGAATTGCTGCGCCGCTACGAACCCGAACTGCTCGACGAACGCTTGAACTTCGGTCATTCGTTGGGATTTCGCGGCGTCGAGACGCTCAATATCAGACTCCATCGAAGATGATTCGATAGCGCGCAGATCGGAGTAGGACAATGCTGTCGGGACTCGATGAAACGTTGATGCACCAAGGTCCGCTGCCGTTTGCGCAGGCGCTGCTCAGCGACCACCGCTTCTACGACAGATACGTGCTGACCGGTTTTCGCCGGGACGGGCAGGCGGGAATCGTCACCGGCATCGGCGTGTACAAGAACTTGAACGTCATGGACGGTTACGCACTGACCCAGTTGGGCGCGAGCCGCCAGCGAAACATGCGCTTCTCTCGACCATTGCACCCAATACCCGAGCCCCTTAGGCTCGGGCCGCTGCGCACGGAGTTTTCGGAGCCTTTCAAGACCTTGCGCTTCATCTGCGAGCAGAACGAGCACGGGGACAGTTTCGATCTAACCTTCAGGGGCTTTCTGGACGCTCATTTGGAGAATCATCATTTCGGCCGGACCGATGGGCGTGTGCACACTGATTACTGGCGCTTCAGCCAGGTGGGCTGGCTCGACGGCACGGCGCAAATCGATGGCC
>WNFD01019334.1_pt1 | contig 12729 bp, 4 predicted proteins | sample 5400491 | NCBI WGS metagenome assembly WNFD01 (sample SAMN13153343, study PRJNA577476) | soil metagenome | isolation source: 120 cm saprolite under Douglas fir tree site 2 hole 2 replicate 2 | place: USA:California | collected 2015-04-18 | reverse complement strand
AACTAAGTCTGGTGGGAACAAATTGGGAGTGGTCGCGGGCGCGATTACCTTTACTGGAGTCTATCAATTCGCGCCTATACGCAGTTCAGCTGCCACCTCCGGCACCTCGAACTCAGCTCAGGTGACAGTGTCCAGTTCTGGCGGAGACCTCGTGTTGGACACGCTCGCAGTACTGGGCGGTACGGGTGTGACGCCCGCTGCCTCGCAAACATCTCAATGGAACACGTTAAGCGGCAGCACTGGGCAAGACGCGACTGGGGCAGGTTCAACTGCCGCCGGCGCGCCGACCAGTGTGACTATGTCGGAGGCCTTGAGCGCGAGTAGCGCGTGGACATTAGGAGCCATCTCCATTCGAGCGGCTCAGTCCGACGTGGCGATTACTAAATCCGGTGCACCGGACCCAGTGCTGCAGAATTCGACACTCACGTACACACTTGTGGTTACCAACAACGGTCCGACCGACGCAACGGTTGGGGTCGTCACGGATACGCTTCCCAGTCAAGTGAGCTATGTTTCCTCAAGTTCGACAGTGGGGACTTGTAGCCAGGCGTCTGGCGTTGTTACTTGCAGCTTGGGCACCATGACCACCGGTACGAGCGCAACCATCACCATCGTTACCACAGCAGTAACGCCCTCACTAGCCGTCAATACAGCCACCGTGACTTCAAGTTCGTTGGACGCTTTTTTGGCCAACAACAGCGCGAGCTTCACTAGCACCATCGAGTTTCCCAATGCCGTCAGGCTCAATTCCTTGACTGCCGTGCAAAGTGGGAGCGGCGTCCTGCTTTCCTGGCAAAGTGGCGGCGAACTGCACAATCTTGGATACAACGTCTATCGCGACAACGGCGGCGCAAAAGTGCAGGTGAATCCTTCGCTGATCGCAGGCTCCACTCTCCTCATGCGCGAGGCCCTGGAGCAACATGCAGCCAAAACCTATGGCTGGCTGGATGGTTTGCCCGTCAACGGCGGCGTGTACTGGTTGGAAGAGGTGGATTTGAACGGGACTCGCACCCTGCATGGACCGGTCACGGTGGAATCCGCCCCACCTTCGCCGCAGGCGTTTGTTCGCGCGACCACGATGCGTGACTTGGCGCACTCGAACCTTGCTTTGGCTCCTGCAGGCGGACCTGAAAGCCACATCCGCGAAACCGTCGTCACGCCGCAGCCTTCAGAAGCTACCCGCAACGTAGGATTCCAGCTGGCATCCCGTCCAGCGGTAAAGATTTTTGTGGACCACGAAGGCTGGTACCGGGTCACGCAGCCGCAGTTGGTCGCGGCTGGACTCGATCCCCAGGCGGAAGTTCGGTCGCTCAATCTGTTTGCCGAAGGCGTCGAACAGCCCATTCGGATTACCGGTGGCGGGCCTACTTTCGATCCGCAGGCTGCCATCGAATTCTACGGTACGGCGATTGACACTCCATATTCCGGACAGCGTGTGTACTGGTTGACGTCGAGTGAACAGCCCGGGTTGAGGATTCCCGCGGCCCCAGCGGCCGGCAGTTCCGGTCCGCGGGCCCAGAGTTTCCTGCAAACGCTCGAGCTAAAGCCGCGCACCACGTATTTTGCCGCGCTCTTGACAGGCAACTCGGACAACTTCTTTGGTCCGCTGATTTCTCCGGAGGCGGCAGTCGAAACGTTGAATATTACCAACCTGGCGGCCAGCGCAGGTTCGATTCAGGTCGTATTGCAAGGCGTCACCCTGGGGCAGGGGCACGACGTGACCGTCGCGTTGAATGGCACGACCCTCGGCGACGTGACCTTCACGAACCAACAACAGGGCACCGCCCAGTTCGTGATTCCCTCCGGCGTGCTCACCAACGGCGCCAACACCGTCACCCTTACCGCTCAATTGGGCGACAACGATTTGAGCCTGGTGGACCACATTGATCTCACATTCCCGCACACTTTTACCGCCGAGTCCGACCAGTTGAAGTTCACCGCTTTCGCCGGCAACGGCGTGACGATGAACGGATTTACGCAACCTCCAACCCGGCTGGTGGACCTCACCAATCCCGTTCAGCCAATGGCAGTAGCCTACAAAGTTATCCCGCAGAGTGGTGGCTATGCGCTGCAGATGACGGTTCCGTGGACTTCATCGGGGAAACATACGCTACTAGCACTTGCGGATTCGCAGCTGGCAGTTCCGGCGTCTCTAGCGGCGCATCAGCCCTCCACGTTGCACCAGTTGCAGCCGGGTGCAGATGTGGTCCTTCTGACTGCGCCCCAGTTTGCGGCTCAAATTCAACCGTTGGCCAGGCTGCATCGCGCGGAAGGCCGGTCTGTGGCTTTCCTAAGCGTTGATCAGGTTTACGACGAGTTCAACTTTGGCGAGCGGACACCGTTCGCCATCCGTAAGTTCCTACAGACCGCCAGTGCAGCATGGAAGAACAAGCCTCACTATTTGTTGCTCGGCGGCGACGCCTCGTTTGATCCCCGCGACTATCTCGGCTTCGGGTCCTTCGACTTTGTGCCTACGAAGATCGTCCCCACGGCGGAGTTGATGACTGCATCGGACGACTGGTTCTCCGATTTCAGCAATGCCGGACTCCCGCAGATCGCCACCGGCCGCCTCCCCGCACGCACCACGACCGATGCCGAGACGATGGTCGCAAAAATCCTAAGCTATGCGAAGGGCGAGACTGCGACTTGGGCGAACGATAGCATGCTGGTCGCCGACGTTGACGATCCCTCGGTGAACTTTACCCAAGCCGCGCTGGCGGTGCAGAAAATCCTTCCGCAAACTATGAATGTCACCGACGTTTTTGCTGGGACCATCGGCGTCGGCCCCGCCCGGCAAAATATTCTCGCCGGCATCAACCTCGGTCAGTTGCTGGTGAACTACAACGGCCACGGCTCGGTCGAAGTCTGGGGAAACAACCTTTTGAACGATACCGCGGCTGCGTCGCTGACCAACGGCAACCGGCTGCCGGTCTTCGTGATGATGAATTGTCTGAACGGTTTCTTCCACGACGTCTTCACCCAGAGCTTGGCTGAGGCTTTGCTGGTCTCGAAAAACGGCGGCGCAGTCGCGGTATGGGCGTCGTCCGGGCTCACCGCACCCGGGCCCCAGTTCCAGATGGACCAGACCCTCATGAAAGCGCTTTTTGCTCAGCCTTCCGTCACACTGGGAGACGCTGTGCTGACTGCCAAATCGGGCATCTCCGACCCAGACACGCGAAAGACCTTCATCCTGTTCGGCGATCCCTTGATGCGGTTGAAGCCGGCGCAAAGCTCTGCACCGCTGCGATTTGTCAGGCCATCTCCGCTGGCACGGCAAGAACCGCAGTGAACGGAGAAGCGGTAATCGCGTTTCATGACTGAGGAGCGGACTGACACACGTTCGATGAGCTTGCGAATGGGTTGCTGGCGAGCGGCTTGGGATTTCGCTTTCAGGCAGAGGCCGCAGCATGCTGCCCCTGATTGAAGACGGCGAGATCTTGCACGTTCAGCGGGCATACTTACCGAAGCTTAGAGTGGGCGATCTCGTTTTGTTCCGCAAGGTACAGAATTCAAGGCCCACAGAATCGTCCGGAAGGAGAAAGACCTGTTCCTTACCCGCAGAGACGCGGGTATGCAAGCAGACGGCGCAATCACGGGGGGCGAATCGTGGGCAAAATGGTAGCCAAAGAATGCGCGAAAAGTGGAGAGACGGTCCGATTGTTTGATCTGGCAGTTCGACTGAGCTTGTTCATCGCGGAGTCCCGAAGGCAAGCCAGAAAATATCTCTGGCAATCGTCTGGTTTTGCGCGGCAAGTTCTCTTTCTTTGTTTCGTTTCCTCTCTGACCGTTCTTTCCGCTCACTCCCAAGTGGCGCTGGACGCTCCGGCGCCGTTCGCCCTCACCTCTGTCGCCAACGCGGCGGGTGGAAACACGCTTTACACGGGCACAATCACAGGGGGCGGGTCCAACGCACTCGTGGGAGTCGTTTTCACGGCCGCGGGATTCACCAACGCCGCGAATAATGGAACATTCACCTGCACGGCAAGCACCACGACTACGCTCACCCTGTCGAACGCTGCGGGAGTGGCTGAGACCCATGCCGCAACTGCCACCGCTTCGCCGACTACCAGCCTTGCGCAGCGCGTAACTTCCGCCGCCAACACGGTCAGCTTGGCTCATAACACCATCACAGGCTCAAATCTGGTGCTGGTGGTGGGCGTCTCCATGAACATCTCTGCGCGCAATACCAGCACAGTCAGCGGAATCACCTACAACGGTGTGGCCCTGACGCTTGCGGGGGTTCACCACGACTCCACCAATGTGCGCCGAGTGGAAATGTGGTATCTAATTGGGCCAGCAACCGGCAACCACAATGTTGTAGTCACCGAGAACGTTCCCGGCGCCGGAACTATCGGGACTGTTGTTGGCGCCACAACCTTCACCGGCGCCGACCAGACCACGCCCATCCGGGCCTTTGCTTCCAATGACGGCACCAACGATGAAGCCAATGTAACTGTTTCCAGCGGCCTCACCGATTTGGTCCTCGACACTCTGGCGATCGATGGGAACCACACCGTTCCCGCACCCAGCGGCACTCAGGTACAGCAATGGGCCCTCACGAGTGGTGGAGGTGGGTCAGACGCGTATGGTTACGGCTCCAGCCATGCTGGCGCCGTCAGCGTACCCATGTCGGAGAAGTTGAGTGCCAGTTCGAACTGGTCCGACGCCGCAGTCTCCATTCAACCCCTGCAGGCCGATCTGGGAGTAACCGTGAGCGGGAATTCGGCGCTGTTTCCTGCGAACCTCACCTACACGATTACAGTGACCAACAACGGTCCCGCAGCGAGTTCAGGAGTGGTCTTGACCGATACCCTGGCCAGCGGACTCACTTTTGTCTCCTCGACACCGAGCCAGGGTTCGTGCAGCGGGACCACCACCATCACTTGCAACTTGGGAGCACTGGGTGTGGGTGCGAACGCCACTGTGACGGTGGTTGCCACCCCGGGAGCTCCAGGAGGTTACACGAATACTGCCAGCGTCACGGCCACCACGCCAGACCTTGTCAACGCAAATAATTCCGCGACCGGTGTTGCGTTTTCCGATTTCGCAGCTTGCGCCACCAGCACTTTGACCGCCGGTGGAACACTTACTGGAACCATCAACACCTACTATCCAGGAACCGCGACGGTCACTTCCGGATCTAGTTCGATCACAGTGGGAACCGCAACCGGGGCCGCCACCCCCATCGCATCCGGCGATCTCGTGCTCATCATCCAGATGCAAGATGCCGCGATCAATTCATCCAACTCCTCTAGCTACGGAGATGGGATCAGCGGATCAGGATCCACGAACCTGAACAACGCCGGGGCTTACGAATACGCCACGGCAGCAAGTGCTGTTCCGTTGACCGGAGGCACGCTCACTCTCACTGCTGCCGGTCCCGGGGGCGGGTTGCTCTACACCTACACATCGGCGGGTGCTAGTGCGGCGCAGGGTGCCCGCAGGTTCCAGGTTGTGCGCGTCCCGAATTTCTTGTCCGCGACGTTAAGCTCCACCCTCACGGCATCGGCGTGGAACGGCGCGACTGGAGGCATCCTGGTACTCAACGTTTCCGGCACGCTGACGCTGGGCAGCGCCACGGTGAGTATGAGCGGGATGGGCTTCCGTGGCGGCTCGGGAATGCAATTGCAGGGCAGCGTGCTCACTCTTACCTCTGTCGCCAATGCCGCTGCCGGAAACACCGTGTACACCGGAACCGTCGCCGGAGGCATTGCTAACGGCGTCGTCGGCGACGTTTTCAAAGTGGCGGGATTTACTAACGCCGCCAATAACGGGACCTTTACCGCCACGGCAAGCACCGCAACCACGCTCACTCTGGCGAATGTTGCGGGAGTTGCTGAAACCCATGCCGCAACTGCGTCCCTGGCCCCCGGGGCTACCAACAGCGACTACTTGTTCACCTCGCCTTCTAGGTACACGTTCGGAACCCCGACAACCGGGGCAGACGCTGCTAAAGGCGAGGGCATTGCCGGCACGCCGCACTGGGTGCAGTCCGGCACCACGAATCTGAACACAAATCAGTCGTATGCCGAGGGGTATCCGAATGGAAGCATGGCTCGCGGCGCGCCTGGAAATGCCGGCGGTGGCGCTACCGATGGGGATCCTGCCACGGCAGCGCCAGGCGGCAACGATCAGAATGCTGGCGGTGGTGGCGGCGCCAACGGAGGGACAGGCGGACAGGGCGGTGACACTTGGAACTCCAACCTCACGACCGGCGGTTTCGGTGGGGCTGCGTTTCCCGCCAGCATCAACCGCGTGGTAATGGGTGGTGGCGGCGGCGCCGGGAGTAGCAACAACAATACCAACAGCCAGTCAAGTAGCGCAGCGGCAGGTGGCGGGATCGTTATGATCCGGGCCGGAAGTCTGACCGGTTCAGCCACCATCACCACGAATGGAGCGGCCGCCTACAACAATACGCCCAATGACGGCGGGGGCGGCGGTGGTGGAGGCGGCAGCATTCTCATCCTTTCCGGCGGTGGCGGCAGGAGTCGTGTTGCTTTCGGGCACGCCCGCCAGTCTTACCGTGACTGGGGGCGCCAGCGGAGTGACGCTGAATTCAGCTACCACACCCTATGGCGCAACTGCTGGCGCGGCCGGCATCAGTGCCACAAATCTCTCCTTGTCCTCCAGCCCGGGACCGCACTCCGCTGCGATTTGCACTGATCTCGCGGTGACCAAATCTGGTGCGCCGGAACCGGTGCTGCAAAACGCAGCTCTTACGTACACCCTCACGGTGGCTAATAACGGACCACAGACTGCTACCGGAGTGGTCGTCGTGGACACCCTTCCAACCCAAGTGACCTATGTTTCATCCAGTACGACACTGGGAAGTTGCACTCAATCCGCCGGAGTCGTTACTTGCAACCTGGGGACGATGACTAGCGGCCTAGTCGAGACCATCACGATCACTACGACCGCTGCAACCCCATCACTGGCGCTGAACACTGCGGTCGTAAACTCCACCACTCCTGATCCGGTACTGTCGAACAACACCGCGACCTTCACCAGCACCATCGAATTCCCCAATGCAGTAAGGCTGAATTCGTTTACTGCAGTTCAGAATGGGCCGGACGTCTTGCTCTCGTGGAAGAGCGGGGCCGAACTCCACAATCTGGGTTTCAACGTTTATCGCGAGTCCGGTGGTGCAAAAATCCAACTCAATCCTTCGTTGATTGCGGGATCCGCGCTGTTGATGCGCGAGACTCTGGAACAACATGCCGCGAAGACCTACGGTTGGATTGACCCCTCGCCGGTCAGCGGTGGTCTGTATTGGCTTGAAGACGTGGATTTGAGCGGTGCGAGGACCATGTACGGACCGATCGCCGTGGAGTCCGGATCGGCAATGCCGCGCTCTTTTGCCAGCCGTACTACCATGCGCGATCTGGCGCAGCCGGACCTTGCACCGCGCGCCCGCACCGGAGCTACGCCTCATATTCGCGAAACCGTTGCAACCCCCAAGCCTACCGAGCTTACCCTCAAGACCGGATTCCAGTTGGCAGCCCGCGAGGCGGTCAAGATTTTTGTGGACCACGAAGGCTGGTATCGCGTTACGCAGCCACAACTGGTAGCAGCCGGACTGAACCCTAATGTGGAGGCGCGGTCGCTGCATCTGTTTGCGGAAGGTGTGGAGCAGCCCATCCAGGTTACCGGAGCTACGTCAGGCTTCGGCCCGCAGGCGGCGATTGAATTCTACGGCACCGCAATTGACACGTTCTACTCCGGCCAGCGCGTGTACTGGTTGATGTCAAGCGGTCAGCCGGGACTCAGGGTCCCCGCCCCATCGGCAGTCGGCAGTTCGGGTCCGCAAGCCCAGAGCTTCCTCCAGACCCTCGAACTGAAGCCCCGCACCACATACTTCGCCGTGCTTTTGCAAAACAACAGCGACAACTTCTTTGGTCCGCTGGTTTCTCCGGTTGCGGCGGTCCAGACGCTGAATATCTCCAACCTGGTTGTAGGCGGAGGCTCCATTCAGGTCGTATTGCGGGGCGTCACGCTGGGCCAGCAGCATGATGTTACTGTAGCGGTGAACGGCGCGACCTTGGGAGACCTGATTTTCACTGGCCAACAACAAGGCAATGCCCAATTCGCGATTCCAGCCGGAATCTTGACTATCGGTGCCAACACCATTACCTTGACCTCCCAACTGGGCGATAATGATTTGAGCCTGGTGGACCACATCGACCTCAGCTTCCTCCACACTTTTACCGCGGAATCAGATGAATTAAAGTTCAGCGCCCCCGCCGGCGACAGTGTGACCGTCAATGGCTTTGTACAACCTCCTACACGCCTGCTTGATGTCACAAATCCGGTGCAGCCGTTTGAAGTGGCCTACCGAGTCTCGCCGCAGCATGGAAGCTATGCACTGCAGACGAGCATACCGTGGACTTCATCAGGCAAGCACACTCTGCTGGCGCTTTCGGATGCTCAACTAGCGCTCCCCGCAGCACTCGTACCCCATCACCCTTCTACTCTGCACCAACCCCAATCCGGCGCAAACCTTGTCATATTGACGGCACCACAGTTTGCCGAGCAGTTGCGACCGCTGGCCACGCTGCATCGCGCTGAAGGCAGATCCGTAGCTCTGGTAGGCGTTGACCAGGTTTACGATGAATTTAACTTCGGTGAGCGCACCCCGTTCGCGATCCGTGATTTCTTGCAAACTGCGACTGCGGCATGGACGAATAAGCCCCGCTATCTAGTGCTGGGGGGTGATGCTTCGATTGACCCCCGGGACTATCTTGGCTTCGGGTTTTTCGACTTCGTGCCCACCAGGATCGTGGTGACATCGGAGCTTAAGACGGCCTCCGACGACTGGTTCTCTGACTTCAACGACACCGGATTCGCGCAAATCGCCACCGGACGCCTGCCGGCGCGCACCACGGCTGACGCGCAGACCATGGTGGCAAAGACCCTGAGCTATGCCAATGGCCAGGGCGCTAGTTGGACGAACGATAGTATGCTGGTCGCCGACGTTGACGATCCCTCCGCTAGCTTCGCGCAGGCCTCTCTGAACGTCCAAAAGCTCCTCCCCAAGACCATGAATGTGACTGATGTTTTTGCCGGCACCCTCGATAGGGGCACCGCCAAACAGGACATTCTCACCGGCATCAACGCTGGACAGTTGCTGGTGAACTACAACGGCCATGGCTCAGTCGAAATCTGGGGAAGCAACCTGTTCGACGACACCGCGGCCGCTTCGCTGACCAACGGCACCCGGCTGCCGGTATTCGTAATGATGAACTGCCTGAACGGATTCTTCCACGACGTGTTCACGCAGAGCTTGGCGGAAGCCCTGCTGCTGTCGAAAAACGGGGGCGCAGTCGCGGTGTGGGCATCGTCAGGACTTACTGCTCCCGGTCCGCAATTCCAGATGGATCAAACTCTGGTGAAAACTCTCTTTGCACAGCCCTCCATCACTCTCGGAGACGCTGTGCTGTTTGCCAAATCGGGTATCTCCGACCCAGACACGCGAAAGACCTTCATCCTGTTTGGCGATCCCTTGATGCGGTTGAAGCAGCCGGGCGGTGGCGCACAGATCCCTGCTTCCATGCCGCACCCTGCGTCCGGCCTGAGGATCTCTACTGAACGTGAAAGGTAAGACAACCATTCTTGGACCGTAAAAACATGGGATGCTTCTATATCAGGGCTCACCTCCAAGAGTCCGCCGCGTCTGATTCTGTTCGGCCGACCGCGAGTCTTCAATTGAAAGCTTGTATTCCATTCGGCACAGTGTAGAATATCGTTTTTCTACTGCAATTGAGTTAGGGCCTGGTAGCCAAAAGACTCCGGAGGAATTTCATGAAAACGGTTCAACGCTTGTCGCTCGCCGTCATTTTGGTTTGTCTTTTCGTTGCCCCATTGAGTTTTGCGGGCGACAGCATTCCCAAAGCTGCCTGGAAGCGCGGCATCGGCGTGCCGCTGGAAAATGCTGGCGGACGCAAGCCTGCCCTCGCCGCCTCAGGAATGATTGACGACGGCTATTGGCAAGGCGCTCCAGTGGGCGGCTTCGGCTCCGGAACATTCTCACGCACTTATCGTGGTGACTTCTCTCGCTGGCACATCAAGAGCGGCGTTCATAAATATCAGACGGTGTGGTCCAACCAGTTTGCCATGTATCAGAAATCCGAAGGTGGAGACAGCGTCGCGCAAGTGCTGACCGCCACGCATCCAGAGAAGGGAACTCTCGACTCTTGGAAATGGGATTACCCAGTGGGAGCGGGCGATTATTATTCGCTTTATCCGAAATCCTGGTACGACTACCGCTGGGACAAATTTCCCGCGCACGTGGTGCTCGAGCAGTTCTCTCCCGTGCTTCCCAATAATTACCGCGAGAGCAGCTATCCGGTCGCGGTCTATCGTTGGCACGCTGAGAATCCGACCGACAAACCCGTCACGGTTTCAGTTCTGCTTTCGTGGACCAACATGCTTGGCTGGTTTCGGGACTTCGGCACCGACATGCATAACGGGATGGACCACGGAAATCGTAACCGCTTCGTGGACGACCCGGCCGTCAATGGTCACGTGAAGGGCATTGTGTTTGATCGCGTGCATCCCAAGGGTGTGCAGGACGATTTCGATGGGCAGTGGGCGATCGCTTCCGTGGAATCTCCGGGTGTGGAGATCTCGTATCAAACCACTTTTTTGCCTGTCACCGGACAGGAAGTCTGGGGGCCGTTTTCAAAAGACGGGCGTCTCTCAAACGACAATCAATCCTGGATCAGCAGCGGCGAGCCTTTGGCAGCTGCGATCGCGGTGCGCTTCACCTTGAAGCCCGGCGAAAAGCGTGTCATACCAATGACGATAGCCTGGGACATGCCGGTGACCCAATTCGGTTCGGGACGCAAATGGTACCGCAAATACACCGATTTCTACGGCACCAGCGGACAGAACGCCTGGAAGATTGCCAAAGACGGACTCCAAGGATCGGCGAAATGGAGCGATGAAATCGACGCTTGGCAAGCGCCCTACGCGAATGACGAGAGCAAGCCGCTGTGGTATCGCGGTGAGCTCTTCAACGAGATGTACATCCTGACCGATGGCGGTTCGTTTTGGGGCCGTCCGGTGGATTCTGCGGCGACTACTCCTAAGACATTCTCCTTCATGGAGTGCTTCGACTACCCGTTCCACTCTACTCTTGACGTGCTTTTCTACGGCGACATGCCCTTGGTGAAGTTCTGGCCCGACCTCGACAAGCAAATCATGCGACAATTCGCCGACACTGTGCCCAAGGACCTGACCGAGAAATATATGTGGATATGGAAATCGCAGCAGACACAATCGCTGCAATTCCGATTACGCAAGGCGAAAGGGGCGGTCCCGCACGACTTGGGAATTCCCCAAGAAGACCCCTTCAACTTGCCCAATGCCTTCAGTTGGCAAAACACCAACGACTGGAAGGATCTGAACAGCAAGTTCGTGCTGATGATTTACAAAGACTACGTATTTACCGGAAAGAAGGATGTTGCGTTCCTGCGTTACACGTGGCCCGCGATACAGGAAGCGCTGGAGCATCTGCGTAAGTACGATCGCACCGGCGACGGCCTTCCCCAGGATGATGATTATCCCGATCAGACCTATGACGTGTGGATTGTCCACGGCGAAAGTGCCTACTGCGGCGGGTTATGGTTGGCGGCGCTGCGGGCGGCGGAAGAGATTGCGCAAACCGTCGGCGACAATGCGGCGGCCACCAAGTATCACCAGTGGTTTGAGAAAGGGCAGAAAACGTATGTTGGCAAGCTATGGTCAGGCGACTACTTCCGTTATGACACGCTGAGCGAATATCGCGACGATATTCAGGCTGACCAGCTCGCGGGCCAGTGGTACGCGAACATGACCGGGCTTGGCGATCTGGTTCCGCATGACATGCAGATCAAAGCGCTAAAGAAAATCTACGACTTCAATGTGATGAAGTTTGCCAACGGCGAAATGGGCGCGGTGAACGGTATAGCTCCCGATGGAAAAATTGTCACCAGCAACGAACAGGTGCAGGAAGTCTGGACCGGCACCACCTTCGGCGTGGCAGCGCTTATGCTAAGCGACGGTTTGAAAGATGAAGGCTATCGCACCGCGTGGGGTGTCTATCACACGACGTACGAGACCCAGGGATATTGGTTCCGGACGCCGGAGGCTTGGGAAAAAGATGGACACTACCGCGCATCCATGTACATGCGTCCGGCTGCGATCTGGGCCATGGAGATGACCGCGCCGCCGAAGTAGAAAGGCTTTCTCACCACAGAGTCACAGAGTCACCGAGAAACCAATAACAAGGTTCCTCTGTGACTCTGCGTCGGTGTGCTGAATTAGGGTCTCGCCGGGAGTTTCGCCAGCGCCGCCGCCAAATCATCCGGCTTGAATCCAAACGGGCCCGGGTTGGTCTTAAACGCGATGCGGCCGGTTCCGTCAATCAAGTAAATGCGGTCGGGCCACCCGGTGTAGGCCTGCTCGGTTGAATTCCCGAACTCATCGAGGACGGCGGGGAACTTGATTCCCAGCTTGCGCACGCACGCTCCGGCGATGAAGGCGCGCTCCTCTTCGTTCTTCGGGCTGGCAAAGACAACTTGGTCCTTGACGTTGCTCTGCATCTGCCAAACGTCGCTGGGATGCGCCTCGCTGATGTACACCACCAGGAATGCGACCTTGCCCTGGTATTGATCGTAAAGCTTGTTGAGGGCGGGAACCTCCCGCCGGAAGGGCGGTCAAGTGTAGCTGCCGAAGACCATCACCACCGGC
>WNFD01005445.1_pt1 | contig 12732 bp, 8 predicted proteins | sample 5400491 | NCBI WGS metagenome assembly WNFD01 (sample SAMN13153343, study PRJNA577476) | soil metagenome | isolation source: 120 cm saprolite under Douglas fir tree site 2 hole 2 replicate 2 | place: USA:California | collected 2015-04-18 | reverse complement strand
CAACCTCGTGAACCGCGTCATCCCGCATGTTCCAGCACGTCACCGGGTCTTGTCTTATGCCGCGCTGGGCGCGCTTTTTGCTCGCCCGCGATCCGATGCTGATCACTCGCAGCCTGGACATCGCGTTGCGCACGATCTTCCCCCATCAGCGCCGCGTCGCTGGGCGGAGCGCTGGCGCCGCGTCGCTGGGCCGGAGCGCTGGCGCCGCGCATGGGCGCGATCACGTTCGTGCAGCGCTTCGGCGGGGCGCTCAACCTAAATGTGCATTTCCACTGCGTCATCCCCGACGGCGTGTTCGTGCGCGAGAACGGCAACGTGCGCTTCGTCGCGCTGGCCCCGCCCCTCCCACGAGGACGTACCGGCGGTGCTCCGCCTGATGGTTGTGCGTCTCGAGCGGTTGCTGCGACCGAGGCGCGCAACGCGCCCAGGATAATTTGTCCGCCATTTGCAGCGCAATGCATCAGAGTGCGGATCGCGATCCGAGTAATTCGAGCATTCCTGGCAGGCGAGTCATAGGCCCCGCTCGGTTAAAGAGGCGGAGCGCCCCCAGCCGACGCTGCTTGGCCACTGAGGAATTTCCTCTGCGCGACGGAACTTCGGACATCCGCGCTGCTTCAAAAATCACGTCGACAAATCGCGCAGTTGTGCTATCCCCCCGAGCGGCACGCATGTGCCTTGCCGGGACGAGCGTGATACAAGCAGGCCGCCTTGCGAACGTCGGCAATTGAGTTGTCGGTTCGACATTGGGGAGGGGCAAGTCGAAAAAAACAATTGCCGGCTTGAAGCGGCGCGGTGTACGCGGCAACCACCGATAGCTGAACCCACCCAGCAAAGGAGGGATCTGATTCAATCGAAACAAGCGTGTTGGACAATTCTTGTGGGATGCCCTGTTTCTTGCACTAACGAATTCTGAGGAGGCGATTCATGAATTGGTGTGGTATTCGACTTAACGGCCGTACTCTTCTTATCACAGCGTGTGGTACGGGCGTGTTGTCACTTGCGGCGCTGGCTCAGCTCGCGCCAACTGCCGGGTGGCCTCAGTGGGGTCAGAATGCTCAGCACAGCGGGACCGTCACTGTGGCCGGGCAGAACTTGACCAACATCGTTGCCGACGTCGTCTACGATCCATTCGTACCTCAGGAGCAAGCAGCGAACGGCGGCGAATTGCTGGCCCACTATCAGGCACCGCTGGTTGACGGCCAAGACGTGTACATGGAAGTGGAGACGGGCACCTATGATCCAAACGATCCGACCCTCCGGACCTGGAACGAGCGGAAATTCACCTGGTCCGGCGGCCAGTTGGTGACGGTATGGACCTTCGCCAGCGACTGGAAGTCGGTAAACACCAACCCCCTGGGTGGATGGGAGCCGGTCTTTCACGCCGTCCTCTCCGGCAATTACGTCTACGTCCCGGGCAGCGGAGGGAGCGTCTTCCAGGTGAACAAGTCAGACGGCGGTATGGTCAACCAGTTCAGGTTCACCGGCTCCAACAACAACACCTACGTGAACGGCCCGTTGGTCGCCGACAGCGGCGGGAATATCTACTACAACGCGATCCGGTACCGCGACCCCAACAATATCTACGGCGATGATGTGGTCGATTCCTGGGTGGTCAGGATTGGAGCCGACGGCACGGTCGCCGCCGTATCCTATGCATCGCTGGTCCCGAACCCGGTCCCGACCTGTCTGGCGACCTTTGGCACCGCATCGCTTCCCTGGCCGCCCTCCCCGACCGCGACTCCCGCCACGGTCAACTGCGGGTCGCAACGGCCGGGAGTCAACGTAGGGCCGGCGATTTCGCCCGATGGCAGCACGCTGTACACGGTGAGCCGCGGGCACTTTTCGAGTCGCAATGCATACCTGGTTGCGGTCAACATCCCTGCGCTGACGCCAAAGTGGAAGAGCTCATTCCTGGGACTTCTGAACGACGGCTGTAACAACGACGCCGGCACATTCCCCGGTTCGAGGCTGCCCGCGAATGGCCAGCCCGGTGGCTGCCGCCTCGGCTCAACTTCCGGAGTCGATCCAGCTCAGAATGTCCGACCCGCAGCGCGAGTCATCGATCAGTCATCTTCGTTGCCGAGCGTCTCCCCCGACGGGACCTTCGTCCTCTACGGCGCCTACACGCGGTACAACTATGCCCGCGGTCAACTGTTGAAGTTCCGCGCGTCGGATGGCGTGTTCCAGGCGGCCTATGATTTCGGCTGGGACTCAACGCCCCCGATAACGCCCGACAGCGCCTTCACGGTCATCAAAGACAACCACTACGACGCAGGCTCGTACTGCAACAGCGCGACGTTCTGCCCAGTGGCTCCAAAGGGTCCTTACTACATGACTCAACTGTCTACCGCGAACGGGCCGGTGGTCAGCGGTGTAGCCACCTTGACACCTCAGTGGAAGTTCCAGAACACGACTACCGACGCGGATCACAACAATGGTTTTGAGTGGTGTATCAATGCGACAGCCATTGATGCGAACAACATCGTCTATGCCAACAGCGAGGATGGCAGCATCTACGCCATCTATGGTTCTGGACCTCGTGCCGGCACGCTCAGAGACAAGCATTTCCTGAGGTTAGCGATTGGAGCGGCTTACACGCCGCTTGCCATTGCAGCCGACGGACGGATCTACACCGAGAACGACGGTCACATGTTCGTGCTCTCGAACTAAGCCTCGCCCAGCGATTCCCGGGATAGGGGCGAAGAGGAGCCTGGAATTCCCGGGCTCCTCTTTCTTTGGTGCGCCCAGCACGAGCGTGAGTAGGAGGTGAAAGCCCTCTGGGGAAGCTGGTCGTGCCGGCCCCGAGGAAATCGCAAGGCGAAGAAGCCCGTAGCCCGATCGAAACGCGTCGTCAACGACAGCGCGCCTTCTATCCGTTCGTCGCCAGCCGCATTCCTCTTGCTTCCTCGAGCGTGACCGCTTTCTTGCTCCGGTACGACAGGTTCGCCATATGCGCGGCGACGGCCGAACGGTATCCGATGTCCACCGGCGCGTTGGGCTGTTTGCGGCTTTTGACGCATTCGAAGAAATTCGCCATGTGGTTCTGGTCCCGCGTCTCTCCCTTGAGGGCCGAGCCGTCGGGGCGATTCACTTTTTCGGGGTAGAAGCTGATCCCCGACTCCGACTTTCCGGTCACCATGTCGGTTGAACCGCTCAGGTGCTCGATCGTTCCGTCGCTGCCGAGAAAACGCTCGCCCAGTCCATAGCGTTTGTTGTTGAAGACGGATCGCCACACCACCACCACGTCGTTGGGGAAATTCAGGGTGACCGCGATGGTATCAGGCACTTCGCGGCCGTCTTTCTCGGAGAAGACTCCACCGGACATATAGGCGGAAGTCGGTACGGGCAGATCGAGCGCGGTCATGATCCACGCCATCTGGTGAACCATGTTCTCGGTGATGTTGCCGCCCGAAAACTCCCAGAACAACCGCCAATTGATGAATTTGTACGGATCGAACGGTCGGTCCGAACGGCCATTGAGAAACGCGGCCCAGCGAACGTTCTCGGCGGTGCAATCGGATGGGATCGGGCGCACCCACTGGCCTTGCCCGTGCGGCGTGTTGCGGCTCATCCAGGATTCGACTTGAGTTATCTTGCCCGGCAACCCCTGCTTGATCCATTGCTTCGCGTCGGCAAGAGAACCTGAGCTCTCGTGCTGCAGACCGATGGTCACCACCTGCTTGGAGGCCTTGGCCGCATCCCGGCATTGTTCGGCTTCTGCAATCGACCAGGTCATCGTCTTTTCGGAATACAGATCCTTGCCCGCCGCCAGGGTATCGAGGAAATGGCGAGCGTGGGTATGCAAAGGGCTGGCGACGATGACCGCATCCAGGTCTTTGAGCTCAAGCAACTTTCGATGGTCGTCGAAGGTCTTGATGCCCGGCGCGAGGTGTTTGGCTTCTTCATGCCGGCGTTTGTAGACATCGGCGATGGCGACGAGCTGGGCATTCGGAAGCGCGATGACCTGTTTGACGAGCTCCTGTCCCCGTCCACCGACACCGATCATCCCGACGCGAACCCGGTCGTTGGCTCCCAAGACCCGCGAGGTTGGATAGACCAGCGTGGCCGCAGCTCCGACCGCAAGTTGCCCCATGAAGGTGCGTCGACCGATCGCGTGTTGTCCCATCTGCATGCCCCCTGGCCTTGATTTTCGATGGTCGCTTTTAGCCCCAGTTTGCTCCATCGAGCAACGCTTATCCGGGCTTTGGCGAGGCCTGATAAATTAATTCAATCAATGAAACGCTGCGCCGCCCGGCGGGGCCATCGCATTCCGGGACGCCGTCATTTTCAATCGCCCGGATGAAGTCTTCGATCGCCGCCTGGTGTCCGCGAAAATCGTTCACCACCGGAGAAGAGGCGCTGACATTCCGATCCCCTTCCTGCGCAGTGACCCAAGCGCCGGGCTTTCGCAGGTCGGCCGCAATGATCCGGTCCTGCTCGACAATGACCGTACCCTCGGAGCCGGTGATCTCCAGTCGCCGCCGATAGCCGGGATAGGCGGCAGTCGTTGCTTGCAGGACCCCCAGGCCGCCGTTGGCGAAATCGAGCAAGGCGACCGCCGTGTCTTCCGTCTCGATCGATTGCAGCAGGGTCGCCGTTCGCGCCTGGACGCGGAGGACATCTCCGAAAAGGTGGAGGAGCAGATCCACGGTGTGGATCCCCTGATTCATCAACGCCCCTCCGCCGTCCAGCGCCCATGTCCCGCGCCAGCGCGAGCCAGCGTAGTACTCGGGCGGACGAAACCACTTCAACCGGGCATCCACGAGCAGCGGCCTGCCCAGAATTCCGTCGCCGATCATCTGCCTGAGCCGCCGCAGATCGGGCGCGAAGCGCTCTTGAAACAGCACCCCCAGCTTCACGTGGGCTTCGCTGCACTTCGAGATCAGAGCATCGGCTCTCGCCGAGCTGATCTCGATCGGCTTTTCGACGAGGACGTGCAGCCCGTGACTCGCGGCTTCGATGCCTTGTGCCGCGTGCAGCCCCGATGGGCTGCCGATCACCACCATGTCCATCGGGCGGTGGGAGAGGAACTCGGCAAACTGTTGATAGGGCTTACCCCCGTGCTCGTTGCAGATCCGGTTGACCTTTTCGGCGTTGCTGCCGAAGACCGCGGCGAGCTCGGCGCCGGAAATCGCGGACACCGCGCGTGCATGGGTAGCGCTGATATTGCCGCCGCCAATCAGCCCGATCTGGACGGTCATGGTTCGACTTACAACGCGCCGGCCTTTTGCAGCAGAGCCTTCATTCCGGCCCAGCTCTGCCGGGTCGATTCCTCCGCCGTCCCCGCGCCGCGCCAGTGCGTCTCCAGACTTACCGCGTGCTGGTAGCCGGCGCTCTTGAGCGCCCGAAACTGCCCTACCCAATCGATGATTCCCTTACCCATCGCCGCCCAGGAGTATTTGCCCTCTGCATTCTTGAGCGCGTCTTTGCAGTGACAGTGGCCAATACGTTCTTTGGGCAGAAGGTTGTAGCCATTTGGATAGGGAACCTCGTCGCGTTCCGCCGCGTTCCCCGGATCCCAATTCAACATGAAGTGGGGAGATTGCACGGCCTTGAGGAGTCGGGCCGACTCAGCGCCGCTTCCGGTATTGCAGGACATCTCGTTTTCCAACACCAGGGTAATCCCTTGTTTGCCGGCGGCGGTGGCCGCTTCGAGCAATTTTGCGTCGATCGCCGCTCGGTGTGCTGCGGCGTCGTCGAGGCGCCAGAAATCGAAGCATCGCACCCGATCCGTCCGGAATGCCTTGGCCAATTCGATCGCCCGCTCGAGCACTTCCTCCTGCTGCCCAAAAGTATAGTTGGCGTTGAACTGGTCGCGCTTGGGGCTGAATCTGGAGGGTGCGGCGTCGGGCCAATCAACTTTGAAGAGCGGGCTGGCGATGTCGGTCACCCGCAGGCGGAAGCGCTCGAGGATGCGCCTTACCTCCTCCACCTCTTTGGCATCGAGCTTGAGCAGATTCTTGTTCCACATGCCGCGCAGCTCGATCCAGCTCAGCCCAAATTCGCCCGACGCGATTTCGCAGCTGTGACCGAAGTCCTGGGAGATCTCATCGTTGATCACCGCAATCCGGAAAGGCGAGCTCATACTTTGAGCCCCAGCTTCTTCTCGAGAAACTCCTTGCTGATCATCGCCGACTCCTTGGGTGTTCTCGAGCTCTCGGGCACGGTGTCGAGCTCGACCACCGACCAGCCGCGAAACTTGGCCCGTTCTAGCGCTGCAAAGACCGCAGGGAGGTCCACCCGCCCGCGGCCCAGCTCGACAAAGCGGTATGGCTTCGGTTTGGGATTTCCGGTCAGCGTTTCGACATCCTTGATGTGCAGGAACAACAACCGGTCGCGGTACCGTTCAATCGCCTTCACCGGGTCGCCACCGCCCTGGACGTAGTGCGCGATGTCCAGCTCCAGTTTGACCAGATTCGGATCCGAAGAATCCAGGATCCGATCGACTTCCTCCGGTCGCTCCCCGAGCGAGCCCATGTGATTGTGATAGCCGAGCGGGACGCCGAGGTCAGCGCTCCGCTTTCCTATTTCGGTGAGGAGACGGCCGAGCCTTTTGAAATCCTCGGAAGTGACGGGACGGTCCTTGGGCCTTTGATCGGTCACTTGAAGGTAGAGGCCGCCGGCATCGCGCACGAACTTTGCGTTGGCAACGTGCTTGGCGAGGTCCTCCGCTTCGACCGCGGGATCGAGGCGCGCATTGCCGCTGGACAACGCAACGAAGGTCAGATGACGACGGTGAAGGATCTCGCGCAGCTCGGCGGGGGAACGAAACTCCTTGATCGCGGGGGAGCGCAGCTGGATTCCGCGAAAGCCAAGCGCGGCGATGTCTTCGATCGCCTGTCTGTCTTTTCCTTCCCAGGTGATCGCCGCATATCCGAGGCGGAATTGTCCGGGCGCCGGCCGGATCGGCGTATCGAAGTAGGACAAATCCATCGGTGGATAGAGTTGCTCCGCCAGAGCCAGTGCTCGCCGGGGAAGGGCCGATGCTGCCGCGACGACCCCCACGCCTGCGACAAACCGACGACGAGAAAAGTTCGAGCCCATCAGCCCCCCGTTTGCAGCAAGGTTGGTTCCCGCCGAAGAGGCGAGCGAAGTCTTGCCTAGTCCGATTCGCGGAGACTTTCCAGCGCGGAATAGCCCACGCCTCAGGGAAAGGCCGGATAATTTCGCTTCGAGGGCGTTTTGCGGCGAAGCGAGTGACATTTTGGTGCCGCGAGGACCCAAAATGTCACACAGTTCATCAGCTCGCCGGCGCGGAGCTGGAGATTCCCCTCGACGCATCGCATTACGAGATGCCGCCCCGCAGTTGTTCCAATTCCTGCCATCTCGCGTAGAGCCGATCGATTTGGGCGCTGACGGTCTGAAGCTCCGCGGTCAACTCCTGCACTCTCTCTGCGTTCGAGTAAATCGCCGGATCGGCCAGCGCGGCCTCGACTTCGCGCTTTCGCCGTTCGGCGGTTTCGATCGCTTCTCCCATTCCTTCCAGCTCGCGAAGTTGCCGGTACCCGAGTTTCTCTACCTTCTTTTTCGCGGACTCCGGCTTTTGCGCGGGCGCCGGGGCTCTCTGCTCGCTTCGAGCTTCGGCGCGCTGACCCTTGAGACGGCGATACATCTCGTAATTGCCGGGGTAGCGGACGACCTTGCCCGCTCCCTCGAACGCAAGAATGGAGGTCGCGACCTTGTCCAGGAAGTACCGGTCGTGGGTGACGAGCAGAACGCTGCCGGGAAAAGACACCAGCAGCCTCTCCAGAACGTTCAAGGTGACGATGTCCAGGTCATTGGTCGGCTCGTCGAGCACGAGCACGTTGGCGCCGGCGAGGAAAAGGCGGGCAAGCAACAGCCGGTTTCTCTCGCCGCCGGAGAGCGCCTTGACCTGCATCCGCTGCATCGATACCGGGAAGAGCAGATCTTCGAGATAGTCTCGAAGGGCGACACTCTTGCCGCCGATCTCCACCTGCTCCTCGCTGGAAGCCGCCTGGTATACGGTCTGCTCCGGGTCGAGCTGCTCGCGGGCTTGGTCGTAGTAGGCGATGCGGGTGTTTTTTCCGATCAGGCGTTCGCCCGAATCGGGTTCGAGCTCTCCCAGCAACAACCTGAGAAAAGTGGTCTTCCCCACGCCGTTGGGTCCGACGAGTCCAATGCGCTCACCTCTTTGGAGGATCAGCTCCACGTCATCCAGGACCACCTGTTCGCCGAAGCGTTTGCGGATGTGCTTGGCTTCGAGAACGGTCTGGCCGAGCCGGGGCGCTTCAGCGGCGCGAAGCGCGGCGACCTCTGGCCGGCGGAAGCCCCTGGCTTGAAGTAGCTTGCGAGCCCGCTCGATCCGCGCCTTGCTCTTGGTGCGGCGGGCCTCGACTCCTTTGCGCAGCCAGGCGACCTCCTGCCGAATCCATTGCTGGCGCTTGTGCTCCTGCACCCCCGCTTCCTCGAGGGCGACGAGCTTTTGCTCGAGGTACGCTTCGTAGTTGCCCAGGTACGAGGTGATCACCCCGCCCGGCGCGATCTCCACGATTCGATCGGCGAGATCATCGAGAAAGTAACGGTCGTGGGTCACCAGCAAGAGCGACCCCGGCAGCTCATCCAGCTCCGTCTCGAGCCAGTCAACGGTGTCGGCGTCGAGGTGGTTGGTGGGCTCATCGAGGAGGAGGAGGTCCGGTCTCGACAAAAGCGCTCGTGCGATCGCCACCCGTTTGCGCAGGCCGCCGGAGAGCTCGGACAACGGTCGATCCCATTCCTTCACACCCAGCCGATCGAGAAGCGTCTTCGCATGGTGCTCGGTGTCCCAGCCGCCCAGCCTGTCTATCTCGCTGGAGAGCTGGGACAGCCGATTCAATGACTTCGGTTGCTCGATCGTCGTGTCCTCGGAGAGCCGCGCGGCGAGCGCAGCGTGCTCTTCGAGCGAAGCCCGCAACGGCTGGCTGGCGACGGCGAGCTCGGAGGCGATTGTGGCACCGGCGGGGAACTCGGGTTCCTGCGGCAGGTAGGTGATCCGGGCGCCGCGTCGAAGCTGGAGCTCTCCTCCATCGGGCTGAATCACGCCGGCGAGAATCTTCATCAAGGTCGACTTGCCCGAGCCATTCACGCCGACCAGCCCGACGTATTCGTCTTCCGCGATCGTCAAGGTGAGCCGATCGAAAAGGGTGCGGTTGCCGAAGGCAAGCGAGACGTTGGCCGCTCTAAGAAGTGTCACTTTCAGCTCCGCAGGCCGGGAGCTTCATGGCCGGAGCGGGCCACGTACTCGGTATAGCCGCCTCCATAGAGGTGCGGGCCCTCCGGGGTGAGCTCCAAGACTCTGTTCGACAGCTCGGCGAGGAAGTGACGGTCGTGCGAAACGAAGAGCATGCTGCCGTCGAATTCCTTGAGCGCGTCGATCAGCATCTCCTTCGTTGCCAGGTCGAGGTGATTCGTCGGCTCGTCGAGGACGAGAAAGTTCGGCGGATCGTACAGCATGCGCGCCATGATCAGCCGCGCCTTCTCCCCGCCCGACAGCACCCGGACCACCTTGTCCACGTCGTCCCCGGTGAAGCCGAAACAGCCGGCGAGCGCGCGAAGGGAGCCTTGCGGGGCGCGGGGAAAAGCTTCTAGCAACATCTCCCAGACCGACTTGTCTCCCTCGAGCTGATCCATCGCGTGCTGGGCGAAATACCCCAGCTTGACGCTCGGCCCCAACGACGCCGTGCCCTCATCCGGGGCGGAAGCCTGGGCCACCAGCTTGAGGAGCGTCGACTTGCCCGCCCCGTTCACCCCCAGCACGCACCAGCGCTCGCGGCGCCGCAGCAGGAAATCAAAACTCCGGTAGATTTTGAGATCTCCATAGGCCTTCGAGACGGCGGCGAGCTTGGCCACGTCCCCCCCGGAGCGCGGGGCGGGCTTGAACTCGAAATCCACCCGCTGCCGTTTTCGGGGTGGGTCGATCCTTTCGATCTTGTCGAGCTTCTTCACCCTCGATTGCACCTGTGCCGCGTGGGAGGCGCGGGCCTTGAAGCGCTCGATGAAGGCGAGCTCTCTCTTGAGCATTGATTGCTGGCGCTCGTAGGTGGCCGTCTGCTGGACCTCGGCGAGCGCGCGCTGCTGCTCGTAGAATTCGTAGTTTCCCGAGTAGGAGATCAGCTCGCCGCCCTCGATCTCCACGATCCGCGTGCAGACCCGGTTGATGAACTCGCGATCGTGCGAGGTCATCACCAACGCGCCGTCGTATTGTTTGAGAAAATTCTCGAGCCAGATCAGCGACTCGAGATCGAGGTGGTTGGAGGGCTCATCGAGCAGCATCGCGTCTGGGCGCATGAGGAGGATCCGCGCCAGCGCCACCCGGATTCTCCACCCGCCGGAAAGAGCCCGGACCTCGCCATCGATCGCCGACTCTGAGAACCCCAACCCGGCGAGGATCTCCCTTGCCCGCCCTTCGAGCGCATAGCCGCCCAATTCCTCGAAGCGCGCCTGCACTTCTCCGAACCGCTTCACCAGCGCTTCCAGGTTGTCCGCGTGGGCCGGATCGGCCAGATTCCGCTCGAGCTCCTTCAACTGATGGGCGACGGTTGAAACAGCGCCGGCGCCGGCCATCGCTTCCTCGAGAACCGAGTCCGCCGAGGTCTCGCCGACGTCCTGGCGGAAATACCCCAGGGTCACGCCTCGATCGATGGACACGCTGCCTTCGTCGGGCTTCTCCTCCTTGGTGATGTAGCGGAAGAGCGTGGACTTGCCGCTTCCGTTCGGTCCCACCAGGCCAACCTTCTCCCCTGGGTGGAACGCAGCCGAGGCCCCGACGAAAAGGATCTGGTGGCCGTGCTGTGCACCGATGTTGTCGAGGCGAATCAAGGGCGTGCAGTCCTCGCACAGGATCAAAGCGGACGCCAGAGATGTGGCGTCCAGGCTCCTCTCCAAGCGCCGGAAATCACTGAAGGGCCGTCAGCGCCGCTCCTCGAGGCAAGAAGCTTTGCTTGCTTCAACTCCTACTTGGAGGGCGCGCCAGGCTTGGTAACTTCGTTGCGGGCAGCGCTGCGGCCCAGGTTGACGGGAGGGGATGCGACGAGCGGCAGTTGCACGATGAACCTGGATCCACTTCCTAGCTCGCTCTCGACCGAAATCGAGCCACCATGCGAGTTGACGATTTGTCTGGTGATGAAGAGGCCCAGCCCCAACCCTCCGAAGTGGCGAGACGACACCGCGCGCTCGAAACGCTCGAAGATTCTCGTCTGGTCCTTCTTTGCGATACCGATACCGTGGTCGTCAATCACCAGCCGGGCCTGGTTGTTGGCGCTGGAGACCGAAACCCGGATCGGTTTTCCGCCGCCGTACTTCATTGCATTGGCGAGCAGGTTGGTGACGACCTGCTCGATCCTGAAGGAGTCCCATTGCCCCACCACCGGGTGGTTGGCATCGAGCTCGATCGAGCCTTTGGCTTCGGCGTAGGCAGCGGAAAGGTTCCCGACGACGTTCTTCACGATCTGGGAGAGATCGTGGGGCTCCAGCGTCAATTTCAAATGGCCGACGTTGATTCGCGAGACGTCGAGGAGCTCGTCAATCAGTCTTGACAGACGTTCGATTTGACGATGGGAGGACTGCATCATTTTCGCGACCGCTTCCCAATTGATCTCCGTGGTGCCGCTCGGGCCGAGCTTCCGCATCAGGGATTGCATCTGGATCTTGAGAGGCGTGAGCGGCGTTCTCAGCTCGTGGGAAGCGATCGACAGGAACTCATCGCGCGCTCGTACCGCTTGTTCGACTTGCCCGTGCAATCGAGAGCTGTCAATCGCCGCGGCGATTCGCCGAGCGAGGTCCTGCGCCATCAAGAGATCTGCTTGTTGGTACCTCGCTCCGTTCTTGATCCGGTTCAAGGTGATCGCGCCGATCCGGCGGTTGCGGGCATTCACCGGGACCATGATCGACGAGCGAACTCCCAGTTGCCGCATCAGGCTGAGGTGGTTCTCGTCGTGGGCCTCGGCCATCAGATGCTCGTCCGAGACATTTTCGCGAAGCTCCGACTCACCGGTTTGAATCACCTTTGCCAGACCTGCCGAGGCATCTCCGTTGAGCGGAAAGCGGGACTCCAACTCCCCGGCGATCACCGCGAAATGAGGATCGGCGTGGGTCGCCTCGAGCATGCGGACCTTTTCGTCCTCATCGATGGCGTGGAAGATGAAGGAGTCTGCAAACTGCGGTACCGCGAGCTGGCCCACTTCGGCGAGGCCTGCCTGATAGTCGAACGACTCGGAGAGCGCGAAATTGGCATCGGCGAGGAAATGAAATCGCTCTTCGCTTCGTCGAAGAGCTTCTTCGGCCTGTTTGAGCTTGGAGATGTCGACCGATAGACCTCTGAGCTCGAGCCTGCCGCCCGCGTTCTCCCGCTCGAGACGAACTCCGGTATGAAGCCAGACGACCTCGCCGGTGGGTTTGAGAAAGCGGTGCTCGAGTCTGACCTGCTCACCCCGCGAGCGGATCCCGGCCAGCTTGGCGAGGACGCGCTCTTTGTCGTCGGGATGGAGGTGCTTCGTCCAGAAGTTCGGCTCTTTCAGCCAGTCTTGTAGCGGGTAACCCAAAATCCGCGCCGCGCTTGGGCTCACGAAAGTGAAGGTGAGGAGGCCGGGGGCCGCGGCCCAGATCACTGCATGGTCAATCCCTTCGACCAACTCCCGATACTTCTGCTGGATCACCTGCTCTCTACGGAGGGCGAGCAACTCCAGATCGGCGACGCGACGACCCAACTCCTCCCGTTCTTTTAGCCGCAGCAGCTCG
>WNFD01005443.1_pt1 | contig 12734 bp, 14 predicted proteins | sample 5400491 | NCBI WGS metagenome assembly WNFD01 (sample SAMN13153343, study PRJNA577476) | soil metagenome | isolation source: 120 cm saprolite under Douglas fir tree site 2 hole 2 replicate 2 | place: USA:California | collected 2015-04-18 | reverse complement strand
GAGCAGAGCCGACAAATCCCTTTCTGCTCACACGGGGTAAAAGCCTCAAAGCACCCACGCTCACCATACGGCTGAACCTGGGCCATACGCTCGGCATCCTGAATAATGCGCACACGTGCCTGGTCAAGGAGTTGCTCTGTCATCGGGAAGGCAACCACCTCGGCATCGCGCAGGAATGCCTTGTAGATATGAATAGCAGCTGGGGAAACCTGGTAATGGGCTTTCGCCCACAAGGCATAGGCAGCTAATTGCAAGCTATCCGTCCCATCCCCATCATTGGTGCCGGACTTCCAATCGACGATCGTGACGCCTTCAGCCTCAGGATAGGCCAGATCCAGTCTCCCATCAACCTTACAAGCAAACCCCGGCAAGCGGAGATGGTGCTCAATCAAGGCCCCAGAACGCTTGCCAGCCTCGCGAAAGGGAAGAAAGATCGGCTCGGTCAAAAAAGCCTGCAAGCCGCTCCGTAAGTGCTGCTCGCTCTCAACCATCAGGCGCTCGACATCCGACAATCTGTCGTAGTACTCGCGCAGTAAGATAGGCGGATAGGAACCGCCAGGAGGATGCGCTCCATCAGGATCAGATCGCGAATAGGCACAATCCTGACGAAACACCCTCACCAGCCAATCGATGAGTTGATCAGCAGATGACGGGGTTCCCTCCTGCGCGCGATGAAAGTACGTCGCGATGCCACGATGCAGGAGCGTTCCAACTCGTTCTTGCCGTCCCTCCAGGGCTTTGAGTCGACGCAGCATCCCATTTTGGGCATCCACGCCCTCCAGGGCTGCGCTCGCCCCATAATACTCATAGTAATAGCGGCGCTGACAGCGTTCAAATAACGAACGTTTGCTATATGACCAGGTCTGGCTGGCAATCGCTTCCTGGCGCGTCAGTTGGAGCGCAGATGGCATCAGCGGAAGTTGAACATGCTTGGAGACACGCGATGCTTTTCGGGGCATTACCCCTCTCCTTTCAACTGGCGCAACGACTGCGTCATTTGCTGCCACTGCTCTTCGGTGAGACTTTGAGCTTCTCGAAGAAACGCCTGAGCAGAAGCACTGGCGCTCACTTGCTCTTCAACCTCTGTCGGAAGTTTGCGCGTCGCAGCCAGCAAATCATCCGCCGACACCCCAAGAATTTGGCACAGAAGAACGATGGTATCCGCTGCCGGTGGTGGAAGCCGGCCGTTTTCCATCTTGCTAATATACGAGAAATCTAAACCAGCACGTTGCGCCAACTGACGCTGGGATAAACCCGCATTCTGGCGCAGCGTCCGCAACATCTCCCCGAAGAGACGGTCCATATCCTCCCCCTTTTCTCTCAGATGCCAGGAGTATAGCATGTGTTGAGTTGTTAGTCAACTCAACAGCACCGACTCGCTGATCACGCTGAATCGAAAAGGACAAAGATGCAATGAAAGCTGGACTGACCTGGCCAATCAACCATAGAATGCTCAAAAGACAGGTGACGAAGCTCGATGGAAAAATGGCTGAGAAAGAGGCGAGAACCTTGGGGGTGAGGCCGAACGCACATCATCCAGGGCGTCCTTTGCTCAAACGGGTCGGGGACTGTATTTGTCAATGATATCGGGGACCACTTTCGAATCAGAAAGGGGGCCGCTGCTCCCAGTGAATGTGCCCCTGAGAATCAGATTCGGGGGCCAGAGTGCGAATAAAAAAGGGGGCCACCTTGCTTTTGCGAACGAAAAAGGGGGCCACCCTTCTCCCTTAGACTGCTGATGGTTCGACTTGCTTCACCTCCTCTCCCCGCTGTTCGCTGTGCTGGAGCCGTTGGCGAAAGCGGAAGGACTCCCCAAGAAATTCCAGGATATGCGCCCGATGAGTGAGCCTATCGAGCAGGGCCGCCGTTAAATGTTCCTCACCCAGGACGCTCTTCCAATCTCCAAAGCTGAGGTTAGAAGTGATAATCACCGCCACTCGCTCATAGAGTGCCGAACAGAGTTGGAAGAGGAGATTGGCCCCCTCACGGCTAAAAGGCACAAACCCGAATTCATCCAGGATGATCAGATCCTGCTTACACAAGGAGGCCAGGTACCGGGACAGCTTCAACTCCTGCTGGGCGGCGATCAGGTCATTGACCAGGGTAGCCACATTGAAAAAGCGGACGTGATGCCCCTGGCGGCAGGCGGCCAGGGCCAACCCAGTCGCCACGTGGCTGTAGGGTAGGCACCGTGCGCCTTGATGTATTGCTACATTAGGTTTCATTGTGCCTCCCTCCAAACCGTGCGTGATCGTTTCCGATCACACGGCTTTCCAGAACATCACTGATACGTTGTGGGGGAACAGATTTTCCGGCGTGTATGGCCTGATGACATGGAGTACAGACCACGAGTGTTTTCCGGCGGAGGGTAATCATGCGTTTCACCCATTCTGGTTTTTCTCGTCGGCCTGCCCATCTTCTCTTGAGATCAACCAACTTACGTATATGATGGACCTGGCAGTCCTCATGAGAACCGCACAGTTCGCACATGTCTGCAAGCAGTCGAGTGACGAGATCAGAACGGCTTTTCCAGAACATCATGTATTCGGTATCGACGATGGGAATGTTGTCCGGTTTGCTGGTGTGGAGTGGTATGGCACCCCAGACAAAGATACGACTGCCTTTTCGGGTAGGCACCTCAATCTGAAGTGTTTTGTACTCGTAACCATTGACCATCTGGACACCACGGTATCGCCGATAGACCTTGCTCACACTGATCTTCCGTTTCTGGGCCAATGTTTTGACCAGAGCGATTTGCATGATATTTTTCACCGAACTGAGCCGACATCGATCAACCGCGAACTTGTAGTATTCTGCAAGTCCTCGGAACCGTTGTTGATAGGTGTCAATGATGGAGGCATCTGACCATTCTGTGAGCCGTTTCTCACTGATGACTTTTCCGTGTTGTTTGTACTCGGCGGTCTTTTGATGGATCAGGCCCTGGGGCAGGCCAAGACGTACTCCGCCATTGATACTGCGCATCTTTGCGCCAGAAGGTCGTCGCGTCAGTTTGTCATCAGCGTGGTAAATACTGATGGCATAGCCGAGGAAGCGGGCTTGTTCGGTGCGTGCATGGGTAATGAGGGTCTTTTCTGCGCTCATGGTGAGATGCAAGCGATCATGGAGGAATGTTCCGATAGCTGCTTTGATGGTTTCCGCCTCTGTCTTCGGCCCGATAAAGCTGAGCAGAAAATCGTCGGCGTAGCGTACAAAGGAAAGTCGTCGGTAGTTCGGGTCGTGCGTGTCGAGCGATGGGCAAGAGCGACGCTCTTGTTGATATCGCTTGACCGCTAGCCAATCCTAGCGTGTTTTCGCATCGCCTATCTTCCATTCAAGATGGCGATACTCAGGGTTCCGCTTGCGCTTTTCCCCCTGTGTGTATTGGGGAACGATCGTCTCCTCAATGAACGTATCAAGTTCGTGCAAGTAAATATTGGCGAGAAGCGGACTAAGCACACCACCCTGTGGCGTTCCACTGTAGGTTCTGTGGTACACCCAGTCTTCCAATACCCCTGCATCAAGACTCATTCGGATGAGATTGAAGAGTCGGCCATCTTGAATGTCGCGGGAGAGAATGTCCAGTAACACTTGATGGTCGATGTTGTCAAAGCATCCTTTAATGTCTCCCTCAATCAGCCACGAAGCCCCCTGGAATTGCTGATGTATTTGAGTGAGAGCCGTATGACAGCCTCGTCCAGTACGAAAGCCGTGCGAGCTATCTCGAAAGCGGGGTTCGTAATATGCTTCGAGGATCATACGCAAGACTTCCTGGATCAGCTTTTCCGTGAAATTCGGGAGACCTAATGGCCGTGATCCTCCGCTCTTCTTGGGAATGTGGATGCGACGCGCTGGCCGAAAGCGGAACTGTTCTTCGCGCAGGTCAGCGATGAGCTTCCTGATGCGTTTCAGGCTCATTCCGTCCACCGTGTCGTTTTCCGAGCCAGGGGTGAGCGCTCCCTGGTTGCGAGAGAGCTTGTGGTAGGCCGCAAGGTAAAGTTGCGGGTTGAACAAACTGCGATAGATGCGCGTGAGCGGTTGTCGTTGTTCTCCCAATTTTCGTATTGCCTGAAGAATTTGATCGGCGGTCTGCATTCGCATACCTTTCAGGTTCGTCAAGCGGATGGTTCCTGACGCTCTTCGCTCTGTGGTTGGCTTTCCCAACCGCCGTGGATGGTCGTAACTCCACCAACTACTACAGCGTCTCCGTCGCCATGAGGCTCGCGCCTCGCAGGCGATCCCGCAGTACAGTCGTAAGCGACGTTGTTAGGATGAGGTAGGGTGCCCGTTCGTAACGTGATCGATCTCATTGATCGTGTTTCCGGTGAGAAGATTTCACACCTCGGAAAAACTAAGGTGCTGTCACCGGAGCTTGATAGCAGTCGTGGTATCAAGGGAGGGCCTGGTCTCCAACTGGTTACTGGGCTTCAAACAATACAGCCTTACCCATGTCATCCAGAGCTAGGGATGCGACGCTGATACACGACTTCTCAGTCCATCCCGTCACTGATATGCTATGTTCCTGTGTCAGGTTTCCCCTTTCAGTTAATCAGTCGCTCTTGCTGGTCCATCTTCAACCAGCAGTACGTTTCGTACAATCGCTTACGCCGTCATGCGGCGCACTTTCCCCAGGCCAGGATTCCCAATCAGGATAATCGGCTCCGCACGCATGAGGTATCCTCCTTGAGCCAATTCGAGAACCCGCGTTTTTGAGAGGCTCTGAACGCAACTCCACTCGAATTGCGAGAGGTCTTTGTACACCGGAAACTTAGCCTGGCTAATACAGCGTTCCACCCGATTGGCGTCTCGCTGGGACAGTTCCGCTTCACAGAGCGCGAGCAGATATTGTTCGCAGGACAAGCCAGTCCGTTCTGCATCAGAGGCGATCGCCGCGTAGTTCTCCACAAAGGATGGCAATTTGAGCTGGCGCAGATAGCTTTCCAGCAGGCTATTCGGTTGCATGGTTTTCTCCTTACCTCGATGCGCGTAACAACTGCTCGTACTGACTCAAATTGAGGGGTTGCGTGCCCACGACGGGCAAAGGCAAGGGGTCAACCATCTGCCGGTCCCCAACATCTTGGGACGGCTGATCGAGCTGGTGGAGACATTGGAGCACTCCATCCAGATGCGGACAGCCATAGGCGAGAGCCTGCTCAATCGCCCGTTGCACCAGGGCCGCAGGATGCTCTTCGTGCAAGCGCAGCACGCGCACAAACTCCTGGACCCCTCGCCCCGCATCCCTCCACTTCTCCCGTAGGACGCGTAACATCTGATGGTAGCTCTCCGGCCAGTCTTTGCGCCACTGTCGCATGGGCCTGGCGTATTCATATTTTCTCGGGTTGCAATGATAGCATGAGCCAAAAACCAGCTTGTATCTTGTCGTCGGTGGATATGAGAGATTCTTGCAACGCCGAGTACAATAGAGGTAGAACCGTGGAGGTGAAATGGTGGAAGGGAAAAGATTTTTTACGCTGCATTGTGATCGCTCTCGCCGACTGTGTGAAATTCGTTGGGATTTTGAAAGCCGTTCGCCAGAGCAACGCGCCAGAGAAGAGCAGCGCCTCTTTTTGCAGTTAGGACCCAGCCTGGTTGCCGTCAATGTCTGGTTGACGACATTAGGAGCCGATAGAGGGTACTCCTTTGGGACGATCTATGAGTATGCAAAGGTGCTGTTGTATACACTGACCTGGTTGACGCACAAACCAGTCCAACTCGGAACGAAACATTCCGTTGACCTGACGCTTTTCCGGCTGAGCCGCGCGGACATGCGCGCACTCTTTGCGTGGCTGGACATTCCCGCAAAAGATGCTGGCGCACGCCAGTTACTCTGTCAGACTGGCCAACTTCCCGTTGGTTATCGTGAACACGCGTTGTCAGCAGCGACACGGAACGTGCGTTTAGCCGCACTTTCTACCTTTTACGACTGGCTCATCGCAGAATATCTTCCCGAAAATGTGGCAGGAGACGCACCGATCGTCCATCCGTTGGAACGCCCTGAACGCACTCTTTCCCCTGAACAAGTTCGGCAACAGCCAGATGGTTTGTTGCCCCAGCACATGACGCAGGTCTATCGGCCATCCAAATTGTTTCGTCGTCGCCAGGATACGCCTCTTCCGCAGGCATTGAGTCCCGCAGAGCTTCAATTGCTCTTTGAAACCATCCCACTCGTGAGCTTCGGTCACAACGCAGCGAATCGGAACGGCGCACTCGTTCGGTTGCTGTTGTGGGGAATGCTCCGCGTCTCTGAATTGGTAGACACTACCTGGGAAGCTGTAGATGGCCAGATCCTCTCGATTTGCGGCAAAGGGCGCAAGTATCGGTGTGTCCCCATTGTCGATCAGAGCACCTGGACCTACCTGAACACCTACACGAACGAACTCCGGCTTCCGCTCGAACAGCGGTTTCACGGCGCACTGTTTCGCCAGCTCGATCATGAGGGGACTCCGCTTACCAAACACTCAGTGGAGCATTTGATGCTGACCTTGAAGTCGCACTTTCAGACATCCGTGCGGGCGGCTTCGCCAGAACAACAGCATCTCATGGCACAGCTTGCCGAAAAGCTCCACAGCCATATTTTTCGAGCGACGGGAGCCACGCTCATGGCTGCTGCGGGCATGGATCATATTCGGCTTTCCCTCTTGCTGGGACATGCTAATCCAGAGACAACGCAGCGGTACTACCTTGCGGCTGAGTATCTGGATCTGCCCCAGGAAGTCAAGCTCATCTGTCTTCGTATTCAGAAAGCGCTCGAATCCACTCAGGAGTCCACTCCTGGGGATGTACACTCTCCGTTCGGCTGGTATGAGCGAAAGGGCTATGATCTGGCGGGGAAGGGAGGAAGTAATGGCCATCGTTCAACCCAGAGATGAAGAACCACCATCACCACCTCAAGCACCTTATGTGCCTTTCCCTACCACGCCGTTGGTCGAGGACAACAACCTCCTCACATTCATCACTGATTTTTTTGACTGGCTCGAAACCGCCTGGCAGTTACCCCTCTTTACGCCTGAGACTCAGCGGAATCCCTTACCACGTCCACTGGATCTGACTGATTCGCTCTACACTGTTGAGGACCTCGTGCAACTGTATGGGTATTCTGCAAGCCGCACGCACAACCTTCTCGACGCGTATGGCATTGCTCCCCAGAGCTATGTCCATCCAGGAGGAAGAGCAGGCCGTCATGCCCTGTTCACGAAACAAGATTTGGCACCCGTGATTGAGCAGTGGGAATGGGAACGGCTCCTCTCGGCCATTGATGACTGGTGGCAGCGCTTCTTTCCTCCCGCTTGCAGGACATGCTACAGTTGCCGACAAAATGCTCCCTATTCGACGGCCACCCAACAATTCTTTTGTGCTCAAAGTATCTGGCGCAATACACTTCGCTCGGTGTTTACCCATTTCATCAAGGAACTCTCTCGGCTCAGGGGCGTCTCCGCTTGGTGGCAGGAGCATCGAACAGACACCTGGAGAGACAAGCGATGCTCAGCCTGGGGAATCTTGTTCATCTATTTCTTAGACCGTCGGCTTTTACAGCTTTCCATCGATGAACTGCTTCACCTTGACCCGTTGTGCAACCGAAGCCATCAAGAACTCATCCGCCTCTGGCGTCATCGGCGTCCCGAGGAGTATGCCCAATTTCTGCGCGCGCTGGACCTGGCTCATTACTACGCAGAATCCAGAGACCGGGTTTTCTCCGTCTTGAGCCTGCTGGTGTTGCTCAAATACGGTTTACCAGGCGTCAGGGAGTTGGAGCAGGCACTGTCTCAAGAGGAGCTTGAGCAATGTTGCCGCGAACATCGCCTCGTCACACGGCATCTTGGCGAAGGCGTCTTTTTACCCTATCCACTGAGTACGGATATTCGGCGTGGACATGTGGTACTCGACGATATTCGCTTTTCCTTCTGGAAATATGCGGCAGGACAAGAACAGCCCGAAAGGCGACAACATTGGGACCAGGGGCCACGAAATTGGTCAGCATGGCTGGTCAAAATGATTGAAGTGGCTCTCACCGCTCCTGTCTATGAAGGAGCCGTGGGGATTCTGTCACGCCGACCAGAAACGGAGCGCGTTCTTGTCAGCCCCTGGCGCCTTGTTCAGGAGGGAAAGGCTGCAGACATTGGATTTGCTTTGCTGCCGAGAGTTGTCCAAGAACAGATCATGACCTATCTGACCCACTGCCATCAAGAGCTCCGCCTGGAACTCACCACGTTACACGCACGGGTGCAGATGCTCGTGCACTTTTTTACCTGGGTGAGAAGGCAGGAAAAGCTCACCACCTATCCCCATTGGGCACGTGAGTTTGCGCAGAGCCTCTTTCGCGCCTACGCCTCTGAGGGGTGCGCGCATCTTCTTGCTCGCATCCGTCGAGCTCGACTCCAAGGGGTAGCTCACTTTTTCTCTACTCTGGCAAAGCTCGAATGTACGGTCCCAGCAGGGTATCATCTCCTGTACATGTTAGAAAAAGGAGAATCATGGGAGCTCAGAAAAGTGCCGCACGAAGACATCCTGGATCGGGCGTTTCAGGATGGGGTTCGTCACCTGACATATGATCCCTTTGCTCGTCTTGCATTAACGATTCACTACTACTGTGGAGCGCGTGCGACAGAAACCTTGGATCTTCATCTTTTTTGCATTCTGGAAGATCGCGATGGCCATGCCTACCTGTTGATTCCACGGGGGAAAGCCAAGCAGGAGCGACCATTCCCAATCGTCGAGTTGGGAATGGGGCCACTCCTCGAATACATGGATGAAGTAATCAAACTGCGACTGGCCCCGGATGGGTCCTCGCGCACGCTAGGGCAAACGAACTTTCGGTATCTGGAAGATGACCCGGAACGAGCCAGGGATTGGCAGTACCTGTTTGATCGCGTTCCCAGCATGGAGAACATCAAACATCGAGGGCGTCTCTCGACGACTCGTGTGGCTCAGACCCTCCAGGAAGCGATCCTGATTGCGGCCAAACGAGACCCCAACGGTTTGTTCCAGCTGGAAACGTATCAGCCAGTCTGTTCTCATCGGCGACGGAAAGGACAACGCTGTCTCTACTTTGCAGCACAAGAGGGGATTACGACTTGCCCCCGTTGCTGTTCAACGCTTTCCGGGCACCTTGGTACGCGGTGTCGTCACCTTCTGAAAGCTGATTTTGTCTGTGATGGGGTAGCGCAGAATGGTGAACTCTTTTGCCCAAAGTGTGATAGCCCCCTGGCAGATTTCGTGCCGATTACGACGCACGTCTTCCGTCACAACAGTGTGAGCCGGGCTCACCGAGCAGGCGTCTCTGTGGCGCAAAATATGCGGCTCCATGGCCATCAGACTTTGCCGATGCACTTGCGCTATCTTCATCTGCTCCTGGAAGATACCACCAATGAGGTCAGGCAGATTTTTGCCGAAAAGCGTCTGCGGGATGTCCGTCAGATCCTGGGATCGACCGCTGGGAAAATTGTCGAGGGCGGCATCGCCTACACTGTTTCTCTAGAGCATTACCTGGGGATCACGTTGCAACGAGCGCTTAAACGCCGGACCTATGGGATCTGGGGTGGTTTTTGGGCTGGTGCCCTCGCCCAGCGAGGTATTGCCTCTCCGCTCTCCGTTGAAGATGAAATCGTGATTCCAGAGGATACCTACGAGCACACCGTCGCCCAATATTGGTACGAAGCGCTTGGTCTGGCTGTCTCCGAAGTCGCTTTTGAGTACATCACAGGAGGGAACTGGCATGCGGAAGTTCCCGCCTTTCTTAACCGACACAAGATCGAGGCGCTGGTCCAATTTCACCTACACCATCTTGCCGACTCGTTTAAAAGCGCGCTCGGTCAGCGCTTAATGGAAACCGATATTCTTGAGCAGCGTCGTTTTCTTGATGATCTGGCAGAAAAGCTTCGGCCTTGGTGGAAGCACCTGGGGGCGATTGACCAGCTCGTTGAAATGTTTGCGCCAGGAGGGGGCCATGCGTTCCACAAACAGTTACCGCCCACAGAACCTGAAGCCTGACGGATTGGTCCAGTCTCGCAAGCAGGTGGCTGAGCAGCATTACCAGCAGGTACGAGTGACGGTTCAGGCCATGCTCCGGCGCGGGATGAAGCCACAGGACATCACTGTTCCGGCGGTCGCAAAAGAGTCCCATGTTTCCGTTGCGACCATCTATCGGCGCGCCGATCTTTTCACGCTCGTCCAGCACGCGAATCCTGCTATTCAGAGGCGTCAGGCGGAGCAGGTTTATCAAAAAACGATCCAGCAGTTACGAGGTGATCTGGAGAAAGCCCAAACTGATGCAGAGTATTACCAGAAAGAGGCCCAGATGGCCAAACTCGGAGAGCGTCGGCCCGGCCAGGAGGTGACGCAGCTCAAAAAGACCATCATCGCCTTGCAACGGCAGGTGACATGCCTGGAAGAGCTACTTGCTCACTGTACCTGCAGGGAACGCACGAATCAGGCTCTTTCGTAAAGGTCTCCCTCGTCTTCATCGCATTTTGCGCGCATTGCCATCCTTTCCTCTTGACTCTGTACCATACTACGGAGTGTATACTTTTTTCTGAAGGAGGAACAGCGATGAATATTCTCTCGATCGGGCAAGTTGCCCGCAGAGCAGGGATCGGGGTAGAAACGGTTCGTTTCTACGAGCGCGAAGGCTTGCTGGAGGAGCCGCCACGCCGTGCCTCTGGCTATCGTCAATACTCTGAGCAGGTGGTCAAGCGTATCCACTTTATCAAACGCGCACAAAAGCTTGGCTTCTCGCTCAAAGAGATTACCGAGCTGCTGATGCTACGCGTGGATGGACAGACTTCCTGTGAAGAGGTCAAGCAGGCGACGTCCGCGAAAATCGCCGAGGTAGAGCGGAAATTGATCGAGTTACAGCGCATGCGGCAAGCCTTGCTCCAGGTTGCTGCGCTTTGCACAGGACAAGGACCAGCAAGTGCCTGTCCCATGCTTGATGCGCTCGAACAGCAAGAGATGCAAAACCCGGTTGAACAAACAGAGGAATGAAACGCAAGAAGCTGTTCGTTTGAGAATATACTCCCGCATCGCGGGAGCAGAGAGATGATATGCCTTATGAGACAACGACGATTCTGGGTGCATGGGGGCGGGAGTCCTCTTGCGGCACTCGCAGCCCTTTTGACCACGCTGTGCTGTTTAGGGTTTCCGGCCCTGGTCGGATTCCTCGCGGCACTCGGGGCAGGGTTCTTGCTCAATGACCGCTACCTGGAACCACTGCTGGCAGGAACGCTTCTGCTGACACTCGTGATCGTCGGGCTCCATCTGCGCCGACATCATCAGCCGGGGCCGTTCATCCTCTCCCTGCTTGCCGCCGGAAGTGTGTTCTTCGCCATCTATGGCATCGGACTTCTCCCGCATGCGTCAAGCGGCGATCACATGGCTGATGGGATGGCTCCCACACCCGCCTGGAGTCTCGGCCTTTCCTATGGAGCGATCCTCGTGCTGCTTGCTACGCAGGTGTGGGATCTCTGGCTGTTCCGCCGGTGTGCGCGTTCTTCGCCGGTTTCATCAGAAACACGAAAGGAAGGTGTCTAATGCGCCGCATTGGGGGCACGAGGCTTTCCGTGACGGGCTTTCTCGCCTGTCCCTGTCATCTGATCATTACGCTGCCGCTGTTGATCTCACTGCTGGCCGGAACAGCTCTGGGCAGTTTTCTCAGCCGCAATACCGGCCTGGTCACAACCTTCGCAGGTATCTACTTCGTCGTCGCGCTGGCGTTGGGAGTCTTTCTCCTGTTCAACGCGAAACGGCCAGGCACCTAGAGCACGTCTGGTTGCTCTCGCCTCTCATCCCTGCCGATGCGCACGAATCTGAATCCTGGCAGTCCTCACGGTCAGAGGACCAGCCTGCCACAAGGAGAGAACACGTATGTCAACCCAAGAACGCTTTGATCTGGTGATTCTGGGCAGTGGCTCCACAGCCTTTGCCGCAGCCTTGCATGCCGCCGAACTCGGCAAGACGGTCGCGATGACCGAAGAGCGCACGGTAGGCGGCACCTGCGCGAACCGGGGGTGTCTGCCCTCTAAGAATCTGATCGAGGCGGCAAGACTGATCTACGAGGCCGCGCACCCGCGTTATCCGGGACTCTCCCCGGTCCAGATGCCAGTCGAGTGGGCAGAACTGGTGGCTCAGAAAGATGAGATCATTCAGGAGTATCGCGCCCACAAGTACGAGAGCCTGCTCGATCATCCCGAACATATCCAGGTCGTGTCAGGTCAGGCAACATTCGTCTCAGATCATGAGGTAGAAGTACGTTCGGATCGCGAAGGACGCCACCTGATCGGGGACCAGATCCTGATTGCGACCGGCTCGACACCAGAGATTCCCGCCTTTGCAGGACTGGCTGATGTTCCCTACCTAACCAGCGATCTCTTGAGCTCCTCTGATGATCCTTGGGGGACCGAACTGCGAGAACAACCGCGCTCGCTGTGCGTTTTGGGCGGCGGCTACATTGCGCTCGAACTCGGCCAGATGTTTACCCGCTTTGGGACTCAGGTCACGCTCGTCACGCGCGGAAAAAGCATCTTGTCGGGCTACGAGCCGGAAATAGCCGAGGCGCTCACCGAGATCTTACAGGAAGAAGGATTGCGCATCGTGACCAGCGCGCAAGTGCGGGGCGTGGAACGCGTGGGCGAGGGGGTGACGCTTGCAGCGCAGCGACACGGCAGCCGACAGACATTCACCGCAGACAAACTCGTGATTGCGACCGGGCGTCGCCCCAATACGCGCCCGCTGGGTCTCTCTCA
>WNFD01027270.1_pt1 | contig 12736 bp, 8 predicted proteins | sample 5400491 | NCBI WGS metagenome assembly WNFD01 (sample SAMN13153343, study PRJNA577476) | soil metagenome | isolation source: 120 cm saprolite under Douglas fir tree site 2 hole 2 replicate 2 | place: USA:California | collected 2015-04-18 | reverse complement strand
TTTTATCCGGCGCTGCAAACTGAGGTTGAAGGTTTCATACGGATGATTCTTCATCGTGTTGGCGAAACCGCGGCGCAACCCATTGCCGTAGAGCGCATCAATGGCTGCTTTCCAATCATTCCACGTGTAGGAGACGCCGGCGGAACCGGTGAAGCGTTGATCGTGATCAAGAAAGACCCAATTTTTGTTGATGAAGGCAACTTCGGCGGGGTCAAACAGGAATTGCGCGGAACTGACATTCTTGCCGCGCGCCCACCCGTAAGCGAGATTTCCGTAAGCGGAAAGTGGACCGTGGTCGTAACTGGCAGTGAATTCGCCGCCATAAATTTCTCCTCGGTTGTAGTTGAACGTGGAGAGGATGAGCGCCTGCCCGAACTGTCCCTCGTCGATCTGGGAATGCGCGCTCTTGTAAAAACCGTCGAGGCCGACATTGAATCCTTCCACGATTTTTTGCGTGACGCCGATGTCGAAGTAGTGCGTGCGCTCTGATTTGACGGGCAAATCCTGCATGATGGCGGGTGCATTAGTCGTACCGGCAAACTTTGCGATGGTACTTTGTTCAACGGATTCGAGAGGCGGCGGCGTGAAGTAGCGGGCGTAGCCGGCGTGCAGCGTAGTCGAGTCCCATGGCTTGTAAACGACGTTGATCCGAGGGCTAAGCTGATTTTCGTCTACGAACGCATTTACGAAGTCTACGCGGCCGCCGAAATTAATGGTGAGCTGTTCAAACGGCTTCCACTCATCCTGCAAATAGAAGCCGTAGAAGTATCCGTACTTGTCGTGGTTATCGACGATGCGTTGCGGCGTCGTACTGATTTGATTGCCATTGGCATCAACCGGGAAAACGAGGGTGGCGGTTCCGACCGTCGCGTGTTGTTCGGTAAAAATCAGACCGCCACGAATTGTGTGCTGGTCGTTGAGTTTGTAGCTCGAGTCTAACTCAACGCCATTAGAAAGAATGTCGCGATCAACGCGCGATGCGACACCGTTGAAAATGAGATCGCCGACGTTGTCGGGACGGAAAAGGATTGAGCTGTAGCGATTAAAGATGGAGGCCTGGAAATTCAGATCGCCCATCTTTTTTTGGTAGGTCAAAATCTCGTAGGCAGAATCCTCAGTCTGATTTTCGTCCAGCTTGGCGGAATTGAATGTCGATCTTCCCATATCGTTAAACGCCGGCGGCTGACCCGGATTATTCGGAATTTGGAAATCGCTGTGATTCCCGCTGACGAGCAACGTCATCCGGCTCGTCTCGTCAAAAATGTAGGAGAAATAACCGAAAAACTTGTACTGATCGGTATCGTCATGGATCGGACTGCTGCTGCGCGTCGGGTTTTCGACGCCGACGCCGTCGTGCAAATAATTTTCCGTGACGTAATAGCTGAGTTTCCCGATCACGCCGCCGCGCTCGAAGCTCTCCATGATCGTGTCGAAACTGCCCACGTAGATGGAAGCTTCATTGCCGGTGAAGACGGCGCCGTTCTTGGTGTGAATGTCGATCACACCGGTCGTGCGAAATCCAAACTGCGCCGGCAACGCGCCGGTGATGAGCGAGATGTTGTCGGCGAAACGTGTTGCAAGTTCCTGACCGAAACCGGGGATGCTTTCCGGCAGCAGCACGTCGTCGATGCGGTATTGCAGGTTCCCATGTTCGTCGCGGACGTGAAGCTGGCTGAATGAATCCTGCGTCACCCCTGGGAAGCGCAGAATGGTTTGATTGAACGGCGCGTTTTCGCCTTGCGCCTGGGAATCGAGCCGGTCAGGACCCACCGTGTAGCGAGTTGCGCCGAGACTCGGCACGATCTGCTCGCGCGAAATGTCGAGTTCCTGACTAGTGACGACAATCCTTGCGGCGTCGGAAGCGGTGGATGGTGATGGACTGGGTGACGCGGTGACTGCGTCCTTCGCGAAAGCAAAACTGCGTGCAAGCATCAGTGCGATTGATGCGATCAGAAATTTTTTCATTGGAAATTTTTAGAAATGGATTTTTCAAATTTGTAGAGTGGTTGCGGCGCTCACGATTCACGTGATGCCAGTTCAAAAAGAGCGCTTCATGCACGAAGGCCGTGCCGCGATTCAAGCGACGTGAATTAACTGCCGCGCGAGAACGCGATTCGGCTGCGTGCCTAGGAGACGGTGGGTGGCGCGTGCTCGAAGACGCAAGCGCTGAGAAACGGCGCGGGCACCCAGATAGGGTGAAGCCCCGGATTTGGTGAGACCGCAATTAACAGTCGCGGAGCAGAAACGAGCGCGGGCGCATCGCTCTGCTGGTATTTACCGGAAGCGATGAGTGTGACCGCGCATTCGTGCTGCGTGGTGGTCGCATCCTTGTGAATGCGCTCGTGCAGTTGTGGCGCGACTGCGAACGAGAGCGCGAGGAAGAATGAAACGAACAAGACTCCGGTGAGGAACGGCCGAAAGCTCTTCTGTCTCATCGCGCCGGGAATGTGCGGCCTGCCGATTCTTCTGCAAGATTCTTTTTTCCAAATCCCTAACAAGCGCTGGGCGCCTGAAATCCCCCGCGCCGAGAATAACTGGAATGACGTCCCATTTCCATTTCAGCATTCCAACGAAAGCGATGATGCTAAGGGCCAAGGCGAACCAGTCGATGCCTTGATGATTTGGAAACAGTGCATTCAAAGCAAACCAGACGGCGAGGTTCAAGACGACACCGACAACCGCCGCCGTGATGGCGGAGAGCGTGGCGGTGAGTTTCATGTTGCCGCGCAATTTCTCGATGTAGGGCCCGCCCAAAAAAATCCAGAGAAAGCAAGGCGTGAATGTGGCCCATGTGGTGAGCAATGCGCCGAGAGTGGCAGCGAGCACTGGCGGCAAACCTTGCGGATGCTGCCATCCGCCCATGAATCCGACGAATTGCAGGACCATGATAAGTGGTCCAGGTGTCGTTTCAGCGAGACCAAGCCCGTCCATCATCTGCCCCGGTTTGAGCCATCCGTAATGAAAGAGGGCTTGTTGCGCGACGTAGGGCAGCACGGCGTAGGCGCCGCCGAAAGTGACAACGGCTGCTTTGCTAAAAAAAACGCCTTCTTTGAAAAGGGTGTGATTCCAGCCTAACCACAAACCGATTCCGATGATGGGCGCGAGCCAAAGTGTAACCCAGATAATCGTGACTTTGATCCCACGTGACAGCGACGGTTGCGTGTGCGCCGGCGATTCCATTTCGTCGTCGAGCACGGAAGCGTTGCCACTCTTAGGGTGACCGCTGACGACGTCGAATTTCGATTTCCAAAAATAACCGCCGAGAAATCCGATTAGGCCCGCGCCAAGAATGATGAGCGGGAACGGGATCCTGAAAAAGAAAATCGCGACGAAGGCTAACGCGGCGAGCGTCCACATCACTTCGTTCTTGAGTGCTTTTCGCCCGATCCGAATGACGGCGACGGCAACGATTGCCATGACGGCTGGTTTCAAACCGTAGAATATCGCGGCAATCCACGGCAGGTTTCCGTAAGCGGCGTAAACGAAACTCAGCGCCCAAAGAATAAAGATCGATGGAATAACAAAGAACGCCCCGGCCACAATGCCGCCCCAAGTCTTGTGGAGCAACCAACCAATGTAGGTCGCGAGCTGTTGCGCTTCAGGGCCGGGCAGCAGCATGCAGTAATTGAGCGCGTGCAAGAATCGCGATTGGCTGATCCATTTCTTCTTTTCCACCAGCTCGGTCTGCATGATCGCGATCTGGCCGGTCGGCCCGCCAAACGAAATGAAGCCGAGCCTTAACCAAAATCGGAACGCTTCAGCAAAGCTTGGGTGACCCGTGTTGGCGCGCACGCGAGTTTCGCTTCTTGAGGCTTCCCGATTCATCAGCGCTGAAGAAATTCGTAAATGCCGTCGAAGCATGCGAAGCCGCCGGTGAGAATCTCTTGATCGGTCATTCCGCTTTTTCCCCAGCCTTTAAGGACGCGATCGAGACCGATGCATTCCACGCGCTGAAATTTGGCATCTTCCAAGTCGGCGTCGTGAATCATCTCACCGATTTTGCGTACGGCCTTGTCATCGATTGCGAAACGGCGAGTCAAGGTTTCAAACGTGCAGCAGTCGCCATGATGCGAGAACTCCACGTCCACCATGTCGAATGGAATCGCTTCGCGATTTGTCGCCGCCGCGGCGGGAGCGAAGACAAACTTTGCCTTCGGATCGATAAATCTGCGGATCAACCACGCCGAGCCGACGCGATCGATCTCCGGTCGCGGGCGCGTCGTCCAAATTTTGCCACGGTATTGTTTCGGGTTGAGGCGCGACAACGTTCTCTTCGGACCTCCCTCTGCTCGGCGAAGAAGCATCTGGACTTCGTGTCCGCGTGCGCTTTCAAAAAAATCGACCTCGTGTATCTCGCGAAATTGGCGAGTTAACCGCTCGAGTTCGGCGGCACTAGCTTCGGCACTCTTCTTCTTGCGGCGGCGCAGAAAAGCCAGCAGCGCCTTCTTCAGACCGGCATATTCCTGATCGCGCGCGCGGTTGAACAAGCCGATCAGTTTTTCGTTAGGCAAGCCTTCAATTTCTTGTGCGCGCACCAGCGTAGCATCGCCGCCATAATCGCGAATCTGCTGGGCCAGCCACTGGAAGTGTTCGTACTGCGGCGGATGATCCGGCAGGAGGTAGGTGGATGTCTTGATTTGCACGGCGCCGATTTTTCTAAAGCGGCGCCAGACCGCGACGCGCTCGGTGTTGCGATGCGTCGGCAGACTGTAGAGAAGCAAAAGCCACGAGCCCGGTTTCATTGCCGATCATGCTGTGAAATGAAATACGTATAGCACTTCGCATTTGCGCTTACATCCACTGCATGTCGTGCATCCGAAGATTAGACGCAACCATGAATCAGGAGAAAAAAGAGGAAAAACATGAAACGAACAATTAGAACAATATCAGTCGCAATCATCGGCGCTCTCGCGCTGCCGGTCGCTTCTTTTGCCAAGGAAAATGAGAAGGAAGAGGAAACGACCGTGAACATGTCGGACCTGCCCGCGGAGGTGCAGAAGACGATTAAGGAGAAAGCTGGAAGCAACGAGATCGTGCGGATTGAGAAAGAAACCGAGAAGGGGAAAGAGGTTTACGAGGCCGTGATAAAAAAGAACGGCAAGGAATGGGGAATCCAAGTGGATGCCAACGGCAAGTATCTCGGCAAACACGACGAATCGAGAGAGCATAAGGAAAAAGGCGAAGAGCACGAAGGCTGATCGAGACTTGCTCTTAAGGTGTGATGCCAGCGCGGCAAACTAATGCAATTAATCGCTCTTGCACTTGCGCTGGTTCTCAACGCGGCGGCCGCTGACGCACAAAACGTCACCGGCGCTCCGCTGCATCTAGCGCAGAGCATTCCGTTGCCAGGCGTGGAGGGCCGGATCGATCACTGTGCAGTCGATCTCGCGGGCGTTCGATTATTTCTTTGCGCGCTCGGTAACAACACGCTTGAGGTCATCGATCTCGGGAAAGGCGAACGCGTGCGAGCGATCACCGGCCTAGGCGCGCCGCAGGGTATCGCGTACGTTCCGGAGTCGAGCCGCATCTATGTTGCGAATGACAAAGGCGGTATCTGCAATTTCTATGACGGCCACTCGTTTGCGCTGCTCGGCAGCGGGAATTTTGAAGACGACGCCGACAACATACGCTACGACAGCGCCGCCAAGCGCATCTATGTCGGTTTCGGCAACGGCGGACTCGGCATTCTCGATGCGCGGAGCGGGAAAAACATCGGCTCGATCAAATTATCAGGTCATCCGGAAGCTTTCGTTTTGGAAAAAAATGGGCCGCGAATTTTCGTCAATGTTCCCACCGCGCGACACGTCGCGGTGGTGGATCGCGGCAAAGACGAAGTGATTGCCACTTGGAAAACTGACGGCGCATTCGCGAATTTTCCGATGGCACTCGATGAATCGAATCACCGGCTCTTTGTCGGCTGTCGTCTGCCCGCGAAGATTGTTGTGTTAAACACCGACTCGGGTGTGGTCGTCGCCAGCGTTGGAATCGGCGGAGACACTGACGACATTTTTTACGACGTAAAACGTCATCGCGTTTACGCGATTTGCGGTGGCGGCGAAGTGGACGTGATCGAGCAGGTTGATCCGGACAATTACAAATTGTCCTCCAGAATTCCCACACCTCCCGGTGCGCGCACCGGATTATTCGTTGCGGAGCTTAATAGCTTGTTCGTGGCTGTTCCTCATCGCGGCAATCAGAAGGCCGAACTGCGCAGATACTCAGTCGATTGAATTTCACCGCAGGATGAAAAATAAGGAGGGCTTATGGAAATACGAAAATGGCTAATCGCCGCCAGTCTCGGCGGAGTCGTCGGCACGAGTGTGCTTGCGGCAACTAATGGAATCGACGGTGCGAAAATTGATCAGATCACCGGTCTCAAAGGCAAACTCAATGAGAAGGAAGGCGCTTACAAAGTTAGCTTCCCGCGCGCTGATGTCGGTGTCTCGGTTGATGGCTGGAAGATGCCGCCTTTCATAGGTCTCGGCACGTGGGCGTCGTTCATCAAAGGAGCGCACAGCGAAGCGATGGTTATGGGCGATACCGTTCTCTTCGAGGATGAAGTCAATCCCGCGATGTCAATCGCGCTCGATAACGGATTGGCCGTGACCGCGCTGCACAATCATTTCTTCTTCGATCATCCGAAAGTTTTCTTCATGCACATCGCGGGCGAAGGAACACTTGAGCAGCTCGCCTCGGCGGTGCGCAAACTTTACGACAAGATCAAAGAGATCCGTACGGCGAATCCACAGCCGAAAGATTCATTTGGCGGAAACGCATTGCCGGAAAAAAGTTCAATATCGCCCGACCCGCTTAATACGATTTTCGGAATCAGCGGTGAAGTAAACAACGGAATGGTCAAGTTTACCATCGGCCGTCCTGCTAAAATGCACGGCGTTGAAATCAACAACACGATGGGCATAAACACGTGGGCGGCCTTCGCGGGTACGGATGACAACGCCGTCGTGGATGGCGACTTCGCGGTGACCGAAGATGAATTGCAGGGCTCGCTCAAAGCTTTGCGTCATGCCGGGATCAATATCGTGGCCATCCACTCGCACATGACTTACGAAAACCCGCGTGTGCTTTTCTTTCATTACTGGGGGCGCGGCTCGGCGAAGAAATTGGCGGAGGATATCAAAAGCGCACTGGTCGTGAATGGATTGCTCAGCGTGAGCGCGCCAGTGCAACGTTGATGCCGCCATGCGGCGATCGCGGCAAGCTGGACACGGCTCGCGAGTTGGCTTAACGGTGCGAGAAGATTGACATGGTCGGCGCAGCGAAAATTTATTTTATCCTCTTCGGCGGTCTGACGATTCTCGGCGGGATTTCTCGGCGGGATTATCGGCTACGTCAGCAAAGGCAGGGTGCCATCAATTATCGCCGGCTCGATCTCGGGAATTTTGTTGCTCGTCGCCGCACTCCTCTTGCCAAATCACCTGATCGCTGGCCTTGCGCTCGCCTTGATCGTCTCGCTTCTGCTGGCGGGTCAGTTCGTTCCCAAATTTGTCCAAACCGGAAAAGCGATGCCGGCAGGCATGATGTCGATTCTAAGCGTGATTGGTGTTCTCACGGCGATCGTTGCCTGGATAAAAAAATAAGAGCCGCGTGCGACAATTTCGTTTGAGCACGTTGCGGCGCCTCGTGCTGCTGTTCTTGCTGCTGATTTTCGCGGCGATCGTCTATCGCTGGATCTCACTGGAACGCTGGCGCTGGCGACTGATGCGCGTGACCGGCCCGGAATCGAGCTGGGCGGAGCCGATTCGTCTCGCACCTTCGCCGAAACCAACAAGGCCTCCGATTATTTCCGGGAAACTGGAGACCGCACGGCTTTTCAACGGGATCACGGTTCAGGCCGAAGTGGAAACGCCGCCGGGCGCGGCCGCTTCGGATGAACGGATCGATCCACACAGCTACGTACTCGATCTGAAGCTTCAGGCGCGCATCCCCAGTCCGAACAAAACAATCGACGACCTGGCCAGAGTGAATTTGGAATTGCCGAAGTCGTTGCCGGGTCTATCCATGATGATTACCGCGGAAAGCGTCTCGCCATTTTTCGCTCAGCTTTACGAAACGAAGGTGAAAGTGTTGCGGGAAAATCTTGGCCAGCTCGATCAACTTCTCTCGCGGCACAATTTTTACGATTGTCAGACGGTCCTCCAATTGCGGCATCCGCAAACGCATCGCAAGGCCGTTCTCCTCCAGGCCGACATGGATGTCGATGCTGACGGCTCGGATTCCGATCGTTTGCCAATCGGGAGCGCCGCCTCGACGAACTTCAAACCATTTACGAGTTTCCGCTGGCCGAAAAAAACGAAAGCGCCAAACCCCTATCTCGCTGCGACGGAAGATCACTTGCATCGCGTGGAGATGGAATATGCGCTGAAGACGACTTCTCCAGAGCGCAAACGCGAGTTGCATGATGCGCGTGCCCAGCTGCGCAAGGACGTGGAAACACTTAAAAAATATAGCTTCCTGATCGGCGCGACCGATCCGTACATCGTCATCCCGACTGGTTTTGCGAGCGCTACCGGCGCGAAGATCGGCGATTACGCCCTGGTAATATCGGGTATCGCAATTTATCCGGCGATCGTCGGGGACGCTGGGCCGCCCGACAAAGTGGGAGAAGCGTCGTTGCGAATCGCGAAAGAAATTAATCCGGTCGCCACGCCCTACAGTCGCCCGGTGAGCGATCTTACCGTGACCTATCTTATTTTTCCGGGCACAGCGGATCCGCTGTCCGGCCCGCCGGATCTGGAGAAACTTCAAGTGCGCTGCGAAGCACTTGTAAACGAAATCGGTGGCACAACTGTGCCGCTTCACCATTGGCAAAACATTATTCCGCCATCGCCCGCACCGACACCAACTCCGTCACCAACACCTTCGCCGACTGCGACACCATCGGCTTCTCCGACTGCAACTGGATCCCCGACAGCAACGCCCTCGCCAACGTTTGCTTTTCCGATACCGAGCGCGACACCGTCAGAAACTCCCAGCGCTTCACCATCTGTCACGCCCACACCGTAACGCGCGATCGAACATGCCGCTGCGACAAGCGTCAAAGATCAGGTTGAATACGACCATTCTGCGCGAGGCGGTCGTTCTGATTTAGACAATTTGCGTGCGCAGTTTGCTTCGGATAGTGAGCAGATGAAAAAAAAATTTGGCTTCGTTGGTGGTTTTGGGTCGTGGTGGTGATTGTCGCCGCGATCGTAGTCGTGCATACGATGCTAGCCATCTGGGTGCGCGATTACGTGAATCGCAAACTCTCCGAGATTCCGGAATACCGCGGGCATGTCGCGGCGGTGACGCTTCATCTGTTGCGCGGCGCATACCAGATTCACAGAGTCGACATCGTGAAGACGAGCGGTGATGTGCCGGTGCCGTTCTTCTTTTCGCCGCTGGTCGACCTTTCGATCGAATGGAAAGCACTCTTCAATGGCGCGCTTGTTGGTGAAATTTATTTCGAGCGGCCCCAGATGAACTTTGTAAATGCGCCAAGCAAATCGGATAGCCAGGTCGGTGTCGACAAACCGTGGACGCAAAAAATCAAGCAGCTATTTCCGGTTAAGATTAATCGATTTGTCGTCCACGATGGGCAAATTCATTATCGCGATTTCCACAAGCAGCCGAAGGTGGACGTCGTCTTCGATCGCATTCGGATGCTCGCGACCAATCTGACTAACAGCAAAAAAATCTCGAAAACTTTGCATGCCAACGTGCAGATCGAAGGGCGGCCGCTGCGCGAAGGGGATTTGCGCGCGAAGAACGATCTCGATCCTTACGCGTCCAAGCCGACCTTTAGCATGCAAAGTGAAATGAGGGACCTGCCTTTGGTGAAACTGAACGAATTCGCAAAAGCCCATGCGGGCATCACATTTGAATCCGGCGCACTACGCGTGGCCACGGAATTTGACGCCAAGCACGGAGACTTCACCGGCTACGTCGAACCGGTCTTCGATCACATGTCGATCTTCAATCCGAAACATGATGCAGATAACCCGATCGATTTTGTCTGGCAGGGAATCGTTGGCGAACTGACACGAATCATCCGCAACCAGCCAAAGGATCGCTTCGGCACGCGCGTTCCGCTGGCCGGCAGCTTCGATAATCCCCAGCCGGCGATTATCACGACGGTGATGAACGTTTTCAAAAACGCCCTGATCAAAGCTTTTGAAGGCAGACTCGAAGCGAATTCGGATTTGCCGAAGGTGCCGGAGAATCAACAGTAGCTGCCTGCTCCGGCTTTACTGGGTAGCGCAAATGTTCTAACGACTTTAAAGTGCGCGCGTGAAAATCATATCCGTTGCAGTGATGTTTGTCGGAACGTTGTTCGTTTTGGGTTGCACGATGGGCCCAAGTCCTGAGGCGCGATCGCGCGAAATCGAACAGGAACGGGAAGCAAACCAAAGAGCGACGGAGTTTAGCCGCAGTCTGCCTCCGGTGCCGAATGCTGAGCAGCCGATGAGAGGTTATTGACGATAGTTTTGGCTGCGAATCGCAAACGTGTTAGAGATGGTTTAAGATAATTCGAGCAAGAGCCTTGGATTTTTCGAGCTTGCTTGCCTTATCGCCAGATCCGCCGACCCCTATTCTGAGGTAGCGGTTACCCTTCAACACATACAGCGCACCCCCGACGCCGTTTCCCATCCAGAAGGCTTCATCGCCGAGATCCGGAATCTTCTCGGGGGCTGCTGACTTCTCCTTTTCTTCCCCGCGACCTTTTTCGTTATCGCTCCCTTTTCCGGAAGCCTGCTCGTGATGGAATGTTTCCTGCCAGAACTCCTTCGGATCCCGCGCGTCGAACTTGTCCCCTCTTCGTGTCACGGAAAGAGCAATGGAGTTGGCGGAGGTTGGCAGCGCGAAATAGCACTGTGCGATGGCGAAGCCCGCTTCGGACCTCGCGCTTGGGGTGGTGGCATTTAGCGGTTCACCCTGCACCGACTCGATTTCTTCGCTTGTCAGCAAAGCGCATGGATCGATCGGGCCATTGTTCGATTTCGCGTTTTCAGTGAGTTCTCGTGGGGAAGTTTGAGGGGTTCCAGACTTCGAACAGCCCGCAAGCATAAGGACAAGACAATAGATCACCAGTAGGAAACGATAAGACATAGGATCAGTGATCTTTTAGGTGGAATTAAATAAAAGTCTGCGCACTCTGTCGCGGCGACTGGCTGTTCGCAAGATCAGCAGAGAGGCAACGCTTCGCATCGCGTAACCGTGCAACTTATTTATGCGGGCGTTTTTTTTCTTGCAGTTTTTTAAAAAAATACTCATCCTCAAAAGCGGCGGAGTTGTGCGATGGGACCAACCTTCATGAAGCCACTTCCATTTCTGTTCCGCCATCAATAAGGAAATTACCATGAAAAAAAATCCCGCTCGCGAATCAGGCACCTTCAACCCGCGTCTCCTTTTGACATTCATTCTGTGTTCGATCGGCTTTTTTTTAGCGATCTTCAGTTTTGCGGCAAACCCGGGTTCTGGCATGATCAGTGTAACTACGACGACGCCGATTCCATGGGACGGAACAGCGACAGGGACAGGAGGTGCGAATGGGGAGAGCTCATGCGTCGAAGGTGTTAGCTGCGACACTTTTACGCTAACCGTTGGCGGGATGCAGGCGGACTGGGCAACCGCAGGGAAACGCGTTGAGGTCAGGACTTTGGCACCTAATGGGGCGGATGATTACGACCTGGTTATCCACAAGACCTCAAACAGCGGACCGATAGTAGATTCCTCAGGAAATGGCGCGGGCGGCCTGAGCGGAGCGGAAGTGGAAGTAGCGCACATCAGCCCAGCAACGGACGGTGTCGGCGTCTTTACCGTGCACGTCATCTATTTTGCGACCGTTCCGGGCGATCAGTATCACGGTACAGCGGCCGTGGTTCCACTTATACCGCCGCCTCCTCCGCCGGCGCCTGCGGATACGGGCCCAAAGGTAGGGTATGAAAATTTCGAGGCGCCGGGAGTTCTCACTCCCGTTACCACAACCATCGGGCCCACCGTGGAATACATGGGACGTGGCGCAGGCGAACCATCGATCGGCGTGGATTGGAATTCCCTTAGCTCGGCGACTGGCGTGACGAACTTCCAGTCGGACCTGCAAACGTTGTTTATTACGTTTGCGAACGCTTGTCCGACAGGTGGCCCGACTGCAACCTGGGCCAACCGACCCGCGCCAACATCTAAGGTGATTGATTCTGATCCTATCGGCTTCACCGATCGTCAAACTGGCCGCGTGTTCGCGGCAGAGCTGACTGCAACAACGCCCACCTGCAAGATCTCCTTTTCGGACGACGACGGAAACACTTGGACACCGAGCTCTGGACCGCTCGGATCCGGTATTGACCACGAGACTGTCGGCGGCGGACCGTATCATGCGCCGCTGATCCCACCGCCTCCACCGGCTTACCAGCACGCAGTCTATTACTGCTCGCAGGATCTCGTCTCGGCCTTTTGTTTGCGGAGCGATGACGGAGGCGCCCACTTCGGTGCTCCCGTAGCGACCTACACAACGGAATGTGGCGGCCTGCACGGGCACGTAAAAGTTGCGCCGGACGGAACGGTGTATCTACCGAACAATAACTGCGGTGGCGACGGGGCCGTGGTGGTCTCAGAGGATAATGGAATCACCTGGCACATTCGTCATGTTGGCAATGCAACAGTTCAAACCGTCTCCGGCGCCAGCGACCCGGCGGTTGGCATTGACAATAATGGCCGTGTCTACTTCATGATCGCGAAC
>WNFD01005438.1_pt1 | contig 12738 bp, 11 predicted proteins | sample 5400491 | NCBI WGS metagenome assembly WNFD01 (sample SAMN13153343, study PRJNA577476) | soil metagenome | isolation source: 120 cm saprolite under Douglas fir tree site 2 hole 2 replicate 2 | place: USA:California | collected 2015-04-18 | reverse complement strand
GGACGCGGGCGGAATTCCGACTGTCACGCGGCGCGCGTTCAAGGACGCGATGACGTTCCCGACGGGCCCCGTCTATGTCGCGTATGCGAGCTCTGCGCTGGAAGCCACCAACGTTGAAGGCCTGATCCAGGCCGCCGATGCCCCGCACATGGGTATGACACCGGAGGCGGGTGTAATCCACGCGATCTGGGACGCGCTGCTCAATGCTGAGAAGCCCTTGCTGGTCTGCGGGCCGGACATCGCGGCAGCGGGCGCGGAGGACGAGATCCTGGCGCTGGCCGAGCGCCTCGGCCTGCCGGTGGCCACGGGCATCTTCGACTACGGCAGCTTCCCCGTGCATCACCCCAACTATGCGGGCGCCGTCGAGACCCTCTCCGAGGACGGTTATGACGTCGTGTGCTGCGTGGGCTACCGGCAGAACACGCGCGGCAATGCGACGGACCTGCGCTTTACCTCCGCGGGCACCATCATCGGCATCGGCCAGGACCCGTCGCACCTCGGCAATACCTTCCCCCTCGACGTCGCCGTCTGGGGCAATGTACGGCACACGCTGTCCGCCCTGAACGCCTCGTGGAAGGACGCCGATGCCCGGCAGCCGCACATCGAGCGCCGGCGCGCCAACGTGCGCGCGCGGGGTGAGCAGCGGATTCGCAAGCTGCACGACGAGGCCATGGTCCTCGCGGAGGATCGGCCGATTCACCCGAACTACTTGGCGCATCTGGCGGGCGAGGTTTTGCCAGGCAACACCATGATCGTGTCCGAGAGCTTCCGCAATGCCGACCACCTCATGCCGTTCGGCTTCGACAAGAGCCAGTGGCGGCTCGTCCGGAGCTTCGGCGCCTCCCTCGGTTACGGCATCGGGGCGGCGGTCGGGGCGCAGCTCGGCGCCCCGGACCGCCCGGTCGTGTGCAGCCTCGGCGACGGCGCGGTGATGTACAGTGCCTCGGGCTTCTGGACCATGGCCCGTTACGGCCTGCCGATTCTGACCATCGTCTGGAACAACCTGAACTACCAGACGGTGCGCACCAACTTCCACACCTTCGGCGGCGAGATGGCCAAGCAGAAGAGATACCCCGAGGTCTACCTGGGTGAACCGGAGATCGACTTCGTGATGCTCGCGAAGGCGCAGGGCATCGAGGGCAGCGCGGTCCGCGAGCCCAAGGACCTGAAGGCCGCGCTGCGGCGCGGTGTCGACGCCATCACGGCGGGTGAACCGTATGTGCTCGACGTGCGCGTCGCCACCGTGGGTACAGGCGCCGAGTCCACCTGGCACCAGCGCTTCAAGCTGCGGAAATAGGCGGCCCGCTGCCGCGCGAGTCCCTGCGACTACCTTGCCGTCCGGCTGGAGCACCCACGCGACGACGGCTTCCGGTCAGGCCTGAGCGATCACGCCGGCTTGCAGGAGTCGCTCGATCTCCGCCGCGGCAATGCCGGCGGTGCGCAGCACCTTGACGGTGTGCTGCCCGATCTCCGGCGCGAGTATTGGTGGAACCTTCTCTTGCCCGCCGATCTGGAGGGGGCTCGACACGGTGAGCGAGGCGCCGGCCCGTGGGTCGTCGATTGGCACCAGAGGTACGGCTGATATTACGGCTGACCTGCTCAAAGTGCTGCAGCACGCGCAGGCGGGCCGCCGCCCGCTGGGCCCGCTCCCGGTCGCCAATGACTCGCTGCATCCCGGACCTCCTTTCGCCACCACCCTCGAGGGTACTGACATTGTCCGGGAATCACCCTAACAGCTAGAGCACCCTCCGCCACTCCCACAGGAATCCCAGGAAAACCAACATCCCGTCAGAGAGACTTTCATCTTCTCAATCGCGCTAACCCAGTGATGTACGAGAGATTTTGTACGCGCTGGTGGGCGAACGCCCGGGACTGAAAGTCCTGGTGTCGGCGGTTCAATCCCGTCCCTGCCCAGCACTTTCCCCACGTAAGGGCCCGTGGCTGGCTTTCTCTGAGGCCCCGCTATCGGGGCGCGGGCGTGCCCGCCGGCGTGTCAATGTTGTAGAGACGCGCACAATTGTCCCAGAGGATCTTGCGGCGGACCTCGTTGCGGAGCGGCAGCCCGAAGAACTGCTTCATCGCCTCAGGGAACGCGCCGTCGGAATGCGGATAGTCGGTCGAGACCACGAAATAGTCGGCTCCCATCTTGTTGACGACCTCGACGGCTGGCTCCTCGTCCACGTCGAGCGCGATGTAGCACTGTCGCTTGAAGTACTCGCTCGGCAGCATCGACAGCTGGTGCTCGCAGCCCGGGCCGAACTTCTCCCATTGGTCATCGAGCCGCCACAGCCACCAGTAGAGCCATCCGGCCGTGCCTTCGAGAAACGCGCAGCGTAGCCGCGGGTGGCGTTCGAGGATTCCGCCGGTGGTCATGCTGGCGATGGCCCCCATCAGCTCGACCGGATTGCGAATCGCATGCGCGATCGGGTGAAAGTTCGCGTGACCGACGAAGCGCCGCCCGGCGTCGTCCTTGAGCGAGGTGTTACCGGTGGGATGGAATCCGATCGGCACGTTGAGCTCTTCCAGTGCGCTCCACAGCGGCTCGCAAGCCTCATCGTGCAGATGCTGGCCATTGACCGGATTCGGAGTGCCGATGATGGCGACGGCGCCGAGGTCCCTGACGCATCGGCGAGCCTCTTCGATCGCCGCCGGGATGCTGTGCATCGCGATCTGTGCGGCGAACTTCAGGCGCCTCGGCTGGTGGCGGCAATAGTCGTGCGCCCAGTTGTTGTAGGCGCGCGCGAGCGCCGCCGCGTAGTCCGGCGCGAGGTCGTCGTGCATCAGGATCTGCCGCCCACGCGTGCCGTACATGACGGCGACGTCGACGCCCTCGATGTCCATGGCGATCAGGGTCGATTCCGGATCGAAGCCGCGGCCACGCGCGACTTGGAAGTGTGGATGCCGCGCGCGGCTCCGGCGCCGCAACTCTCGGCTCGACACCGTGGCACCAACCGCCTTGCCGTGCGCGGGAATCGCCAATCCTGCCACCTCCATCCCCATGATGGTGTCGGCGTGGCCTTTGTCGTCGGAGCCCTCGGCGAGCTTTTGCTGCTGCCCCCCGAAGAACCGCGGCAAGTTCGCTCGATGGGGCCCGTCGAGGTAGCGGGCCCACAGATCGTCCGGCTCCATCATGTGGAGGTCGCTGTCCAGGATCAGATAGCCGTCGCGTGCCATATCACACCTCCGCCACTATGCCTTCAATTGACGAGCGATGAACGCTTTGACCATCTCGCGGGCGCGGTCCGTCTGGGGCCCCGGCTGGGCGACCCACTCGTGTTCGCTGCCCTCGAAGACAGTCAGCTCACACACGCCGCCGGCCGCCTTGTACGTCGCAGCGAATTTCTCCTGCAGGGCCGGAAGCACGTTGTCGTCGAGCGCGCCCTGCATGATCAGCATCGGGACCAGCGTGGCCGGCTCGCGGCGCTCGAGGATCAGCTGCGGGTTGCCTTCGTAGATCGTGTCCCACGGGTTGAAGTAGATGCGGCTGTTCTCGATCATTCCCTCGCGTTTCATTCGCTCCGCCTGCTGGAAGCGCGCGTAGGGGTCGCTGATGGGCGAACGGGTCGCCACGTACGCCACCGTGGCATCGGGGTTCGGAGTCGCGGGCAGGGGAATCGCCTTGTAGCGCGTATCGCGTGGGCGCATCGCGAGCAACTGGGCGACGTGGCCGCCGCTGGAACTGCCGTACACGCCGATCTTCGAGGGGTCGCCGTTCCACTCGGCGACTTTCGATTTGAGCCAGCGCACGCCGTAGTTCGCGTCCTGCACCGACGCCGGGTACGGCGCTTCCTCCGAGAGCCTCAGATCGATGGCCACGACCAGGACGCCGCTCGCGGCAATGGCGCGGTCCATCGGCTCTTCGGCGAGACGGTCCTTGCGGCGCCAGGCGCCGCCGTGCAGATCGAGCACCGTCGGGAACGGCCCTGGGCCCTGTGGCTGATAGATGCGGGCCATCAGCTGCCGCCCGGCCGGCGTGCGCCGGAACTCCACCTCGCTGACCTTGAGCTCGAATGTGGCCGCCGGATCGTTGGACATCTTCGTTCCCGACCTTTCTGGCCCCGTGCCGGCGTGCCCGAGGCCAGGCCGCGCGCCAGCGATGACGCCAGCCGCGCCGACTGCAGTGACCTGCTTCAGAAAATCGCGGCGATCGGTGCGATGCTCGTCCATGCCGATCTCCTTGCATCCGGGTGAGCCTCCCTCCGGGTGAGCCTCCGGTGGAGGGTAGCATAGGCGGGAATTGCCGCGGCCGCCCGGAAAATTCCGGAACGTCCGACGCTTCCCGTGTAATGTGATCCCCGCGGCGCGAGACCCTGGAGCGGGACAAGGAGCGACGAGATGCGATTCGGACTCTTCGGCAGCGCGCAGGCGAAGCGAGGGGGCCCCGACGCGGATAGCGGCGTGGGGTTCCGGGAGTTCGTCGACTACAACGTCGAAGCGGAGTCGCTCGGCTTCTGCAGCACGTTCCTCGTCGAGCACCACTTCACCGGGTTCGGCCAGATCTCGGCGACGCTGAATCTCCTCACATTCATCGCCGCGCGCACGAAGAGACTTCGGCTGGGCACGGCGGTGATCGTCCTGCCCTGGCACAATCCCGTGCTGCTGGCCGAGCAAGCCGCCACGCTCGATTTGCTGTCGCAGGGCAGGCTCGATTTCGGGATCGGCATGGGCTATCGCTACCGGGAGTTCGCCGGCTTCTGCATGCCCATGGAGGAGGCCGCGGAGCGCTTCGACGAATCCCTGGAAGTCATTCTCAAGGCCTGGACGTTGGACGCGCCGTGGTCGCATCGAGGCAAGTACTGGCAGTTCGAGGAGGTGGTCGTCGAGCCGCCGACGGCACAGAAGCCCCATCCGCCACTGTGGATGGGCGCCGGGAGCCCCGAGTCCATCAAGAAGGTCGCGGAACAGGGCCACAAGCTCCTGCTCGACCAGTACGCCTCCATCGAAGAGATCGGCGAGCGGATCGCGCTGTTCAAGTCAGCGGTGGAGAAGCAGGGGCGCACGTTCGATCCGATGAGCGTCGCGGTCACCCGGTCCATCAACGTGGTGGGGACGCCCGCCGAGCTGCAGAAAGCGTTCGAGACGCGCATCGCCGCGCGCCGGCGTATCGACCGGCTGACGCTGCGCCCGGACGGGAAGAATCAGAAGCGCGTGATCTCGGACGAGGCCATCTGCGCCGGCGCGCTCTACGGCACGCCCGACGCGATCGCGGTCAAGCTCGAGGTCCTGCGCGAGGCAGGCGCGGAGTACGTGCTGCTCAACAGCGCGGGCGGCCCGCTGTCCCTGCGGCGCTTCGCGCACGAGGTGCGCCCGGCGTTCGCGGACGCCTCCACGCTCGAGCCGGCCTGACGCGCCGCTCACTCCGCTCGACGATCAAGCGGCGGCCCGGCGATCAGGCCGCGGGCCGCTTCCAGCCGAGCCAGTCGACGATGGCTCCCCCCATCACTCGCTCGAGGTCGCGGCCTCGGAGCCACGGCAGCTCCTCGGTGAACACCGTCACGCATTGTCGATACGAGCACGGCATGCGCGTGATGTCGGTGCCCCAGAACGAGCGGTCCGGCCCGAACGCCTCGAAGATCTGGCGCAGATAGCCGTGGATGTTCCGGTACGGGTAGGGCTGGCTCGAATAGCTCGGCGCGCCTGACATCTTGACCGCGACGTTGGGGAACCGGGCGAGCGCGAGCATGTCCGGAAGGTCGGCGAAGACGTCGTCGTCGGTTTGCCCGGTGCCGCCGCCGGGCCGCCCGAGGTGATCGATGTGCAGCTTCAGAGCGGGATGCCGCTCGGCGATCTTCTTCAACGCCGCCATGTTCCCGCCGGCCAAGAGCCCGACGGGCAGTCCCGCCTTCTGGCACGCCGCCCAGAACCAGTCGAGCGAGCCATCGGTCCACCACGCCTTCTGATGCGGCTGGTTGAAGGTGAACCGGAACCCGAGCATGCCCGGCCGCTCGCGCCAGTGGGCAACGATGTTCTCGCGATCCGCGCTCTGGAGGTCGAAATGCCCGAGGATGCAGAACTTGGCCGGGTGTCGGCGCACCGCCTCGACGGCGAGCACGTTGACCGCCTCGCCGAGCGCGCTGGGCGGATGGATCACCGCGCAATCGACGCCGGCCGAAGCCATCTCGGCCAGCGCGTCATCGACCGAATACGTGGGAATCTGGCGATGGTGCGCGCTCATCCTGCCGTTCTGCCAGAGGTGGATCTGGGAATCGACGATCAGCATGGCGGTCCTCCCCCTTGAGCGCGTAGTATAGGCGCTTTGAAAGAGGAAGGAGCCCCGACCATGAGCAACGATGCCCTGGGCACGATCGTGCCGGTCGCCGGCTGGCCCGAGGAGCGCGCCCGCGCGGTCGCGATCACCGGCGACAGCGATCCGATCTTGCCCACGCCGTTCCGCATCGGAGAGACCAGTGCCGCCGCGCTCGCGGCGGTCGGGCTCGCCGTCTCCGATCTGTGGGAATTGCACACCGGGCGTCGTCAGGAGGTCGCGGTGGATACTCGCCAGGCGACCGCCTCGCTCCGCAGCGGGCATTACATGAAGCTGGACGGGGCGCCCGTGTCCACCGAGCGCAACACGGTGATGGGCGTCTATCCGGCGAAGAACGGTCGCTGGAGCTATCTCCACTGCAATTTCCCGAACCATCGGGCCGCCGCCCTCCGCGTGCTCGGCGTGCCGGAGGATCGCGAGGCGGTGCGCCAGGCGGTGGCGAAGTGGGACGCGCTCGAGCTCGAGGAGGCGATCATCGCCGCGAGAGGCGCCGGGGGCATGGTACGTACCGTGGCCGAATGGACCCAGCACCCGCAGGCCGCTGCCATCGCCGCGCTGCCGCTGATGGAGATCGTCAAGATCGGCGACAGCCCGCGCGAAAAGCTCCCCGACGGTGATCGGCCGTTATCGGGCATCAGGGTGCTCGACCTGACGCGGGTCCTCGCCGGGCCGACCTGCGCTCGTACGCTCGCCGAGCACGGCGCCGACGTCTTGAAGATCACGGCGGCGCACCTGCCGAATCTCGGCTACCAGGAATTCGACACCGGCCACGGGAAGCTGTCCGCCCATCTCGATCTGCGCGAGCCGAAGGACAGCGAGACCCTGCGCGGGCTGGTCCGCGATGCCGACGTGTTCTCGCAAGGCTACCGGCCCGGCACCCTTGGCGAGCGCGGGTTCTCGCCGGAGGCGCTGGCGCAATTGCGGCCCGGCATCGTCGTTGTCTCCCTGTGCGCGTTCAGCCATGTCGGGCCGTGGGCGTCGCGCCGCGGCTTCGACACGGTGGTGCAGACGGTGAGCGGCATCACCAGCCGTCAGGGGGAGCTGTTCCCCGGCGCCGCGCCGGGCCCGCAGTTCTATCCGGTGTCGGCGATCGACTATCTGACCGGCTATCTGATGGCGTTCGGCGCCATGGTCGCGCTCGCGCGCCGCGTGCGCGAGGGCGGCAGCTGGCTCGTGCGGATCTCGCTGGCCCAGACCGGACGCTGGCTCGTCGGACGCGGCCAGGTGCCGGAGGCGCTCCTCACGGACATACCGAAGGAATTCACGCCGGTGGAACTGCAGCGCTGGTCGATGACGAGCGAGACGCCGATGGGTCGGCTCCATCATCTCGGGCCGGTCGTGCGCCTCTCCGAGACGCCGCCGCGCTGGGCCCGGCCTTCGGTGCCGCTCGGCTACCACGAGCCGACGTGGCCGGCGCGACCGTAGCCACCGCAGGCCGATGACGGACATCCAGTTCGGTCTGATGCTGCGGGCGCAGTTCCCCGCGGGCGACGACATGCAGCTGCGCTTCGCGGAGCTCGTCGAGCAGGCGCGCCTTGCGGACCGGCTCGGCTTCGCCTCGATCACGAAGGGCATGCACTACAGCGCCGCCCCGTGGTGGGATCTGCAGCAGTTCCCCTTCCTGTCGCGCATCATGGCCGACGCGCCCAACCTCCGGCTCAACTTCGGCCTCGTGCTCCTGTCGCTCCACAAGCCTCTCGACATCGCGGAGCAGATCGCGAGCGTGGACGTCATGAGCGGCGGCAAGGTCATCCTGGGTGTGGCGCTCGGCTATCGCGACGTCGAATACCTCGCGTTCGGCACCACGCAGAAGGAGCGCGTGCGGCGGTTCGAGGAGAACCTCGAGGCGATCAAGCGACTCTGGACCGAGGACGTCGTCGACATGAAGGGCTCGCACTTCACCCTCGCCGGCGCGTCGGTCGGGACCCGGCCGGTGCAGAAGCCGCATCCGCCCGTGTGGATCGGCGCCAACGCCGACCCGGCCATTCGTCGCGCGGCACGTCTGGGTGACTGCTGGTACGTGAACCCGCACAACCGCATCGACACGATCGTGCGGCAGGTCGACGTCTACAAGCGCGCGCTCGATGAGTGCGGCAAGCCGTTCCCCAAGGAGTTTCCCGCGCGGCGCGAGGTGTTCGTGGCGCGCTCGCGCGACGAAGCGATCCGGCTCTGCGCGCCACACCTCGGCGCGAAGTATCGCGCCTATCAGCAGTGGGGCCAGAACCAGGTGATGCCCGCAGGCGACAACGATCTCGGCGTCGAATTCGACGAGCAGATCCGCGACCGGTTCCTGCTGGGATCACCCGACGAAGTCGCCGGGCAGATCCTTCGGCTGCACCAGCAGACCGGGATCAACCACCTGATCATGAGCGTGCAGTGGCCGGGCATGCCGCAGAGCCTGGCCCTCGACGAGCTGCACATGCTGGCGGAAGAAGTCTTCCCGAGAGTGCGGCGGGCCTGACCCGCCGATGAACGAGACGCGGACGCTGGCCCGCTTCGTCGTCGAGACGCGGTTCGCCGATCTGCCGACCGGCCTCGTCGACAACTGCAAGAGCGCTGTGCTCGACGCGATCGCCGCGGGCTTCGTCGGATCCGTCCAGCCGTGGAGCCGGCGGATCGTGTCAGTGGTCCAGGCACTCGGCGGGCCACCCGACGCCTCGGTCATCCATGAGGATTGGCGGACGGACGTCTCGAGGGCGGCCTTCGCCAATGGCGTCCTGATCGGCGCGTTCGAGTGTGAGCCGCTCACCGGATCGCACGCGAGCGGCACGGTACTGCCGGCGGCGCTCGCAATCTGTCAGCGAGAGCGCTTCAGCGGCGCCCGGTTTCTCACGGCGCTCGCGCTGGGGTTCGAGGTGTCGGCCCGCATCGCGCGCACGGCGGTCGGGCTCGAGACCGTGCGGGGCTTTCACAACCCGGGCACGCAGGGACCGTTCGGGGCCGCCGCGGCGGTGGGCAGGCTGTACGCCTTCGACGAGGAGCATCTCACCAGCGCGATGGGCATCGCCGGGTCGTCGTGCGCCGGCCTCCTCGAGTTTGCGTGGAGCGGCGGCGACACGAAGCGTTTGCACCTCGGCCGCGCCAGCCAGCTCGGGCTTGAGAGCGCACTGCTGGCGCGACAGGGCGTGCGCGGGCCCGAGACGGTGCTCGAAGGCCGCTCGGGCTACTTCAACGCGTTTTCAACGTCGCCACGGATCGAGAAGCTACTCGAGGGACTAGGGACTGACTGGGCCATCGAACCGCCGTCTCTGAAGTCGTATGCGACTCACGTGACGCACCAAGCGGTGGTCGACGCGATCCAGCGCTTCAAGCGCGAGCATCCGCTCGATCCCGGCACGATCACGCGCGTGGTGATCCGCGGTGCGCCGAGGATCATGGAAGAGCGGCACACGGCGCGCGCACCGCACGATGTCCTCGGCGGGCAGTATAGCCTGCCGTTCACGACGGCCGTGGCGCTGACCAGGGACATGTCGAACCCACTGGTCTACGACGAGACCGCAGTGCACGACCCGCTCGTCCGCGACCTGGCCCGCCGCATCGAGCTCGACCCTCGCGACGACGCGGGTCACGCTGCGCCGTACGTCTGGCCGGCGGAGGTGTTCATCGAGTGCGCGGGCCGATCCCACACGCTGCGCACCCGACCTCACAAGGGCGCACCGTCCAACCCGTTTAGCTGGGCCGAGGTCTGCGAGAAGTTCCAGCGTTACACCGCATCCGTCGTCAAGGTGTCGCAGGCCAGGGCGCTCATCGACCTCGTCGGGCGTCTCGAGCAGGTGACGGACATGGCCGACGTCGCTGCGCTCGTCGCGCGCGCGTGAGACTGACAGACCCGTCACGCTTCCTGATGTGCTGACACGGCGGAACCGGTCGTACGGCTTTCAATGCTCACCCCCCAAACGTTTCGCCGAACATGGGAAGGCTGCTCCTTGACGACTCACGCGATGCTTCGTCCTGAATCACATCCCAATGCTCGGCCAGCACGCCGTCGGCTATACGCAGGATGTCCGCGGCGATCCAGGCCGTCGGTTGGCCGAACCCCGAGAATCGCTCGTGGATCATCACGAGATCACCTTCCGCGACGATCATTCCCGGCTCATACTTCAGCGTCGGGGGGATGCTCTTGATCAGATTGAACAGGCCTTCGCGTCCGGACGCGATGTGAGCGCTGTGCTGGATGTAGTTGGGCGACCAGAAGCGCTTAGCTCTTACGTAGTCACGCTTACGGTAAACAGGCCACCACCAGTACAGGTTTGGGTAAAACCCAAAGGTCATCTGCTCCCGTTTTGCTCCCACACCACCCTGAAACATCCTCAAAGGACAGGTACGTAGGGCTATCAGGAAGAAACCAGTAATTGCTCGTCGGTCCGGGCATTCTTCGCGAGACCAAAGGTTGACAAAACCTCCCCCCAATCGGCGAAGTTCTAGCTGAAGTACAGGAGCGGCTCGCAGAGGTGATTTGGGTGCCAGCATATCGGCGTCGCTGAGGCCTGGCCCTGGAGACCATCTGCTTGACCTTTGGAGCAGTGATCCAAAGGTCACCTCGCGGTGACGATGTCCATAATGCCGCCTCTGTCGTCTTCTAATGAGTCTCGCGAATCACGTTAAGCTCACGAGGGGAAAGGCCATTAACCAGTTCTGCGAGACTCATTAGGTTCGACCCTTCAGGGACGCGCGGAATCCGGCATCTTTCACAGCCTGGATGAGTTGATCGACGCTCACTCGCGCGGGATCGAACATCACCCTCGCCTCTTTGTCGCGGAAGCTCACCTCCGCTCGCTGCACGCCCGGGAGCCCTTCCAGGGCTCGTTTGACCGCGACCGGTCAGGCCCCTCAGGTCATCCCCTCAATCAAAAGCACGATCGTCGACGACGGTGCCGCCAGCGCAACTTGCGCCATCAACAGCAGAACGGGCAGAGCGATTCAGAATCCGTGCCCACGTTTCATGGTGTCACCTCCCACCCATGCTCTTCATGTCGTGCCCGGCTGCGTCGTGACCGCTCGCGTCACTCAGGCGGGCCAGGAAGTCGGACGTCACCTCGGGGAATCGATCCAGCACGATGGCCGTCACCACGACGAGGCTCGCCAGAAGCAACAGAACAAAGGTGGTTCGGCCTCCTGCCATGCGGCAGGCCAGGGCATCGCACCGGCTCCGTTCCCGGATGTAGAGGGCAACGCCCACCACAAGACCAAGGACCCCGGTGGGAATCAGGATCCACCGGTACTGCATGGTGACCGCCATGAACGCGCCGCTCCCGAGGCCGAGGACGATGACGGTCAGGGGCAAGAGGCAGCAGAGCGAGGACAGCACGGCGCCGGTCCAGGCGGCCACGCCCGCGCCCAATGAACCCAGTTTCATGGCTTGCTCCTCCAGCGCCGTCCGTACCGGTACACCGCGAGCCCGGCGAAGCCCACGAGCAGCGGGAGCATGACCAGGTCCAGCCGACCGGTCAGCGTCCCAAGACCGATTACTCCCAGCAGCAGCACCAGAGCCGGGGTGAGACAGGCCAGACAGGTGAGCACCGCGCCGATCACACCGAGCACCAACCAACGATCGCGCCACATATAGAGCCCTCCTAGAGCGACTCGGCCGCGTAGGCACCGTACTCGAAGGTCAGCCGGTAACTCCGGCTGCAGCATTCGATCACGTCTCCAGCCTTGACATCTTCCGGCAGCGTTGTCGTTCGCTCGCAGTCCGGACAGCTCACCCGATAGGCGAGGGTGGCTGACCACTGCCCATCCTCCTCCCTCACGCGAAGGGCGTGGCCCGCGCAGTTCGGGCAGTCAAGGAGGTCGCCGGATCGTGGGCCATCTGGCAGCTCGATCGACTCGCCGCAGTCCGGGCAGCGGATCTTCATGGGGGTCAGACTCCGAGGAGCCGCTTTAGCCGGCCCCGGTCGAACCCGACGATCACCTCCTCATCGACCGTGATGACGGGGACGGCCATCCGGCCCGTTTTTGCGATCAGCTCCTCCCGCGCTACCGCGTCATCGGCGACGTTCTTGGCGACAAAGGCAATCCCCTGAGACGAAAGAAACTCTTTCGCCGCGTGACAGGATTGTCAGGTCGTGGACCAGTAGACTGTGATGTGCCGGTTCGTCATGGTCTCTCCCTCCTCAAAAGCCCTCCAAAGACTCGCTCACCGAGCTTGAAGGCCTCGGACACCCGCGTCGCCGCCCCGGCGGCGTCGGGATTTGCCTCTCGCCACGCCCGCATGTGCTCTTCCGACCGGAAGCAGTTGAGCGTCGTTCAGAGCGAGGTCGAGGCGCGCCGCTTGCCGTACTCTTGCTTGCCGACCCAGACCATGACCCCCTCGGTGTCCAGCCCCGAGCCGGCCGGGTCGACCCAGAGTTCCAACGGCTCCCCGCAGTGGTGGCAACGAGACTGGATGCGCACCCGCTGCCCCAGCATTGGCGCGATGCCCAAGGCGTCGATCGCACAGCACGCACACCGCTCTTGGCCGTCAGCCAGCTGCA